>ERZ773087.1964-NODE-1964-length-11668-cov-11.506846_pt1 | contig 11668 bp, 11 predicted proteins | sample MGYA00511375_ERZ773087 | MGnify/ENA primary metagenome ERZ773087 (study PRJEB29015, sample SAMEA2737995) | human oral metagenome | biome: human oral; feature: human-associated habitat; material: dental | place: China | collected 2063 ...
CTTCCCCACTCGGTACCTGGTCAATGACGCCACCGTCATGCTGGGGCTGCCGCTGGTGCACGGGGCGGTACTGGGGTTCAACGGGCAGGTGGGGGTTTTCGACGCGCGCCGGGGACCGTGCTACCGGTGCCTGCACCCCGCCCCGCCGCCCGCAGGATCGGTGCCCTCCTGCGCGGAGGCCGGGGTGCTGGGAGTGCTGCCCGGCATCATCGGGACGATGCAAGCCGCCGAGGCGCTCAAGCTGGTGATCGGTGGCGCCCAGCCGCTGCTGGGGAGGTTGGCGTTGCTCGACGCCTGGGGGGCGCATCTGTGGGAGATTCCGGTGGCGAAGAACCCGGACTGCCCGGTGTGCGGGAAGAACCCGAGTATCACCGCACTGGTCACGGAGGCTGATGCCTGCTTGGTTCCCCGGACTCCCGAGGCCGACACACAGCCGCAGGAGCCCGGCTCCGGGGGTAAGGCCCTGGGGGCAGGAGTGGGGGATGTCTCTGCGGCCGAGTTGAGGAGGCTCCTGGAGGGCGATGTGCCGCCGGCGCTGCTGGACGTGCGTGAGGACATCGAGGTGGCACTCGAGCCGATGGAAGGCGCTCTGCACATTCCGTTGCGCGAGGTTGTGGCACGGATGGACGAGCTGGATGGGGATCGCCCGACCGTGGTCGTGTGCGCCGCAGGGGTGCGCTCGGCCCGCGCCATCGAGGCACTGAAGGCGGCGGGCTACCCCGGTCGGCTCCTCAACCTTGAGGGCGGCATGAGGACCTGGGTCTCTAGCAAACCTTGACCGCGGCATCAGCGGGCCTTGGTGTCACGATTGGCGACTTTTAAGCCGTCCATCGGCAGACGTGCCCGGGCCTGTAGGGCTCTGACCTGCGCATACGTGGCAGAACTCGATGACCATCGGCCAGGTGTACTCCTAAAAGTCGCCAATTGTGACACCGCTTATGGAGTGAGCCTGGTGGCCTGTGGTGTGAGCCTGTGCTGGGGGTGGGGTTTAGTGGCCTTGGGCTTGTTCGGCGTCGTCGGTGAGGTAGGTGACGATGCGGACCAGGTCGTAGGGGGTGGAGGTCTCGGTGGTGGTGATGGTGCCCTCGATGGGCCGCCAGGTGGTCTGGGCGTGCATCGCATCAGCAGTCACCACCACCCCGTCCATGTCGACGGGCTCAAGCAAGTCCCTCAGGGCCGGGACCTCTGGTTGGACTTGTCCGCCACCCGCTGCTGGGTCAGCACGGCGCCGGTGGCGTGGTCCAGGTCCTGCAGAACCCGGCGGATGGTCGACTCCGACGGAAGAGTCTGGCCCTTCTCCAGCCCCAGGGCCTCCAGGTCGGCACCAGTCAGGTCGGTGGCGTGCTCCCAAATCGCTGTCAGGTTGCAACAGCCCGCCAGCACTCCGGTCACAGCCAGAGACAAGACCGTGAACAGGCTGTGGCGCGCTCCGCGTCTGTCGCGTGGGTCGGTGATGTTCCTGAGAACCTGGACCAGGGGCTGGCGCGACAAGGCGTTCGTGGTGGAGGATGACATCAGAGCGGGCTCCCAGGACGAAGGGATTGATTAAGCACCGCTCATCGTCCCCACAGGGCCTGCGCCCCCGTCCTAACGACACACCGCCCCATCAAACCAGCTCAGACACCTCCACCCACCGACTTTGCCGAACCCTGAGCTCCCTACCCATGACCGACGCCCAGCCCGAACAGGTCACCGTCTGGCTCCAAGGGCATTGGAAAATAGAGAACCGACTCCACTGGGCCAGAGACGTCGTCACGTGCGAGGACCACCACCAGCTGCACACCGCTAACGGTCCCCGAGATCATGCCCGACCTGCATAACCTGCCCATCAGCGTGACCCGACTCTTCCACAGCCCCAGCATATTCATCGCCTCAACCGCCAAATCCACGTCAAGACGACCAAACGAGCCATCAATTTCAACACCCAGCCAAGCACCTGAACCAACTTTGCCAGCCCCACCTCAAGGATTGCTACTAACCTCTGTAATTATTTTTGTGCATGTCGTATATGGTTCTGGAATTGCAGCATTCTTGGGAGTGCGTTAATTTAACTACAAGTAGATCGAATCATTTGCATCCAGATGGGCTCCACATGAGGTGAGACTCAATGAATTGGTTGCAAACACAGAAGGAGATTACCTTGGGAGAATACGCTGGCAGCGATGCACAGTTGGTGATGTTCACGGGTGGACGCGATAGCACTCTTGCAGCCTGTTCCCTGATGCTGAGAGGTATCCCAGTACATCTGTAAACGGCAAATTCTGGATGTTCTCTACACAGAGATGTCCTTGAGGTACGGGTGCGAGAGATGAGGAGCCGCTTTGGCGGACTGATGCTGAGACACGTCAAACAAGATATTTCTGGAAGCTTCCGCTCTCTCGCTATTGCCGACCTTGAACAAGACATCCTGACCTACAGGAAGAATCTTGTACTGCTGGGAGAGAAAATAGCGATACACTGCCACGTGATCGACTACTGCAAGCGGAACGACATTACTATAGTTAATGACGGTATCGCTGTCTACCAGAAGGAGTTTCCGGAGCAGCGTTCCGTGGCCAAGGACTACTTTGTGGAGTTCACGAAGGGTTACGGAATCACGTACGAGAGTCCCATCTATGACTGGGCGCAGTCGTCTGATGACGTTAAATACAAGTTATTACAGTTAGGGTTGTCCACAAAATCGCTCGAGGGCCTGTCGGTATTCGCCGACAGTTTTACCACGCCGAGTGATGAAGTTGTTTTACAGTATTTGCGCGATAAGGAGCGCAAGGCTGTCGACATTATCGACTTCTTTCAGGGCAGTATAGTTAACTCTTCCACCCCCTTAGAGGGTTCTAGGTATGCCAAATGATCCAGCCTCAATAAATCCTTCACTAAATCCTTTCTTGAGTCACGACCGATCGAGAGAATCATATTACGGACATACTTCCAGAAGTCGGAGCGCTCTTGCTGACATGCTAGGCCACGACCTAGGCGTAGACTCTAACTGCATTCATTTTGTCCCGAACACCTCTACCGCCCTGGCTGTGGTGCTCGGGGGGATTATGGCAGAGAATTTAAGATTGAGAGGGGCAGGTCCACTATGGAGGCACTACGGCCCCTATCAAGGAGTAGTCAGATCTATGGAAGAGGTGCTCAACGGCAGGTGGGTCGGTTTTCATACGCATGTAGCCCCAGTGGACGTTAGCGTCGATAACAGCTTCCGTGAACCAGGGGGCGCGACAGCCTCTGTCGTGGACGGAGCACAGTCTCTTGGCACTTCCCTTACCGAGGAACTGGTGTCGAGTGGTACAGTCGTAATTGCGCCGCTTCATAAGCATCTGGCGCTCGCACCGGGGCTGGGTATAGTGATACTAGATGCCGTTACAGGGCAACAGTTGCCGTCGATTGCGAGTTTTTTGTCACTGACTGAGGGCGGCTGCCCATCACTTGATCTGCTTGAACAGGCGCTTGATAGAATGAGACGCGGAAAGGTCTGGAACAAGGCGCAGCTCCTGTTCTCGCAAGACCTTGTCGACTGGGCGGCCGCGGAGGGATTAGAGATCGTGGGAGGTGGCGGCGGACTCCCTATGGCGGCGGTAAAGATGTCCAGAGGAGGAGGCGACGCGAACGTGATGGCACGAGAACTTCCACCCAGCGCCAAGTACTTCAAGCGTCAGGGAATCATTCGCTACTCGTACTCGAGCCTGGGGCGCAAGGATGATTCCTGGGTCGATGCTACTGAAGCCTTCTGCCGCGACCTGGAGGGACTGATCAGATGTCGGGAATGCTAGATAACCGATACGTCCGGGGCGCGGTGGTGGTGCTCGGCGGGGTCCTGGTCATGTCTTTTGATGCAGCCCTCATCCGCGCTGTAGACCAGCCGGCCGGGGTGTTGTCGTTGTGGCGCGGTGTGCTGATATGCGCTGCCATGGTGCTGGCGGCAGGGGTCTGCCACGTTGCTGGGGTAAAGCAACGCTGGGACAACGAGTGGGCTGCCTGGGGTAACGGGCTGATGTTCGGGATAGCATCAGTGGCATTCGTGTATTCCATCGAGAGCACTTCCGCCGCTAACACGCTCTTTATCATGGCGACCATGCCGGTATGGTCGGCAATTCTGGGACGAGTGTTTCTCCGGGCCAGCATCGACCGGCCGACGGTCCTGGCGATCCTGGCGTCGCTGGCCGGTATGACGATCATCTTCGCTTCACAGCTGTCCAGCGCCGCAGGCCGGGGGGAACTGCTGGCCCTGCTGGCTGCCGTGTCGATGAGCGGTGGTTTCGTATGCTCCTCCAAACGCCGCTCCAGCCCCTTCCTCACCACAGCGGTCGGCGGTGCGCTGTGCGCACTCACCGCTGCTGCCCTTCTGCACGGGGTCAAGGTTCCTGACGAGTCCTCCTCATGGCTGCCTCTGGTGGCCGAGGGCTTCGTGGTCATGCCGGTCGGTCTGGTCTGCTTATCCGTTGGACCGAAGCTCCTGCCCGTGCACCATGTAGCAATCTTCGTGTTGGCGGAGACAGTGCTGGGCCCGGTGTGGGTGTGGCTGTTCTTCCGTGAGAATCCCGGGGCGGCCTCACTCCTAGGTGGGTCGGTGGTCATCGTAGCGATCATCGGCCTTAACATGCACTACATTCGCCGTTCAAGGAGGGAGAGAGCGGGTGCGACTTGATAAGCGTGACATGGGGGAGAGTCCGCCAATTGTCAAGTGTGCTGCGGTCGTTCTCCGCGGGAATAGCATGCTGCTTGTCCGCAAGCGTGGTACGACCGACCTCATTTCTCCTGGAGGCAAGCTGGAGAGAGGGGAGTCGCATGTTGCCTGCCTCGGCCGCGAGCTTGATGAGGAGCTCGGGGTCTCGTTGGTGTCGGCCACTTATTTCGGTACCTATGAAGATGTCTCCATCTTCGACCGGAGCCGGATGATCACCCTATTCGTCTACATGTGCGATATTGTGGGCGACCCGGTCCCTCGCTCTGAGATCGAGGCCGTAGAATGGGTCCCCGTGACCTGCTCGCCAGGTGATGGGTCAACCTTTCAGAGCAGGGTGATTCCTGATATTGCAAGGATGCGTGGTCAATGCTGAACAGCCCGGTGGGCGTGGTGACAGACCTGGACGGGACCGTCGTCTTCGGCGGAGTCGCCGATCCCCGGCTGGCCCCCTTTCTCAGGCGGGCCGCGGGACGTGAGGACATATCGGTCATCGTGGCGACCTCACGTGCGCCCCGAGGAATGGCCGAGGTACTGGGAGATGCCGTGACCTGCCTGGAAGGCTCGGTCTGCCTCAACGGGGCTCTCTTGCGCCTAGGAGACAAGGAGAGGCGCTACCCCATGAGGGCGGATCACGTCCGCGCCGTCGTGGACGCCGCCTTCCGCGAGGGCATGCCTCTCTACGTGGACCAGGGCAGCTCTTTCACTGCACTGGCGGGCCATGACCCCGCCGCAGATCCGTGGTCGGGGGAAGTGTCTGAAGCGGTCTCAGATTTCGCTGAGTCCCCAGAGACAGGGGTGAAGAAGAAGTCCCGGCGAAGGGACAGCCAAGATTCCGGGACGGCACAGGGCCTCTGGGACGGCCTGGAGCACATGCGGGACTACCCGGATGGCACGTGGTGCACCGACCCGGCGCAGGTACCGACTGAGGATGTGCTCAAGGTGACGGTCGTCAGCAAAAGGTGCCGGGGCCGTGCGGGGCAGGACAGCATCAGGCAGAGCATCACTGATCCGCTACAAGGAGCGGCTGGTCCGGGTACGAGGGCTGCCGACTCGCAGGAGACGGGCGGCCCGGAGCCCGCGAGCACTCTCCAGGACTTGCTGGGGCTACGCCTCGACGGCGTCGTCGCCTACCCGCACGAGGACGGCGTGGTCGATATCTGCGCGGCAGGGGTGGACAAGAGCGTCTGCATGAGGCTGCCGGCCGCCTCGGGAGGTGCGGGTACCGTGGGAGGGACAGCCATCATGGGGCAGTCACCGGCCCTTCGCCATCGCCCCGTCTCCACGTGGGTCGCGGTAGGCAACGACGCCAACGACGTGGAGATGATCCGCGCGGCAGACATCGGTGTCATTGTCGGGGACGGGCTGAAAGAGGTCAGGGCAAGGAGGCAGACGGTCCGCGTCCCCTCACGCCCTGGCGCGGTGGTGTCCATTCTGGAGCAGTTGCTTGAGCTGCACCACTGACGTCACCACCAGCATGTGTGGAGTGCCTGGCGTTTCTCGGACTTGGGGAGATTCTCCTTTCATGAGTGGATATGGGAGGAGACCATGCGAGCAGCGAAGTACTTAGAGGAACTGCTGGACACAGATTGAGAGTGAAGCGGCCTGTGGAGGGCCACCACAGCGGAGGTGACCGAGTCCTACGATCTTGTGAGCCACAGACGTGGGCAAACCGGGCCGCACGGTGCAGGAAGGAGCACGCCACCGGCCTGGACAGTCAGAAGACCTCCGAGTCGGCTTGAAACTCACGAAGCTCAAGGCGGAGGTCCATCAGTTGCGTGGGAAACACGAGTTCCTAAAATGCAGCAGCCTGGCTTGCGAAGGAACAACGTCAGCGACCAAGGTGCTTGCGAGGGCACGGAACGCGAAGGCGTTGGTGTAGGTGATGCTCCTCGCGGTACGGGCCACGGTCGCAGACGCGCTGGCACTCACGCTGGCCTCAGCCGGCCCGCTCAGCACGCCCCAGGGGAGCCATGAGCAGCCAGACGAGGTAGAGCCCGCCCAGCGCCGCACTGACCAGACCCACCGGGATCTGGAAGGGGCTGAGCAGCCGTTGCGCCAGGAAATCAGCCCCGCCCAGCAATAGCGCCCCCATGGCCGCCGAGGCGATCAGCGTCATCCCAGCCGACCGGCTCAGCCGGCGCGCCAGCTGCGGTGCGGCCAGAGCGATGAAACCGATCGGTCCAGCCGTTGCCACACAGATCGCCACCAGCATGACACCGTATCCGAGCATCGCGCCGCGCACTCTGCCAACCCGCAGTCCCAGGCCGGTTGCGGCGTCGTCGCCCATCTCCAGGAGGCTCGCAGGCCGCACGAGCCACACCACCTGAATCAGCAGCACCGCGGCAGCCAGAGCCAGGGGCTTGACCTGCCCCCAGGAAATCGCGTTGAAGGAACCGTGCTGCCAGGCCTTTGCCGTCTCGGCACTAGGCAGACTGGCTTGGGAGATGAGGTAGCTGTTGGCAGCCGAGAGCATCTCGGAGATGGCGACCCCGGTCAGGATCAGGTTGTCGCCGCCCACGCCACCGCGCCGCGAGACTAGAGCAACCACCGCCGCGGTCGTAAAGCCTCCGAGGACCGCCCCCACCGAGACCTGGAAATCACTCGCCGACGCCGCCAGCAGAAGCATGAACAACCCACCACTGGAGGCTCCGGTCGTGAACCCCACAATGTCGGGGCTGCCCAGGGGATTTCGTGACAGGCTCTGAAAGACCGCACCCGACAGCGCCAGCATCGCCCCCACCAGCACCGCCGCGACCGCGCGCGGAAGCCGCTGGTTGAGCACAAAGAAACGATCCATCCTGCTTCCAGACCCCGTCAGCAGTGTGTGCAGCGCGTCGGTCCCGGAGATGTTGTAGGCACCGAACAGCACCGAGACAGCCACCACGGCCAGCGCCGCAGCAAGCGCCAGCACCGTCACCACAGCGGCCCGCCGGTGGACGAGGAAGGCCCTGCGACGTCCAACGGGGCATCGCAGCTGAGAGGCCGGAGCTCCGAGGCGCAAACCGTCGGTCTCCGACGCCGGGCTACCAGCCACGTCCCGAACCCGCTTCACCGCCCTTTCACCCCCATCCGCTGGATGACCATGACCAGCAGCACCGGACCTCCGATGAATGCGGTCACGACCCCCGCCTCCATCTCACCGGAGTCCAGGATGACCCGCCCGACGACGTCGGCGGCCAGCAACAGGACCGGTCCGGCGACGAGGGAGACCGCCAGCAGCCTGCGCTGGTCAGCCCCCAGGGCCAGCCGCAGCACCTGCGGGACCACCAGCCCAACGAAGGAGATCGGCCCGACCGCCGCCGTCGACGCCCCACACAGCAGAGTGATCGAGGTCAGTGCCAGCGCCCGAGCGCGCCTCGGGCTGACACCCAGCGCCTTGGCCTGCTCCTCCCCCAGCGCCAGGGCGTTGAGCGTGAGTCCCGAGGCCAGAGCCAGCACCAGCCCGACGACAAGGAAAGGCGCCACCCACACCAGCAGCACCGCATCCCGGTCCGCCAGCGAGCCCAGAACCCAGAAACGATAGGAGTCGAAGGTGACGGAGTCATACATCGTGATGGTCCCGGTGATCGACCGCAGACTCGCCCCCAGGGCCACCCCGGCCAGCACGAGTCTGGCAGGTCCGGCGTCGGCACTGCGCACCGACATGAGATGGACGAGGAAGGCGGCCAGGGCGGCCCCCGCGAAGGCGAACCAGAGGAAGTCACTCACATCTGTCAGCCCCAGCAGAGACATCGACAGGACCACCGACAGCGACGCGCCGGCATTGATGCCGAGAATGCCCGGCTCGGCCAGGGGATTGCGGGTCAGCCCCTGCATGACGACTCCCGCCACGGCCAGCGAGGCCCCCACCATGACCGCCAGGACGGTCCGCGGCATCCGCAGCTGCCAGACAATGACCGAGGCGACTGTTGTCCTCCCTGGCACCAAGGCACCGGCCACTTCCTCCAGCGTCAGGCTGTGCGACCCAACGGCCAGGCTCACCAGGCACAGGAGCACCGACAGCACCCCGAGAACAAGGACGGTCCCACCCACCGGGACCCCCACTGACGTAGGGGCGGACCTCCCGGCAGACTCCTCACCACAGCCACGGCGGCGCTCCCACCACCGGGCGATCACGCCAGAGCTCCCGGCTGCGACTGACGAGCGACCTCCGCCACGTCCCCACCTTTCCTCAGGATGATTCCTGATAAAAACACTATGACTTAGGTTAGCCTAAGGCCATGACATCCCACTACAGCCGCCGCAGCGCTCTCGTCTTCGCAGGGTTGGCCACCGCCATCCCCGTCCTCGCCGCTTGCTCCGGTAAGAAGGCGGACTCCAGCGCCTCCTCGACCGCCAAGGCCAAGCCCACCTCATCGGTGCCCACCGGCATGCCCGAGGGCAAGGGCTCGGGCAAGGCCGACGACGTCTTCCCCCGCAAGGTCGTCCACTTCAAGGGCACCACCGAGATCAAGAAGGCCCCCACCAAGGTCGTCATCCTGTCCACCGGTCAGCTCGACGTCGCCCTGACCCTGGGCATCGTGCCGATCGGCTCAACCAAGGGCGACGGCGCCGCAACGGTCCCGGAGTACCTCAAGAAGGCCTTCCCCAAGCAGGCCGACAAGCTGGGGGCGATCAAGGATGTCGGCTCGCGCAAGTCCCCCAGTGTCGAGGACATCGGCAACCTGTCCCCGGACCTCATCCTCGTCAACCAGGCGGGCAAGGACGATATCGACACCCTCTACAAGTCCCTTTCCGAGGTGGCGCCCACCGTCGTCACCCAGGGCAAGAGCGAGGCGTGGAAGCAGGACTTCCTCCTCGTGGCCGACGCCCTGGGCAAGCCGGAGACCGCCAAGAAGTGGATGGAGACCTATCAGGTCGACGCCGAGAAGGCCGGCTCCGCCATTGACGGCAACCCCACCGTCTCCCTGCTGCGTAAGACCAGCGACAAGCTTCGTCTCTTCGGGGCGGTCTCGCTGGCCGGCTCGGTCCTGTCCGATATGGGCGTCGCCCGCCCCAGCACCCAGACCTTCACCGACAACGGCAACAAGGACATCAGCTCCGAGACGCTGGCTGAGGCAGAGGCCGACTGGATCCTCTACGGGGCGCAGAAGACCCCGAAGGACGAGAAGGACAAGGACAAGAACAACACCGAGCTGACCGCCATGCCCCTGTGGGCGGGGCTCAAGGCCGTCAACGACAAGCACGCCGTGCGCGTTGACGACGACGCCTTCTTCCTCAACGCCGGCCCCACCGCGGCACGGCTCGTCATGACCACGGTGGCGGACACGCTGCCGAAGAAGAAGTAGTCCGTGCCCGCTCCGGTCTCATCGGAGGCTCCTTCAGACGCCCAGGTCCCCACCGCGGGCCTGGGCGTTCGGGGCATCCGCCTGGCCTACCACCCCAGCCATCCGGTCATCGAGGACCTGAGCACGGCCATCACCCCGGGCGCGGTGACAATGATCGTGGGCCCAAATGCCTGCGGGAAGTCCACACTGCTGCGCGCCATGAGCCGGGTCCTCTCCCCGAGCTCCGGGCAGGTGGTCCTCGACGGCCGCGACATCGCCACCCTGGCCCCCAAGAAGCTGGCCCGGCGGGTGGGCATGCTCGCCCAGTCCTCCATCGCGCCGCCCGGGATCACGGTCCACGAGCTGGTGGCGCGCGGACGCTATCCGTATCAGTCGCTCCTGCACCAGTGGTCGGCCGACGACGACAAGGCCGTCACCGAGGCCATGAAACGCACCGACGTCGTCGGCCTGGCCAAGCGGCACGTGTCCTCCCTCTCCGGCGGGCAGCGCCAGCGGGTGTGGGTGGCCATGGCCCTGGCCCAGCGCACCGACATCCTCCTGCTCGACGAGCCGACCACCTACCTGGACCTGGCCCACCAGGTGGATCTCCTCGAGCTGTGCCGCGACCTGAACGCCGAGCTGGGCACCACGATCGTGGCGGTGCTCCACGACCTCAACCAGGCCTGTCGTTACGGGGACGAGGTGATCGCCATGCGCGCCGGCAGCATCCTGGCCCATGGCCGTCCCGAGGAGGTCGTCACCGCCGAGATGGTCGAGGAGGTCTTCGGCCTGGCGGTCCAGGTCATCTCCGACCCGCTCACCGGGACCCCGCTGGTTCTGCCCCTGCCGCGCGGGACCGCTGCGACCACGCCGGCAGGTGAGGCCGGGTAGGGACTGGAAGGGCCCGCAATCGGGCTTCGGCCGAGCGCGATCATCCGCGAGCGCCTGCGATCGTCACTGCCGCTCGTCGGCACCGGTCTTCGCCCGCGCTCGCGCCGATTACGCCGTGCCCTCAAGCCGAGACAGGTACCCCACAGACCCGCTGGGTGGCCCTGACAGAACCTGCCAGGCGGTGGACCCGCGTCGAGACGCGCGTTTAGTCTTCACATATCAACCCGCACTGATGTGAGGACATACCTGTGACTACTTCTGCTCCTGCCCTGCCCACCACCATGCGCGGCGTCGTCATGCACGCCGCCGGGGACGTCCGCGTCGAGGACCGCGAGGTCCCCCACGTCATCGAACCCACCGACGCCGTCATCAAGCTCGAGGCCGCCTGCGTGTGCGGCTCGGACCTGTGGCCCTACCGGGGCATCCAGCCTCTGGAGGAGGCCCGCCCCATGGGCCACGAGTACGTGGGCACCGTCGTCGAGATCGGCGACGGCGTCAAGAACGTCAAGGTCGGTGACTTCGTCGTCGGCTCCTTCTGCCTGAGCGACAACACCTGCGAGATCTGCGAGGACGGCTACCAGTCGCGCTGCGCCAACGGCGGTTTCATCGGCGACACCCAGGCCGAGTACACACGCGTGGCCCTGGCCGACGGAACCCTCGTCGTTGTCCCCGGCGGCAGGCCCGAGGACCCCGAGATCATCGCTTCACTGCTGGCCGCCTCCGACGTCCTGGGAACCGGATGGTTCGGGGCCGTGGCGGCCCAGGCCGGCCCCGGCAAGACCATCGCGGTGGTCGGCGACGGCGCCGTGGGACTGTCCGCGGT
>ERZ773087.1973-NODE-1973-length-11635-cov-35.844819_pt1 | contig 11635 bp, 10 predicted proteins | sample MGYA00511375_ERZ773087 | MGnify/ENA primary metagenome ERZ773087 (study PRJEB29015, sample SAMEA2737995) | human oral metagenome | biome: human oral; feature: human-associated habitat; material: dental | place: China | collected 2063 ...
TCTCAAAACGTTAATCAATACGATTATATCAACGTTTACAGACATTCAAGAATTTACTCTTGGATGTCTTTTTTGTTTCAAAAAATCAAAGTTCACCCCAAAATTCACCCCATATTCACCCCATCAATTTTTTAAACTACGAAATGCAATATCACCTACGGCCTGATTAACTTTAACTTTATCTTTAGTGTTAACATAGGTCTTTGTAATTTCCTTGTCACTATGGGTTAGCACTTCAGAAATTTCTTCAAGCGAAACTCCAGCTAGTTTTGCTGGTGTGGCGCCTTGAATATTATGTTTATCCATAGTATTTTGTGTTATAATATAGAAACTATATAGAAAACAAAAGGATTTCTTTAAATTCTTTAAATTTCACTTTGTGTAAACATGAGAAGAATGTTGAATGCAGATAATGACGGGAGATGATTTACAATGATCAGTTTAGAGATGTTGTCTAAAGCAAATAGTCTAGACGTATATGCTTTTGAAAAAGAAAATCGGGAGTACTTTGAACGAAATTTACCTCCTAGACCAGCTAACTATTTTGATTCAGACGGTTTTAAAGAAATTATAAGGGAATTGTTAACGGAGCAAGATAATCATGATGCATACATGCATCTTATTAGAGATTCGCAAGGTGTTATGGTTGGAAGAATCAATTTAAGTGTCTTAGAGAGTGATCGAAATACAGCAGAGCTTGGGTATAGGATTGGGGAAAATGTTACTAACTTAGGCTATGCCAGCGAAGCGGTTAAGCTCGTTTTAGACAAGGCCTTTACGACTTATGGTTTAAATAAAATCATTGCAGGAACGGCAACAGGTAATCTAGCCTCTCAGAGGGTGCTTTTAAAAAATGGCTTCACCTTTAGTAGGGTTATAGAAAATGACTTACAAATTCATAACGAGTGGGTTCATACAGCAGTATTTGAAATAACAAGGCCATAATATCATCTAGCTACAACCCAGCAGGGGATTTGATGAGGTTGACCGGGGAGATGGGACCAAGAGCTTCTTGAACTATGACAAGGCTCACCGTCTCACCGAACTCCGCCATGTAGATAAGCAGAATAAGCTCATCTCAAGTTATGGCAAAGGTCGAGCTAGCTACCTCAACAACCAAACAGCTGACAGCTACAACTACTTGACCAACCAGTCAGGCTCTGTGACAGGCTTGACCAAGGATGGACAAGCCGTCGCATCCAGTCGCTATAACCTCTATGGGGCAAGAAAGACAAGTACAGATACAACAGGGCATCCATTCGCCTATAACGGTGAAGCTCGCGACGATACTGGACTTGACTATTTACGCGCAAGGTATTATGATAGTCAGGGAGGTACTTTCTTAAGCGAGGATAGCTACCCAGGGGAGGCGACGGATCCTCTCAGCCAGAACAGCTACAGCTATGTGCAGAACAACCCTGTCAACTATACTGACCCAAGTGGGCATAGAATGATCTGGGCGGTTGATGGTAGTGAACCAAGTCGCCCTCGTCGTATCAATACGCGCCAACAACGAATGTACCAACAGAGTATTGTCGGACAAGATATACTAGGTCGACCGCTAACACTGCGTGAATACACGGATCATCGCATTAAAACCGATCGAGACTTCCGAGCACCAGAAAGTTATTATCAAGCTTTTGGTCCCAATGTGGCAACCTACCAAGGTGGAAGTTACGGAGGATAAAGTTCTTATGCTTATGCCCAACAACAAGCGGCACGTGCAAGAGCCCAAGCTGAACAGCGTCGTCGCCAACAGATTCGCTATGAATATGGCTTGGCGACAGGACTACAGTCCTTGCCGATAATTCGAGAAGGTCTCAATCTGTATCGTAACTGGAATGCGTCTTTACTGAACACATTGAAGCATGTATGCAATCCAAAAACGACTAAGGCATCAGATCGGGGTGTAAATAAAACCTTGTCTATAGCTGACTTTAGAAAGTATGAAGATGCGGCAAGACATGGACTCAGATTGGATCAGAAAGAAGGAATTGATAGGCTGACATTAGAGGAGTATCTACAGGCTCCCCCAATGACTCCTGAGGAAAATGCCTATGCATCTAATGTAAAATTTGCGAAGTTTAACCAAGAAAATAAAGCTACACTTCCAACTATAGCAGCTGAATTAATAGGCTGGAATAATGGAGAACGTTTAGTTACAGGGAAAGATCCACTAACGGGCGAAGACGCAAATCGTTGGGGAGCAGCTGCAGAGCTAACTGTTGATATTGCAAGTAATTTCTATCCTATAGCTAAGGCTGGCAAATTAAGGAAACTTGAAAAAGCACTCGATGCCGTAGATGCAGTCAATGATGCATCAAAAGTTGCGAAGGTAGCTGATAAAGCTAATGATGCTTCGAAAGCTACAAGAGCGGTAGACAAGGCGTTCGATGCTGATAAGCTTTTTAATCCTCCTAAATTTAGATAAATTATCTCCAAAAGAGATAGTTGACCTAAATATACAGGAGCTAAAAGGAAGACTGCCAGAAGGCTGGACATTCAATGAGCATAATGGACGTGTTCATATAAAAAATAGCAAAGGGGACTATAAAATCAGAATAGATGCACCTGACCGCATAACTGACTATAATCATATGCACATTTATGATGAAAATGGAAAACCTTTAGATATAAACGGTAATATTGTTAACAGAAAAAGTCCAGATGCCCATATTCCATGGGATAAGTATTAATGGATATTACAAAATAGAGATATGAATATTGAACAAAAACAAAAAGAATTAGATTTAACAGATTATTGGGACGCATCTATTTACAATTTTTATGTGTCATTTTTTGGCGATGAAACTATTATTGAGTATGAGGATAATCAAAAAAAATATTGGCGCGTAACCTTCCTTTTATGTGGTAAAGTAGAGTATACAACAGATGCTTTATGGAAGAATTGGCGTGATTATGATGTGAAAAGTTTGAAAAAGACTCAACTCGGTTATTCCGCACAAAATTTCACGTTGCTTCAGTATGCTCAAAATAAAAATTTTGTTGAGTGCAGAATTGATCTAGGTATTACGGATATAATAATTGTTTGTCGTGACATTCAGATAGAACATCTTGATTTAAAGGGTGCTCGTTTCTTTTGGCAGGATAATGAAACTTTAGAGTGAGTAAAGTGTTGAATTTAGATGATTGAAAATTATAAATTACTTTCACAAAGACAATTTGTGACTTAGTTCAATTTCTAACTAGGGGAAATTTTCCCCTAGTTTATTTTATACTAGCCTCACAGTAGACAAGCAGTATAAGCCCATATCGCCAAGGAAACCATCCAGCAGGATGGCGAAACCCTAGTCCATACCTATACCTACGATACTCTGGGTCAAGTGGAAAATATGACCGTATCGGGAGGAACGCAACTATGTCAATGATGTCAATCGTGAACATACAGAGATTTTTGATTCTGTAGAATTTTTAAAAGATACTATTACTAAGATGGATAATCAGGGGAAAATACAGCCTTTTTGGTTACGACCTGAGTTTAAATAGTAGTCATACAAGTCGAAAAGGAAGTAAGATAAATTAAGGGTATTTGTATGAGATACAATAATGGAGATTAAAGTATAAATAAGTCATGATTAGTGCGCGTAATATTATCGTTATCTTCGTTAAAATTTAATTACTAGAGAAGATCTTTAAAAAGATGACACTAAAATAGGGTTACCTCCATGAAGGTAGCCCTATTTTTTGGACTGTGAATGAATCAAAGCGATGGGATTACACAGAGTTAGAATTTCTTTTTGCTTTGATTGGGATACATGAGTATAGATTTGTGTGACTGAGATAGAACTATGTCCAAGAATTTGTTGAATGTATCGGATATCAACATCACTATCTAGAAGCATTGTTGCGAAACTATGTCTAAACATATGGGGGGTAATAGGTGTAGTTAAGTTGTGTTGTTCAACAAGATTATTTAGAATTAAACGTATACTTTGCTCGGACAATGGTTTGAGAGAATATTTTCCAGGGAATAGGTAGTCACTGGGTTGAAAGCAGTAGTTATTTATATATGTTTCTAGTAAGCTAAATGTTATTTGATCTCCTAGAAATAGGATACGTTCTTTTTTGCCTTTTCCCATAATATGAAGAGTCCTATTTGAAAGATTAATATTTTTGAGATGAATATGACAAAGTTCGGAAATCCTGATACCAGTTGAAAGCAATAGAGAAATGATTAGCAAATTTCTTTCAGCTTTTTGTTTTTGATATTTAGTTTTTGAATAGGTAACTTTCTGTTCTAGATGTGAAAAAATACTTTTTAAAATATCATAGGGAATCGTTTTAGGTAATATTTTTTCCGTTCTAAATTGAAAACGTAATTGATTAAAAGGATTCTCATCAATTAAATTATGATACTTTAAATAGCTGTAAAACACTTTCAAACTAGCAATTTTACGACGTAATGTACTAGATTTAATATTGGATTTCGTCAAATGTTCAACATATGTTTCCACACTTGTGTAATTTGAATTGTAAAACTGCAAAAGATCATTTTTATAAGCTCGAATCGTATGTGAACTTAAGCGTTTGTGAGTTTTGCAGTAGTCTAAGAAAGTAGAAATAAGTTTATAATCCATGAATAACTCCTTTATCAATAATCATGCTATTATAAACTTATTTTGATGCTTTGTATAGTGATAATAAATAGTTATCATTAGGAGAAAGTTATGGATATTACAATTATTATTCCAATGAAAGATACCGAAGATCAAATAATGAAATGTTTAGATTCTATCAAAATCAATACGCTTTCTAGGGATAGGTATGAAGTCATCATTATTGACGATGCATCAAAGCAACCTTCAGAATTTTTATCAGAAAAATATGATATTCATTATTTTTATTCTAAGAAAAGTTTAGGAGCAGGGGGAGCCCGAAATTTAGGAATAAGGATGGCTCGTGGGAAATACATATGCTTTATAGATAGTGATGACTGGATTTCCTACGATTATTTAGAAAAAGGTCTAACGTATATGGAGCAATGTGCATCTGAAATTGGAATGTTTACTTTAAAACGTGAATACGACGACATAAAGGATATAATCTACAAGTGTAAGTATAATACTTTGCTACAATTAGGGCCTGAAGAGAGTATAAAGGTAATGGCAAAAGAGTATAACTTTGATGTAAACATAGTTCCATCAACAACTAATAAAATCTACCTACGTCAATTTTTAATTGACAATAATATATTTTTTCCTGAGAATCGTAAATTTGAAGATTTACTATTCAGTATTAAGACGATGCTTGTAGCCTCTAAATTAATTTGTATTCCTGATGCAACTTACTTTCATTATCGACGTAAGGGGTCAATTGTCCAATCTTTTGAACACAAAAATAGCGAAGATATGTTATTCATTTTGAAAGAAATTAAAGTGTATTTAGAAAACAATAATTGTTTTGAAATTTATAAGAAAAGCTTCTATCTTTTTTGTGAACATTTTATGAACTTAATCATTAGACAAATTAATGAATTTTGTAGTGATGAAAATATTAAAAAAGCTGAAATGACTTTTATTGTTAAAAATTTATTACAGCAAATTAACTTAGATGAGTATCTTGCCTCTATTTCAGCAGAAAAACTTAGAATGCATATTCAACCTTACATCATTGATACAAATATACTATAAACATAAATTGTTCTACATGTTCTATTAAATTAATCCTAATATCAGGAAAGTATTTTGTAAATATATTGTAATTTTTGTATTTAAAAATTGAAATGATAAAATCTGTTTATTTAGGTATATTAAAAATTATCAATGACTACGCTAGAATAGGTATACGGAGTATTCGAACGTAATCACTTTACTTTACTGTATTAATAATTAGACTCCCTTACCATATTGAACGAGGATCAAAATAAAACGTATTATCTTTCAGCTCACCTCCTAAATAAAATTCAACATGAGCTGGTGAACAACTTAATTTAAGATTGTGTAAATTAATATTTTTATAATGATTAGGAAGAGGGGAACTATCAATTAATCTCAATTTGTTTTCAATTTCTAGATATTGATTATTTTGGACTAATTCTAAATAATTAAATATGTTAGCAAAAAATAGTTTTTGACGAGCTCTGTAGGGACGTTTCCCCGAATCGTAGACTTCTTTGATTAAGTTCTTAAGAGTTGTTTGATCATCTAAAATGATAGCTCCGGCTACCAATCCAAGAATATACTTTTTATAGTCGTTAAGGTAGTCCTTTTTTAAGATACTAACTTTCTGTAGGATAATTAAGAACTGTTCTTGCTTAGGATTCTCTAAAAATTTTATAAATAATTTCTCTATTTCTAAAAAATAATTATATTTATCAATTGAAATAGGTTCAATTTTAAATAAAATTTCTTTGGCAAGTGTTATATTACTTGAATAAAAGATTCTCGCAAGGCGTTGGGTGTAAATTTTTCCATATTCATCTATTTTTGAATAGTTCATAAATTCTTCTAAGAGCTTACAATCTAGTAATAAAGTGTTCTCTGTTTTAATCAGAGCCTCCAAAAATTTTTGGTTAGATTTAATTGTCTGAACTTGATCATGATTTACATTACGATAGGATAGCAAATTATGGAACTTCTTGCTATGTTTTCGAAATTGTTCTAAGCGATAGTTTTCATAATCACTATTGATTATTTCATAGACTACATTTAATATAATATTTAAAAAAATTTCAGATTCACTATTATAGTTTAATTTTTCATCAAGTATATTGAAAAGTTTTAAAAATTCTGCATATCCACTACTATCTTGTCCAACATTTGCATTAGCCATTGCAAAAAAATAGTGCAGTAAATAATAATCATTTTGAAATCTATAGAACAACCTCAAGTAGTTGTCTCCTCCTTTAAATTTGCGAAGGAGATAGTAAATTGAATGGTATTCTTGATGAGAAAAATATTGTTGAAGCGTAGCAATTGCTTTTTGACTTTTTTCTCTATTCTTATCTATAAATAAGGAGACAAATATTTCCTGGAGAGGATGATTGAAATTTATATTTTCAGAGATAAATAATTCATTCCCATTGTCTATAATCCAGTTCAAGAACTCCTCTAATAAATTAGAAGAGAATGGCACTAGTTGTTGGTTGATGTCAAAACCTAGAAAATTTTTTTCCAATAAAGATATTGTTGCTTCGCTATATATTTGAATATCATTTGGTGGGAGACTATAGTTCAAGAAAACAGACTTTACTACTTCAAGTTCCTCTTTGCTTAAATCTTCAAAACTTTTAATATTCTCGTTGCTACTGAAATGAATTAATAGTTTAGCGGGTTCGAGTTTTAAGATAGGAAAAGTATTTAAATCCTGTAATTGTTTTATATTCTTAATGGATTCTTTTAATGGTTCATAGATTGGGTTTATCCCGTCCAGGGATAATACTTCTGATATGTGAATGACATCTTTTGGAAAAGTTAATGGATTTGTTGAAGTAACGACAAAGAAAATATTGTAATCTTCATTATAGCAAGCTTGAATTATATGTTCAAAAAATTCTTTGTATTCGTTTGATAAAAATTGAAAGTTTTCTACAATAACTAATTTAAAGAATTGAGTTTCCTTAAATTGCTGAAAAAAGTCCGTTAGAATGTCTAATTGAAAATATCTAAAAAGTGCTTCGTAATTTTTAGCTTGATACTGTTGTATAAATGATTTTAAGGAACTACTGAGAGGAGTTGGATAATCTTCTTTGATGACCAGATCGTGTAGCAACGGAAACAAAATAAAATGCACTAGCTGAACTAAATTTTCCAAATTGTAGACATCATCCGATGAAAATGATATAAATATTTTGGGGAATTGCTGAATAGTAGGTGATGAAAAATAATTTTTGACTAGATAGCTTTTTCCATATTTATAGGGAGAAATAATTGAAAAAATCTGAGTAGTTTTAGTATGATTCCTAGTTGTTTTACAATACTCTTCCAATTTCTGTCTGACATTCTCTTGTGATTTTATATAAATAGGTTTCATAACAGTATTTTTTATTAAAGTAAAATGCTTAGGACTAAGAATTGAAATTTTGGTATTATTAGATTTCTTACATAAATCGAAAAAATGATAGATAGAATAACTGTCTTGATTTTTTTCGTAAATAAAAGAATTATTCTGGCTACCATTGGGTGAAGCATCATACCTATCGTCAGGAACTATTTGAAATTCTATTTGAATATGATTTTCACCAGCATTTACTGGAATCTCCTTAAGAGAAGATGTATTAACAATTCTCCAGGGATATTTTCCTATATTGTTAGGTAAAATTTCTATTATGTCATCATTGTAAGAAAAAAATGAAAAGGACAATCGATAGCCTGTATTGTACGACAGGTAATCTACTGAAAAATTGGGGTTTCGAATGGCATAGGAATTTATCGTGGTCACTTCAACAAATCTAGTTGAAGTAGTTTCAATTTCTGATATATCAATATCTTTTTCTGAGATATTGGAAGAAAAAAATTCTTTGATATATTTGGGATTTCGTTTTAACCAACTTTCTAGATTTGTTTTAGTTATAAAATGTACAACCGCTTCGGGAGAAATTTCGGTAATTGCAGTTTTTATATTAATAATATTCTCAGTAGAAATATTCGAATTAGTAACAAAGAAATATTTTTTAACATTTTTTTGTAAGATAGAAGTGACAATAGTCGCATCAAGACGATACCGAGATAGTTTTTCTTTGTAGGTATATTTTGCTTCCATCCACCATCTAATAAATTGGCCGTCTTCTATAAAAAAGATGACCTGCGCATCTCTATTTCCATCACGAGTTTCTTTTGTTGGGGACCAATTTCTCTCACTGGGATAAGCTTTTTCAACATATTTTAATGCTAATACTTCAAATGTTTTATCATTTTTGGGTTTTAGATATTGCCAAATATTCAATTTTATAAATCTCCTAATGATAACTATTTATTATCACTAGTATACCATAGTTTCCTATCTTCAGTATGTTTGCGATTGTAGTTTTCTTATTTTTTAATACCCTCAAAGCCTCTTTGAACAGCCTCGTAGTAATTTTTCTTCTATAACTGAATGTGCGCCATTTCATCTATCGGTAGTAAAACGTTTCCCAAATAGTGCCCCAGATTGTCATATAATAGAGATAAGAAGAATTGTGAGGTTTCGCAAAGAAAAACCAGATTATAATTGCCGACAATATGGTTTCTATACAACAGACCAATTGGTTCTAAAAGATTGCTTTCTTCGTCAAGTAGATTTAATAATTAATTTTGATTTTATCTATGACTTGGTAGAAGATACCTATCGTCCAACTACTGGTCGTCCTAATCTCAATTCTATCCTGTTAGTTAAAATTACTTTGATTCAATGTTTTTGTAGTATCCGTTTCATGCGCCCAATCATTAAAGAGATGGAAGTGAATCTAGCTTATCGTTGGTTTCTTGATTTTACTTTGGATGATAAGGTTCCTCATTTTATCACATACGGAAAGAATGACGGCCGTTGCTTTCGTGATAAAAAACTAATTTCTGAGGTTTTCTCACGGCTTCTCAATCAAGCTTTATGCGCTGGTTTAATTGAACCTATCGAACTACGACCCGCGAAGGTTATCGAAAGTATAAGAGTAATCCCAAAGTATGTGTCGCCTGTCCCTTATTATCTATTTGTACAAAAAGTCAAAACAAGCAAAACGTAATAACGAGGCATGTCGGGAAAGATGATCTTGAGTGTCGTGAAGCGATTCGGCATCAAAGAGGTATGAAAGAGTTCTATAGAAAACACAAAGCAACTATTGAGCGAATCTTTGGGACTGCGAAGGAATACCATAAATTAAGATACACTAGAGAGAAAGGGAAGTTCAAAATGGAGGATAAGGTTGGGCTTACTTTGGCGTGTTTAAATATCAAAAAATTGATGAAGTGGATAGCGAATATCCTTTTTTATTTTTCTCTAATTTAGATTTTTGGAGAGATTAGTGATGGAGAAAATATTTTGAAAAGATAAAAAGACAAACGCCAAAAATGACGTTTGTCTACGTTATGAGAAGACCAAATGGTCTTCTCAACGGGGGAACTGAATAATTAGAAAGAATCAATCAAAGAGGGTTATTAGTCTTCGAAATTCTTTTGGAAGATGAGGAGAGACAAGATAGAAGTAATGGCTGCCAAGAAGAGGAAGGCATTCGTTTCTTGTTCCCCAGTTGCTGGGAGTTGTCTTTCCTTGTCTTGTTTAACTGTAGTTGTAACAGGAACTTTTTCATCTTTTGATGATGAATTATCTGTTACGGCTGGAGCAGGTTTTTCAGTCTCTATTGGTAGAACATACTCAGGAAGAGTCACAACTGGTGGTGCCTCTGTTCCAACTGAGCTTTGTTTGCTACCTACCTCAATCACTCGATCTTGAGCTGGAGTTGCTTCTGTTTGGAGAACCTTGCGATTGTCACCGTCCACTTCAACATACTCGACTAAGAGACCGTCTTTCCCTTCTGATAGAACTTGCTCTTTTCCTTTGTCTAATTGTGGGTTTTCGCGACGAATAGTCTTGAACGGTACTGTCTTATTGACGATTTCCAAACTTGGAAGTGTAAAGACAAGGTCCTTGACCCCTTCCTCAGGACTTGAAGAAGTAATTGGTTTCTCAGGTTCAGCAGGTTTTTCCGGCTCAGCAGGTTTTTCAGTCTCAGCTGGTTTTTCCGGTTGAGCCGGTTTTTCAGTCTCAGCAGGTTTTTCAGTCTCAGCAGGTTTTTCCGGTTGAGCCGGTTTTTCAGTCTCAGCAGGTTTTTCAGGTTCAGCTGGTTTCTCAGTCTCAGCAGGATTTTCCGGTTGAGCCGGTTTTTCCGGTTGAGCAGGATTTTCCGGTTGCGCCGGTTTTTCAGGTTCAGCAGGTTTTTCAGGTTCAGCTGGTTTTTCCGGTTGAGCAGGTTTCTCCGGTTGAGCCGGTTTTTCCGGCTCAGCTGGTTTCTCAGGTTGAACTGGTTTCTCAGTCTCAGCAGGTTTTTCCGGTTGAGCAGGATTTTCCGGTTGAGCAGGTTTTTCCGGTTGAGCCGGTTTTTCAGACTCAGCAGGTTTTTCAGGCTCAGCAGGTTTTTCAGGTTCAGCTGGTTTTTCCGGTTGAGCCGGTTTTTCCGGTTGAGCCGGTTTTTCCGGTTCAGCTGGTTTTTCCGGTTGCGCCGGTTTTTCCGGTTGAGCAGGTTTTTCAGGCTGAACTGGTTTTTCAGGCTGAGCTGGACTTTCCGGTTGCGCCGGTTTTTCAGGCTCAGCAGGCTTTTCAGGCTGAACTGGTTTCTCAGGCTGAGCTGCTTCAAGCTTGCTAATTTGTTCAAGAGCGGATTCTAGCGCTTTATTAACTTCTTCTTGAGTCTTGGCCTCTTGAATAGCAGCGATTGCTTGATTTGCTAGTTCAATTAATTTCTTCTTAGCTTCATTGTTAGATCCAAGCTCACCGACTTTTTTCTCAATGGCTTCTGTCAAGCTAGCCATGGCCTTATTGTATTCGATTTCCGGCTGTTTCGGTTCAGCTGGTTGGTCAGGTTTAGAAGGCTCTTCAGGCTGTTCCGGTTGCTCTGGACTAGGTTCCTCTTGACCTCTTTGATAGTTCTCGTCCTTGGATAGGATATCTTGTAGGGCACTGACCGTCAACATGACTTCTTGAACAT
>ERZ773087.1978-NODE-1978-length-11624-cov-156.626415_pt1 | contig 11624 bp, 11 predicted proteins | sample MGYA00511375_ERZ773087 | MGnify/ENA primary metagenome ERZ773087 (study PRJEB29015, sample SAMEA2737995) | human oral metagenome | biome: human oral; feature: human-associated habitat; material: dental | place: China | collected 2063 ...
GGGGCGTCCGGCGCTCGTCCCAGCCATTGGCCGGCGCGGTCGGAGCGATCGGAGCGGCCGCTGGGCGAAGGGGCGGCCGAGATGGCCCCGGGCGCTATACAGCGTCGGTCATGCCGCGAGCCTATTCAGGGGCGACCGGTTGGACGACCGGGCGATCGCCGGGTGAGGCGAGTCCGGCCAGGTGCCCGGGCAGGGCGGCTCCGGGCCAAGACGGATGCCCACTGAGATGTCCGCGGGGAGGGGCGGCTCCAGACGGGGTGCGGGCTGTCAGCGACAGCAGGAGTGACACCCGCACTGTCAATGACACTGTCAGTGAAAGTGCCATTGACAGTGAGTGACAGCGCCGGAGTGTTAGTGACGCTGTTAGTCTGACAGTGTGAACGAGCCTCATGAGGGCGGAATGGCAGCGTCGCCGGTGATCTGCGCCTCCGGGCAGGCTGTGCCCGGCGTCGTGTGACGACGCCGGGAAGACGCGGACCCAGGGGTGGTTCAGGGACTGCCCTTGGCGCACGATGCGTAGCGATGCCTACCGAGGTATAGCGTTTCGCTACATGGCCACATATGGGGCTATACGGCGCTATATCCTCATAGATTTTGCTATGCATCGGTTGGCTGGACGGGCGGGCTGACTCTGCCCCGCGCATTCTCGACGGCGGAGTGCACGGGGGCGGCTCGAGGGATCCGGGCGGCGAGGAGACCAGGTCGAGCCGGCGGCTGTGGTGCAGGCGCGCGGTTGGTTGCCTCGGATGCCGCCGAAGGCTCGGCATGGCGCAGTCGCCCTTGCAAGGCTGGGGACGGCCGTGCCGCTGAGGTCACATCGCATCCGTGTGCCAGCCCGCATGTCTCGCGGCGACGCTGGTCGGCCTCTCTACCTCCCGGGCTGGATCGGGCTCCAGTTGCTCATCTCTCGCGACGGCTCCGAGACGCCGCCCCCTGGCCTCGGCAGGATCGAAGCGCCACGACGATGGCCGAGCTGGTTCCGGCGAGCGGGGCAGGCGACGTCGGCGAATGCGGAACCAGGGCGTGGCGGGACGCGGCTGCGAGATGCGTTGGTCCTGCGGCGTCGGCGGTGCGCGCCGAGGACGCCGCTCATCGCCGGTCTGCTGCCGTGCCAGACCGGACGGGCAGTGCGCACTTGTGAAGGAGGGGCGCGGCGTATATGCTCAACTCGACCAAAACGATCATAACGCGCGGAACGTTCGCGTGATCACATATGGCCGGTGAGGGGAGAATCCGATGACTATGGCAGTCGAGAGCAGGACCTACCTGCCCGAGGAGGAGGTTGCCGGGAGGTTCGGCGAGATCGTGGCTGCGCTGTCCGCCCGGGAGGCGGCTCCGCGTCTGGTGGTCGGTGACGAGACGGTCGACCTGAGCCCGGCGATGGTGGATGTTCTGGCCCGTGTCGCGCGGGCGATGCAGCAGGGGCTCGCGGTGACGGTCGCACCGCAAGGCACTCGGCTGACCACTCAGGAGGCGGCCGACATGCTCGGCATCTCGCGGTCGACGCTGGTGAGGATGCTGGAGGCCGGGGAGATCCCCTTCGAGAAGATCCGGAGGCACCGGCGTCTCTACCTCGCCGACGTTCTTGAGTTTCAGCGGCGCCAGCGGCGCGCTGCGAACGAGGCGCTGTCGGACATGGTGGCCGACGCCCAGGCGATGGGTGCTTACGACGACGATCCCGCCCAGGTGCGCCAGGCCCTCGTCGCCGTGCGCACAGAAGACTGATGCGCAGTGTTCTCCGCATTGCTCGATGCATGCGTGCTAGTGCCCAGTGCGCTGCGCGACGTGCTGCTCGAGATCGGCTCAACGCAGGCATACCGGCCGCTGTGGAGCGAGAAGATTGAGATTGAAATGGAACGCGCCATCCTCCGTCTGCACGCGAGTCGTGGTCGGGATCGGGAAGAGTCGTACGGCTACGTCACACGGCTCCGACGACAGATGAATGCGGCCCTTCCTGATGCGCAGGTCCGAGGTTGGGAGGATGCTCTGCCGGCTATCTCCGAAATGCGCGATGCAAATGATAAACATGTTGTAGCGGCTGCTCTTATCGGGCGCGCGGACGTCGTTGTCACTTTCAATCTAAAAGACTTCGAGAATCGTTGTCTTCCGGGAGCGCTGTCCTCGCAGTCTCCGGATGACTTCCTTCTCGACCTGATCGGTTTATATCCGCGATTAGTCCTTAGCTCCCTCAACACTATAGTGTCGAGAACTGGTCGCAAAGGCCCCGCGTGGACGGTGAATGATCTTCTTGAGAGACTTGAGGTTGAAGGGGTCCGCGAGTTTATAAAGGTGGCGAGAAACGAAATGTGAGCAATTGACGATGTCGAGTTTTAGGTGCAAAACTTCTTTAAAAGATCGGTGCTCGAAGTCGTAGTCGAGGGTGCGGTTGGTAATGTGGGCGGTGAGGGCCGCGAAGGTGTTCTGCGTGGCGAGCGCACGGGGGTTGGCGATATTGTTCCTGGCGGCGTCCCGTACGTTCTTGGTGGGACCCAGTGTCGGGGGCGTAGGGGGGGGCATACAGATGGGTGTGATGCGCCTTGGCTCCTGGCCGGAGGCGTAGAGGTCGGTCAGGGCCTTGGTGTGGTGGAGCCTGGCGTTGTCCAGGATGACCGCGATCTTCTTTCCCTAATCGGTCTCGCGCGCCGGACGACCTATCATGAGGGCGGGTCTGCTCGGCGTTCTGGTCTCCCTGGATCGGGTAGGTCCTCATCTTCTTGGTCGTCAGGCTCAGTGCCCCGAAGAACGACTGGCTCGCCTTCTCGCGGTCCAGGTACAGCCTTGTTCTCTTCTCCCCTTGGGAAGCCACATGCGCCTCGTCTCGGCCTCGTGGCGGGCGCGGACCTCGTCGACGGTGTAGACCTCCCAGCCTTCTTTCAGCAGATCGGCGACCTGGTCCCGGATCTCGGCCATCCGCCTGGCGACGGCATTCTCGTCGCGGCGCCCCACGAACGGGTCGGGGAGCCTGAGGCTCATGCCCAGAAAGTGCATGAGCAGCCGGGAGAAGGACTCGGACCTGTACTCGACTCCGAACTTGACGGACACGACGTCCTTAAGGGCCGGGACGTCCCAGAAACCGGCCTTGACACCTGCCTCCGACGGCGGTTTACCAAGAATCTCCTCCAGCTCCTCCTTCCGCGCCCGCTTGAGCCTCGCCGCGTTCCCGCCCACGACACGACCGATTACCACGGAGCTCAGCCTGGCCCGCCACCACTGCGACAGCCACTCGCGTACCGTCCCCTCGGCCCGCTCGACCATCCCCGCGATAATATCCAGGCCGACGCCGCGGGCAGCGTGCAGAATCGCCTCCGCCTTCACTCTCACAAGCCTGTAGTTGTCCGAACGATTCTTCCACCTGATGAGGATGTCCCGCTCCTCGTCCGTCATGTCGATCTGCACAAGACTATCCTATGCCAGATGCTCCGCAAACGCCAACCAAGAATCCCGCAGCAACTGCCACAGAATGCCATTTTGTTTAATTCCGGCCATAGTAGTGGTATGAGCGGTGCCAGCTTAGGAAGCAGTGCCAGCACTACCACTTGGAACACTAGTCCCAACCCCAGCAGTCCCAGCGGCAGCCACCATACCGGCTACTCACCTGGTCACTACCCCAGCTCGTCTCGGCCCGTGATCGTGCAGCACCACCCTGAGGCGGTTACCCTCGACATCGTTCGCTACCGCTTCAACGGCGAAACCGAGGACTGGATCTACATCGGTGATGGTATTCGTGGCCTGGACCTCAGCCCCGAGAGTGCCCGCCGCCTGGTGCAGGTGCTGGGGGAGTATGCGGGGGAGTGATGAGAGAGATGGGTATGTCACCCATCGTCAGCCAGACGTTCTGCCCGCGTGTCAAAATATTGTGCCTCTCCTTCGTACTCCACTGCAATGTTACGGAGGATGGCCGCTGTTCGCGGCCAGCGACTGGCCACTTGTCGAGCCATTTCAGAGTACTGATTGCTAAGGCCCCGCTCTTGGCCTCCGCCGCCAAACGCCTCTCTTGACGATACGCCTCGTCTATTCAACTTCCCCGTGGCGATTCCAGAATCCAGTTTTTTGCTCGCCACTTCCTCGACGGCATCGCGCACTATCGTGGCTGGCCAGATGCCATCCGTATCATCAGGGCTGCAAGATAGTACATTTCCAATCTGAGAATCACCTACGTCCAAGCAGCCGCACTGCGCAAGCAAATCGCGCACCTGTTTTATCCAGTCAAAAAGACGATCTCCATCGACCGTGCCATCCTCACGCGACCCCGGAAGTACGCTCCACTCACGCAGGACGTTCAAAGAGCGCCAAAAATGGGCTTCCTTCTGCTTTCTGATAATATCGCTACCTTCTGCCTCGTCCGAGTCTCGGTCGTAGACCGATCTCACCAGTTGGACAAAGTCAGCAGGACTGCTGCCAAGCGCTCGATAAAGCGCATTAGACGGATCATGATCGTGGAGAAAATCGAAGAACTGGAATTCTAAGCCCGGAAGAACTGGATCGTCTGGTGCCTCATGTTCCAACCATTTTAGCAGTTCTGAAACAGCATACTCAGTATGGTGTACCGAGTTATACGTATTCACCGAACGACAAGCAGCGTCTAACGCGCTCTTGACGAAGTTAACGTCTAGTTCTTGCCCATCATGAAGAATTATTCCCGCAATGTCGATAGCCTGCCAGGGGCAGTCATGCTCAAGGAATAGCCGGCCAGCCTCGACGCGATCAGCATCGTCAATCTGGTAAACGGAACCTTGCCTCCAGTAGGCGGCTACTAGATTAGAGTCTAAGGTATCAATCTCAGCCCAGTATGTCTTACTAATAGGCACAGACGACATGAGCAGCTCCTGGGCGTTATCGCTGAGAGAAGTTTCCGCAAGCGCTGCTTTCAGCCAGCCGACCCCATGATTCAACACCTTACGCCAGGCGTAGGCGCTGACAGCGCGCTGGAGCTGAGACGACCCAGCGTCGAGCCAGACAAGAAGACCTGATTGACAAACGCCATCGATCTGCGCAAGATGATCCCCAACAACACCTGGTTGCATCGCGTTCTCTATGAGGACTTGTGTCGCCTCAACTCCTTGATCGACGGCACACTTCACCGCTTGCCGGCGTTTCTCTTCTAGTAGTTCCTCAAAACCATCATCGCCGTACTTGAGACCGTCTAACGTCATAAATCCGTCCCAGTTAAAGAGCCGTGAGTTATGGCGGGGATCAGTCGACGACTCAAGGTCGGTTGCAATTTCTCTAAGTTCAGCAAGCATAGTGTCGAGCATTGCCCAGCCAGCATCAGACAACCGTGTATGCCGTTCAATGAGATTAGTTAATGCGTCCCACACCCGGTATACCTCATCAGGTGACCACGACGACCTACATAGTGTATTGCGAAGAGCGTCAATAATTTTAGGACGTTCCGTGGAAAGCGTGTTGCCAATCTTCTCAATAATCTCTACCCATCGATTTGCCGAGCCTCCAGCCACGTCAAGCGCAAGGTCAACCAGGTCCTTAACGTATCGATCTAACTCATCGCGCGTGACGCCATCTTGTGGCGGCTCCCAATCTCGATAACGAGGTTTACTAGGAACCATCATAGTGGACCTGCCATATGAAGGCCACAACTTTATTATAAGTTCCCACCCTGTATCAGGGGAAAACTTGACAGCCCGTTTTATAGCAATAATCTTGTCCTCGACAGAAGCGGCTCCGTAAGGAAGGCAACCGACTGTGAATGTATGTAGACTATCCAGAGGGTGATTTGCCATTTTTCCGCCAGGATCGATAGTCATAAGCCTTGCGAGTATTGATGTGGCCCGGCCATAATGGTCTACCGACCAACATAATCTTTCTAACGACCACAGGAGATTCGGATGCGGCGATGAGGACCCAAAAATCCAACTTGAATCAGAACTATTCCAAAATAGTGTCCTAACAAGTGGTTCTTCGGTGGTCAGATCTTTCTCTAACGATTCTAAGAAAATATCGGGTGACGCTTCGGCTAGGAAAGAAAACGACTTGGACAGCCCGGCTAGTTTGGCTCCACTTACATCTTGATAGGCTTGCTGAAATAAGTGGTCGATGATATGGTCGACGTAACTCTGGAGATGCAGCATATCTGGAGTGGCTAATGTAGTTGTTGCTGCTAGCGCTAGCCCTTCAGCAACATGCCTTTGTAATGTGTCTGAACAGCGCGGCCTCATGTCCTTAGGCTGTGCAGCAAGACGTTCGTTGGTTGTCATATCAGCAAATGGATCTGCGACGAGCAAGACGTCAAGAACAAGACTTTTCCAGCGCTCAAGAACGTCAGGCTCTAGGCTGGGTAGCAACAGTTCCGCTGCTTCTGTTGGGTTTGTTAGACGCCAGTACCCTCCTGATTGCACAAATGGCGCATCTGGATAATTACAGAGATCTTTTAGAAGGTAAGTGATCTCTTTAAACGGCAAGCCAACAAACTCTTCGACTCTCCGTTGATCATCGTCCTTGTTGTTGTCCCAAGAACCTAGAAGGACTAGCGGAGCTAACATGGCGGCTTTCTTTGCATCTTGTGCCCATTCGGGTATCTCAAAAAAAGGATTACGAGACACCGAGCGCAGAAAAGCTGGAAGACTCCGTCGAGCGAGGGCCACCATGTGCCCGGCGCGCCCCAGATCTGTTCCTTGTTTCTCCAGTGCTTCGACTGCCGCAGCCCTTCCAATCTTCGGAAGTTCTATAGCGTCGTTGTCGCGGCGAATTCGTGATTTGTTTCCCACGGCGAGTACGACACGGGGTCCCTCAGGCGTGGTGTGCAGATCGAGATCACTGAACTGGGGTATTAGGAGCATTTTCTTCGAGGACATCACCAGTTGGTGCCATGCATCCGGAGTTGTGACGACCATTGCTCGTTCGAGAAGATCGGGAGTGCTCATCAGCGCTGCGTAAATGAATGCCAGTGACTCGTCGGAGCAGGATGACTTAACGATGGGAATAGTATCGGTGGACCTGGGCGATAGCAACAAACTCACTAACTTATCACTCTGGGTTTTGCGCCCTGCCATATAAAACTCAGGTGGGATGCTGATCTTCGAACGCCTCTGGAACGATTCCCACCAATTTTGTAGAGTGCTGATCGCCTGAGGATGGCGGTCCAGTCGTTCTGAGATCCAATAGTGTACCGGAGGTGTGGCCTGCAGCCAGCCCTCAAGGCCATGCGCATCGATAGCCTTGACCTCAGCAAAGATACCGCCCTTAGTATGTTCCGTTGCCCATCCCTGTGCGCCTGGCCAGTTCCTCGGTGTTACGAAAATAAATGTTTGATCACTCTTTACCGCATTTGAGGTGGCGCGTTTATTGTAGTCGCTTTCTGCTTTTGCTTTTGGGTTCTTATTTGTTCCAAACTCAAAGCGAAGCTTCCCTGTGGGGAGGAAGGATGAGCCAGCAGAGTCGGCGGTGCCATCCCATCCTGGTGCAGATGTACCCTCATGAGCGCGGACTTCTATATTTGTAATTCCAGGAGTCTGGGCAAGGAGACGCCGCATTAATTCTGGGAATGCCTGCTTAGCGTCGTCCCTGTCCGCCCACTGATTCAACTCGACCGCTGAAATCAACTCAGGATTGCCGCGGTTCAAGGCGGGAGAAATAGTTCGCGGAAGGATGGGGCTTCTGTTGGTCATGGGCTGATCCTACTCCCCGCTCGTCGCATCAGCGCCCGTGGCGCAGTCTCGTCGCCGTAGAAGGCTAGGGTGCAGGCGTGTTGCTTCTGCGCGGCGATGGTGTGCTGCCACTGGAGGTCCCAGTGGTAGCGGTTGGCTAGGGAGGGACAGTAGCAGCCGGATGGTTCGGCCGTTGTCCTCGCAGAAGAGGTGGATGACGGAGTAGGTGTGGGCCAGGTGGTCCAGGACGGTCTGGTCGCCTGGTGTCTAGCTGCGACGGTCCTGCTCCAACTCGGCCAGTACCGTCTTGACCTGGGTTGGGATGTGCTGGGCGGAGGCGAAACGCGAGGTGCCCTTGCTGATCTCTACCGTCCGGTACTGCCCGGCCCAGTCGTAGAGCTGGCCGAACAACTGCTGGTGGAGGAAGCGCAGGAGGGCAGGGTCCCAGCGGGTGGGGCGGAGCTCGGTCAGCAGCGAGGTTGCTGCCATGCTGGCGCGCTGCCGTTCGACGTATTTCAGTTCCTCAGCGTCAGTGATGCCCCGCCGGTTGCGCAGCATCCCGGCGTCCGGGTCGAGGTAGGGGTCGTGCAGCAACTGGCAGACCATGAGCCTGGCTAGTCGGCGCGCTGCCCATCCTTACTGTGGCCGTGTGCCATGGTCATCAGGTCCTTGGCCAGCAGCTGTCCCTGCCAAATGCCTCGAGGGTTTTTCTGGTATCTGCATCGACCGTTCCGCCCTCCAGCTCCTGCGAGCCGATAACGGCGTCGACGATGCGTTGTTTTCTGAGACGTTCCGCGGTGGTCATAGATACATATAATTATAGCAAATACGCAATGATTTTGGTATAGTTTATTAGAATATAATGTGTTCGAACAGCGCAAGATCCACTTCTTCCTCTCGCATCCTCGCTCTTAAGACAGCCTTTCTCGCGGTGTCCTTCACTCTGGCCAGCAGCCTTTTGATGTTCAACGCCTGACTGGGCGGTCTGGATCTACGCGTATGGGGCTGGCTGTGGGCGCAGCCAATCAGCGGGGTCGGTGGGACGCTGCTGACGGCTGGCCTGATCGGCACCATTCTGGACATGGCGGTGCGCCGCGATCAGGAAGCGTCGGTGCGAGCGCAGTTCCGTCGCGTGCTGCGTGATGAGGCCCTGACCCTGCGCGACGCCGTCATCAGGGCGTTCCGCTTCGAGTCGGACGATGTAGTTCGCGTGGCCACACCGGAGCTGTTGGATGGGTCTGGCCACCACCAGCCTGAGCCTGCGCTTCGGTGATGCTGCCTGCGTCCGGGAGATTTACGGGGGCCGCCACCAGGCCATTGCTGCGGAGGGGCGCTGGTATGACGTCCGTGTCGACGCGCGCCTCGCTATAGCGAGGGGTAGGAGCGTTGCTCCTACCCCGTTCTTCGACCTACTGGTCCGCTGGGAGTACCGGGTAGTACCACGCCACCGCTTCCGCAAGTTCGCCGTGGTCTCGGACCGCCGGCACGTCTCCCAGAGGTTAGAGTGGGATAGGGCTGTACCGACTGAAAACCGTTGAATCTCAGCGGTCTTCGTCGTCCCTGGGGAGACGCAGGGCGGCGATTCCTGCTGAGTGTACCCCAGAACGTACCTCCAGTTCAGGACTTTTCCTCCCATGAGTCGCCAGCGGCGGCACGGATCCTCTGTTGAGGCAGGTCCGCCCGCGCACGCCCGGCAGCCCACCCGCGACCTCAAGGACCACCTGCTCCTTGAGCTTACTGCCAAGTCTCTGCACTGCACGAACTGATTCAACCTCGCTTTTCGAATACGGCTTTTTGCACCACTGTCCGAGAAGTATCAACCACCTCAGTCCAGTGTGATAGAATTGTGTTGTCAAGCAGTTCATTTGCGAATCGATAGAGGTCTGGAAGCCTGGACCTTATAATTTTCCAGCAGTGATTAGTTCTTTTTGTTAAGCGCAACCTCTTTTTCGATGGATATCCGAGGACGATCTCGCCAAGCGCGTCAACAGTCGATTCGAGACCTCTTTACGTATAGTCACCTGCGCAGAGCGCATCCACTAAGGCCTGAGACGCGGGCCCTGCGACCTCCTCGAGTGCGTGCGTATAGAATGCTGTTCCTGCAATCTTTTTGTAGGCTTCATTGCTTGAAGGCAAGTCGGTGACATGGAGCATGTCGAAGATCGGCGTTGGGTCCATACTAACGCCTTTTCTCGTGCTCAGGCTCTGTCAGCCAACTTCCATGCTCGCCATCCCACCGTCTGCCATCCGGACAGGACCAGGTCCAGTCTTAGTCCCACGAGCAGCCCTCGTACGCTGGGCCGCCATTTCTTATGCGCCAGGCCCGGGTGTCCTTCACCTCGTCGGCTGTCAGTATTTCGGGGTCGTGGTCGAGGAGCTCCTGGGTGAAGGTGTTCCAGCGGTTCTCGTCGGGATCGGTCACACCCGTCATGCTCACCAGGCTTGCCAGGATGTGGTCGTCGGTGATGCTCCGGGCGGTCTGGTAGAGGCGGGGGAGGTTGTCGCGAATCACCTCACGGCACCGGTCCGCCACGCCAGTGCCGCCGGCCTCTGCCTCCCACGGCGCGGTCTGGCCGAGGCTGATCTGGTACAGGGCGTCGGTGACCCAGTGGAGTCCCCAGTGGGTGCAGCGTCCTGAGCACACCATCTCGATGAGCGCGGACGTCAGCGGCAGGGCCGCCTCCTCCAGGTCCCGGTTGTAGAACGCGGCGTGCTCGATATGGCAGTACGCATCGTAGACGATATCGATGTCCTCGCTGGTGACAAAGACATCAAGGACCGCCGCGTCCGGCTTCACCCCGTCCCTCGTGCGCACACTGCCCCAGTCGACCCTCATCTCACTCACCCCAATCACCTCCAGGGTCCGGCTTAGTCCCCCGCGGGAACTGCCATCTCCCAAAATCATGCTGGCACGTATGACATATCGGTACCTCAATAGTGCCAGATGCTCGTGTGGCCCACCGGCTCCGCCACTCCGGGCCGCCCTGACACGGAGCCGCTCCTTGCTCGCCCACCGTCGGCCTGCGACGCTTGGTGCATGGCAATCATTCTGGACGGGGTCCTGAGCGAGACGGCGCTGCTCGATGCCGCCGGCGACGTCGTGTACGAGCACGGCGAGGACTGCATCGACGACGTCTCCATCACCGGCACCTCCACCGGCGGCACGACCGCAACGGTCACTAGCACCGTCTCTCACGACGTGCGGCTGACCTGGCGCGGCGACGACGTCGACGGCACCTGCACGTGCCCGTACTTCTCCGACCACGGATTCTGCGAGCATATGGTCGCGGTCGGACTGACCGCCCTCAGCCATGCCCGCGACACCATCATCGTCCCCGGCCGCTCAGCCGCAACAGCCCTGACGCCCGAGTCCGCCGCCGTCGAGAACTACCTGGAGGGCCTGTACGACGAGGAACTGCGCGACCTCGTCCTCACCCTCGCCTCAGCCAGTCCCGACGCGCTCCGCGCCCTGGAGAACGCGGCCAGTCTCGCCCTGGACGGCGCCGACGACATCGAGCTCATGGCAACCGCCCGGTCCCTGACCTCCATAAACGATTTCCTCGGCTACTACGAGGCCGACGCCTACGCCGGTGAGATCAATGACTTCCTCGACGAGCTCGAGCCCCTTCTGGACGGCCCCGAAGGAGCCGACAGCGCGGCCCCCGCCCTCCTGCACATCGCGACCCGCCTGCGCGCGCAGCTCGAGAACAGCATCGACGACTCCAGCGGCGTGGTGTCGAACACGTGCCAGGGTGCCATCGACCTCTATGCGCGGGCCTGCTGCGAGGGGAACCCCGACGGCGCCGAGCTCGGCCTCTGGCTCGCCGACTTCCGGCTCACCTCACCGGGATGGCCCAACGTCGCCCTGAACGACTTCCTCCCCGCGCTCGGGGAGGAGGGACTGGCCGAGTACCGCCGCATCGTCGACGCCGCCGCGAGGCAGGCCGCCTCCCTCCAGGCGCGCACCGCCGAGTCCCACCGCCACACGCCGACCAGAACTCAGGAAACGAGCAGGATACA
>ERZ773087.1986-NODE-1986-length-11600-cov-85.342573_pt1 | contig 11600 bp, 9 predicted proteins | sample MGYA00511375_ERZ773087 | MGnify/ENA primary metagenome ERZ773087 (study PRJEB29015, sample SAMEA2737995) | human oral metagenome | biome: human oral; feature: human-associated habitat; material: dental | place: China | collected 2063 ...
TGGCACTCCATACCGAAGAGCGCCGCTACCGTCGCCGTCGCGACGCCGTGCTGCCCCGCGCCCGTTTCCGCGACGATGCGCTTCTTGCCCATGCGCTGTGCGAGGAGCGCCTGGCCGAGCGCGTTGTTGATCTTGTGCGCCCCCGTGTGCAGCAGATCCTCACGTTTGAGGTAGATGTTCGCCTTGCCGTAATGCTTCGTCAGACGCTCCGCGAAATAGAGATTCGTCGGACGCCCCGCGTAGTTCGTCAGATATTTCCGGAACTCGGCGCGAAATTCCGCGTCCTCGCGGTATTTCAAATACGCTTCTTCCAGCTCGTTCAGCGCGGGCATCACGATCTCGGGTACATATTGTCCGCCGTATGCGCCGAATCTTCCCTTTTTACTCATAGCTCATGCTCCTTTGTCCCCAATGTGCTCAGTTCTTTCGCAAATGCCCCGACATCCGCCGCCTTCACCAGTCCCTCGCCGACGAGCACGCCGCGGCAGCCCGCATCACGCACTCGTGCGGCGTCCTCCACGTTGAAAATGCCGCTCTCGCTGATGAGCGTGCGCGCCGTATCCGCGTATGGGAGGAGGTCGATCGTCGTCTGCACGCTCGTCTCGAACGTCACGAGGTTGCGGTTGTTGATGCCGATGAACTCTGCGGGCGTCTCCTGTGCCGCCGCGAGATCCGCGCGGTCATGCACCTCGACGAGCGCGTCCATGCCGAGACTCCATGTAAGGAAGAGCAGTTCCTTCAGCGCCGCGGGCGTCAGGATGCGTACGATGAGGAGCACGGCGTCCGCCCCAAGCGCCCTTGCTTCATATACTTGATAAGGGTCGATGATAAAGTCCTTGCGCAGGAGCGGCGTATCGACGAGCGCGCGCACGGCGGCAAAATCCGCGTTGCTCCCGAGGAAATGCGGGTCGGTGTGCACCGAGAGTACCGCCGCCCCTGCCGCCGCGTATATCTCGGCGAGCTCCGTCACCGTGTGCGCCGTCGTCAGGCGTCCCTTTGCGGGCGACTGTAATTTGCACTCGGCAATCAGCCCCCATCCGTGCCGGCGAAAATGCTCCGCCATGCGGAACGTCCCGCACTTTATATCTTTCTTGAGCGTTTCGAGCGGCACATCGCGCTTTGCCGCCGCGACGATCCCGCGTTTTTTTTCGACAATCTCAGCCAATAGGTCACGCATGAACGCACCTCCTCTGCGAATCCTCTGAAGCGCGCCGCGCGGCGCGCCCTTCTATCTTAGTGGAGTTGCGCATATTTGTCAATCATGCCCACGGGATCCGGACGCGCCCGCGCGTACCGCCGCCATGAACACTGCGATTTTTGCGATAGATTTCTCCCCGTTCTCCTCCAGACCGCCCGACACGTCGAGACCGAACGGATGAAAGATCTCGATCGCCGCGCGCGCATTCTCCGCTGTGAGCCCGCCCGCGATGAGGACGGGCTTTGTCACGCGCGCGATCTCACGCGCGGCATCCTCCCACGCGAACGCCGCGCCCGTTCCACCCGCCGCCCCCGGCGCGTAGCTGTCCACGAGGATGATCTCGGCGGGATAGGCGTTCGCCGCGTCCGCGTCGAAGTCGTCGCCGCAGCGGTACGCCTTGATGACGGGACGCTCCACCCGGCGCGCCGCCTCCGCAGGTTCATGCCCGTGAAGCTGCACATAGTCCAGCCCGCAGTACGCGGCGATCTCGTTCATCTCCGCGGGGTCGGCATCGACAAAGACGCCGACCTTCTTCACCACGTCCACCGCCGCGCAGATCGAGCGCGCATCTTTGGGCGTGATATACCGCCTGCTCTCCCGCGCAAAAATAAATCCGATGTAATCCGCACCCGCATCACGCGCCGCGTACGCCGCTGCAATCGTCTTCATCCCGCACATTTTGACCCGCATCGCAATCTCCTCCTGTCGTCCCCATCTTAAAGGCGTCCGGCACATTTGTCAAACAGGGGTGCCCCGTAACATGCGGCGGCAATGATATGAAAAGGATTTCCATAGAAAAACGGGGGCACTGCATATTCTTTATGCAGTGCCCCCGCAGCCGGACGTTCTTGGAAGGATTATTTCTTCACCGGCATATCACGCATCGGCGGGAAGTCCGGCCGATCCGACTTCAGCATATTCTTATCGACGCCGAACTCATCGGCAATCTCTCCCCAGCCCTTATTGTCCTTCTTTTGGTTCAGCACGGACACGATATCCTTGTGTGCGGCTTTCGCAATCACACCTGCCATCTCGATGTCATGCGGCTCATAGCCCTTCTGCAGAAGGTCGCGCGCCGTATTTTCATCTACATCGCCGCGCATACTGATGTGCAGTACCGCTATGTCCATTAGTCCCGCTTGGAGCTGTTTATCCGTGATGCCGAGGGTGTCGACGATCTGCGGCCAGTCCTTCCCCTTTGCCTTCATCTGCATAATACTCGGGAACGGTTTTCCGGAGAGCTTTGCAAGCATCGCTCCCTGCCCGATGTCAAAGAGATCCGTCTTCTTCGCAATCTCCTGCTTGACTTCCGTTTCACTGACGCCAAAGACCTCCGAAACATATTTTGCCTGCTCATCTACAGACATTTGAACCTGGGGGTGTTTGTCCATCTTCATCTCTGTCTGCTGCGTCGGCATTCCATGCCCCCCTTGTTCGGTACTGTTCGCGTACGCGAGCGAGCCGAAACTTGCGCTGAGAATCGCAGCGCCGAGCGTCATGCCAATCAAGTTTTTTCTTACAGATCTCTTCATCATAAACCACACCTTTCTGCGGAAATCTCCGATGGGATCGAAGGATCTCCGTCATTCCTTGTATGGTATTAGTATAGAAACCTGTTGTTAAGGGCGCTTGAAGGGGGCATTAAACTTTAATTGAACGCCTGCGCCGCATCATTGCCCTTCCATATCCTCCGCGAGGGCATCCATCGCCCGCTCGCGCGAGATGATGCCATGCGCGTTCCAGATCATCGAGTCCACCTCGAGCATATGCCCCGCGCGCACGGCGGGCACGCTTTGCCACAGAGGATCGAGCCGCATCGCCGCAAATCGTTTTTTCGCAATCGCACTGCTCTGTCTGCTGCTCGGGCCGAATCCCGCGCTGATGAGCAGGTAATCCGTTTGCAGCTCGGGCAGGAGCTCGAGCGAGATCGCGTTGTTCTGCTCGTTCCCGTCGATGTCGATCACCATCTGCGGCGGGCGCAGGTTCAGCAGCTCGTACATGAACCTGTTGATGTCGTTCGTCGCATACGGATAGAGCCGCACTTCCTTGTTCATGATGCGCAGGAGCGCGACCGTCGCATCGCCGATATGCCCCTTGATGCGGATGCGGTCGCGCTTTGCCGTATCGTAAAATTGCCGCAGGCGCGCCTCGCCGTCCGCGGGACGCGCGAGGACGAGCGAGAGCGCGAGCAGGGTACGCTCGTAGTCGCGCAGGTCGAACGCCGCGACGGGCGCGATCTTCGAGAGGTCGTCGTAAACTCCCTTGCCGAAGCTGTCGCGCATGACGATGAGATCGGGCTTCGCCGCCTGCACCTGCTCAAGGTTGATCGTCTTGTTCTCGTCGTTGATGCTGATGCGCATGACGCCGCGCGCCGCGAGCTCCTCATGCAGATAGTACGCGGGGAAATCGTAGGCGGCGGCCATGGGCGCGTCGAGCGCGAGCATGGGATCCTCAAGGCGGATGCAGACGATACGCAGGGGCGCATCCCGCAGTACGGTCTCGCCGAATTTATGCTTCAGGATGTGTTTTCCGTCCTCTTCGCGATAGAGTTTTTCCGCCGCCTTGCGTTTCTCCGCAAGACGCGCGGCAAACTCCGCGTCGATCGCCGCCGGCGTATCCGCGCGCAGAACGGCGGGGTCGAACCGGCGGAGTTTTTTCACCGTCTCCTGCGCTTTCTCTGACTTCTCCCCGCGGATGTCGGGCTGCCCGCACCCTGCCGACACGAGCAAAAGGACAGCGCACAGTCCCGCCGCAAGGATGTTTTTCCCGTACATCATACCCCATGTTCCCCGGCATCCATGAAATACGGGATGCACAGCGGTCGCCCGCCGCGCGGGTCACTCATGATCTCCGCGTCGATGCCGAACACGTCGCGCAGCATCTCCCGGTGGAACACCTCCGCGGGCGTGCCGCAGTAGAGGATCGCCCCTTTGCACATGCCCACGAGATAGTCCGCGTACCGCGCCGCTTGGTTCAGCTCATGCAGTACCATGACGACCGTCTTGCCGTACGCCTCGTTCAGATGCTTCACGAGGCGCAGCACCTCCATCTGATGCGCCACGTCGAGGAAGCTCGTCGGCTCGTCGAGGAAGAGGATCTCCGTGTCCTGCGCGATCGCCATCGCGATCCACGCGCGCTGACGCTGCCCGCCCGACATCGCGCCGATGGGACGCTGCGCGAACGCCGTCATATCCGTTTCGGCAAGCGCCCAGTCGATCATCTCCGCGTCCTTCTTCGTCGTCCGTGAGAAAAAGGAGGTCTTGTGCGGCGCGCGCCCGTAGGAGACGAGTTCGCGCACGGTCAGTCCCTCGGGCGCGGTCGGGTTCTGCGGCAGGATCGCAATCGTCTTCGCGAGTTCCCGCGGATTCGCCGTGTGGACATCCGTCCCATCCAGAAGCACGCGCCCGCCGAGCGGCGCTTGGATGCGGCAGATGGTCCTCAGCAGCGTGGATTTCCCGCAGCCGTTCGCACCGATGAGCGCCGTGATCTTCCCCTCGGGAATCTCGAGGGAGAGATCCTCTATGATAACGGCGGTGTCGTAGCCCGCCTTTAGATGTTCTATCGTTAGTTTCATGCGATTTCACCTCCGCGCTCAGCCCTTGGCGCGCGCCAGGACAAACAGGAAATACGGCGCGCCGACGAGTGCGACCACGATGCCGAGCAGCATCTCCTCGGGCGCAATCACGATGCGTGCGAAATAATCCGCCGACACCACGAGCAGCGCGCCGATGAGCGCCGTCACGGGGATGCTGCGCGCGTGCTGCACACCGACGAGCCGCCGCGCGATGTGCGGGCAGAGCAGTCCCACAAAGCCGATGCTCCCGCCGATCGCCACGCACGACGCCGCGAGCGCGACCGCCGCCATCAGGTACACGAATCGCGCGCGGTTGATGGGAACGCCGAGCCCGATTGCCGTCTCGTCCGAGAGCGCGAGCACATCGAGATCCGTGCGCCGCACATAGAAGAAGAGCGTCAGGAAGAGGACAATCGGAGCAAGCAGAGCGGCGTGGCTCCATGTGCTGCCAAAGATGCTGCCGATGATCCACGTATTGACCTGACTGAATTTCTCAGGGTTCAGCCGCACGATCAGCATCATCTCGACGGCATGGATGCCCGCCGTCAGCGAGATGCCCATGAGGACGAGCGTATGCGTCGAGAGCGTATGCCCCCGCTCATAGCTCATGCGGTAGATGAATACCGCCGCGAGCGCCGCGCCCACGGTTGCAGCGAGCGGCTGCACCCAGACCGACGCGCTCCCCGCCGTGTCCGAAAAATAGACCAAGAGGAGAATCGCAAAGCCCGCGCCCGCATTCACGCCGAGGAGACTCGGGCTTGCGAGCTCGTTGCGCGAGATCGTCTGAAAGACCGCGCCCGAGACCGCCAGTCCCGCGCCGATGACGACGGCGAGCACCGACCGCACCATGCGGAAGTCGAACACCGTCAGATTTTCCTCGGGCGTCCCGCCGCCGAGCAGGATGCGCGCGATGTCGCCGTACCCCAGCTCCGTAAATCCCGAACCGAGATGCACAACGAACATCACGGCGAGGAGCGCCGTGCCGCACAGACTGTATAGATAAAAACGCTTTTGCAGTACGCTCATCGCCTGTTCCTCCCCCTGCGAATCAAATAGAGGAAGAATGGCACGCCGATGAGCGCCGTCACCGCGCCGAGCGGCGTCTCGAACGGCGGGTGAATCGTCCGCGCCGCGATATCCGCGAGCGTGACAAGGAGCGCGCCAAGCAGTGCCGATATGGGAATCACCTTGCGATAGTCGATGCCCACGATTTTACGCGCGATATGCGGCGTCACGAGCCCAACGAAGCCCACAGGTCCCGCCACTGCCACCGCAGAGCCGGCGAGCAGGAGCACCGTCACGCCCGCGACGAGGCGAATGCGCCCGATCTTGCTCCCGAGCCCGACGGCGACCTCCTCACCGAACGAGAGCAGCGTCACCGAGCGCGCAATGCTCATCGCAAGCGCAAGCCCCGCGGCCGTCCACGGCAGGAGAAAGAGCGCCTGCTCCATGCGCACGCCGCTGATGCCGCCCGCCGTCCAATACGAGAGATCCTGCGCCACCTCGAAATACACCGTCATCGCCTGCGTCACCGCACCGAATACCGCGCCGATCGCCGTCCCCGCGAGTGCTAGGAATACGGGGCCGCGCCCCGCCCCCTTTGCGCGTGCGAGGACAAATATGGCGAGCGTCGCAAGCCCCGCCCCTGCGAGCGAAAAGAGGAGCGATACGCTGAGGCTTCCCTGCGGGAAGAGAATCATAAAGACGGCAAGCCCAAATCCCGCGCCGGCATTGATGCCGAGAATCGACGGACTCGCCATCGGATTGTTCGTCACGCCCTGCATCAGCGCGCCCGCGACCGCAAAGCTCGCGCCGCAGAGGAGCGCCGCGAGGAGCCGCGGCAAACGCAGCGTCCGAACGATCATCTCCTGCACGTTCGCCGGATCGTACGCCGTGAACGACCGGAAAATCGTCGCAACAGACACATCCTGTGCGCCGATATAGAGCGATGCGAGACACGCCGCGAAGAGTCCGGCGCAGAGCAAGAGCGCGAGCGCGAGCACAGGAGATGCGCCGCCGACCGCCGTCCGCACCGGAGCCGTATTTCCTTCCATAGTACCCCCTTTGACGATATGCACGACATAATAACGCACGTATAAACGACGAGAGGCACGGCGATGCCGTGCCCCCACCGAACGCGCATGATACGCCGGTCATCATGGAAACGATATGATGCTTTCTTAGCCGCCCCCTATGTTAGAAATCAGCCGTCATGGAGAGCATGAACGTGCGCGGCGCGCCGAGGTACACCGCACCACGATCGAGTGCGTGCCAATAGTTCCGGTTGAACACATTATAGACATCCGCTCGAATGGTCACGGGCGTATCGCCCGCTTTGAACCGATAGCGCGCCCCCACATCGACACGTGTCCAAGGAGCGACGCGGAATGTATTTGCTGCATTGGCATATGTAGAAGAGTTATAGGTCATGCGCGCCGAGAGGGAAAGCCCTGCCACCCCGTGAATATCCTGCTCCACGCCAAATACCACCGTCGTACGCGGACTGCCGTCTTGAATTTTTCCATCATTGATTCCGCCGGTTGTCTTTTCATAGCGTGCATTCAGCCAGGTGATTCCGCCTGTGATACGCGTACCTTTGCGCGGTTCACCAAAGAACATCCACTCGAGTCCGCGATTGCGCACCTCACCATTCGCAGATTCTATAAGCGTAACAGGATCACGTACGATTGCCGCGTTCGTGATAGAGAACGCGCTGAGCATCGTTGCCATCTTACCAAAGTCATATTTTGCACCGACTTCATATTGCTTGGCAACAAAAGGCTTCATCTTTTCATTCGGGTTCGCGGCGCTCGAGCTCGTCTCATCGCCGTCCTTGAGTCCCTGAATATAGTTTGCATAAAGGGATAGACGTTTCGTCGGTTTATGTACCAGCGCAAAGGCGGGTGAGAATTTCGTCTCCTCATAATGTGAACGGTTGCTATATTCGTCGATAATGATCTGCTGCAGCCGTCCGCCGGCGATGAACGTCCAGCGGTCATCCTTCGTTGCCATCACATCGGAAAGCGCAATGCTGCGCAACGTCTCCGAATCGTTGAGCGGCAACCGTTTCACAAGCGGTCCCAAATAGCTACCGAGGTCTTTCCACTGTAGATGATACAAATTCGTATCATAGGTTTTGCCTGACAAAGCGTTTTGGAACATATACCGGTCATAGTGCATGTAGCTTGCTGCGAGTGTCATATCATGCTTAATCACGCCGGTCTCGAATTTCCCCTTCAGACCAATCTCTGCGCTCTTTGCCTTATTAATCTGATTGTTGTACCGATGCACAACGCGAAGCGTCCCGTTTGCATCTCGAAGTGTCACTTGGCTGCTGAGCGTATCCTGATGCGTAATACGCATACCGACCGCCGCATATGCAGTGATATTTTTATCAATATCATATTCACTGCTCAGGAGTCCGAATTTCTCAATAACCTTACGGAACGTCCCTGGTGCGCCAAGATTCGTATTGATGTCCACGCGCGGCGCGCTGCCGCCGAGTGCGCGAATGACATTATCATTGATTTGCAAACGATACTGCGCATTCTCGACAAGGTTGCTGATGATGCCCGCATCAAATGTCATGCGGCTGCGACCAGTATTATAATCAACTCCGATAAAGCCCGTATGCGTCTTGATGTGCTCGCCGTCATACTGCCCCTCGCCGTTGTTGTTGAGGAGGTTCAGCCGCACGCCAAATTTGTTGTCATTTGAGCGACGGCTGATGTCAAAATGCTGCGTGAACTGCCCCTGATTTCCATAAGAGAGCGTCACACTCGCTTTATTGCCCTCTGCGCGCTTCGGAATAAAATTAATCGTACCGCCGAGCGAGCCGTTCGGTGCCATGCCGTTGAGAAGTGCGCCGACGCCCTTCAAAACCTCGACGCGATCCACATACTCAATGCCGCCGTAAAAACGAGGTGCAACACCGTAGATTCCATTGAGCTGTGTATCCTGCTGCTGTGCTTTGAACCCGCGGATCATCCATGCCTGCGATACCGAGGAGAGTGTCATATCCGAAACCGACGGATCGTTGGTAATCACATCGACAATCGAACTCGCCTGCTGATTTTCTATCATCTGATTATTAAACGTCGTCACGTTAAACGGCACGTCCATGAAGTCGCGCTCGCCGAGCACACCGAGGTGGCTCGTGCGTGCAATTTGACCTCCTGCATAGACGGACGGCTGTTCACTTTCTCCGGATGCCGCCGTCTCGTGTACCCCGACAACCTCAACTTCCTCGAGGTCGTAGACCTCCGGCTCATCCGCCGCCGCAAACGCCGTCATCGGCAATGCGGCAATCGCCGTCATGAGTGCGAGGCGGATGCTGCTCTTTAATCTTTTCGTCTCGTAACGCACGGGTATTCCCTCCCCTGTCTCTATTCCCAAATTTTCCCAAAAATTTCCCAAGACCTTCTTTCCAAGAAGGAGCATAAACGTTTATCGCGGTATCCCCGCTTATTTAAGATTGAACCTAACCGGTATCCTCGTATAGGCGGAAACCGGCTCGCCTTCTTCGTTCTGGGCAGGTGAAAACGGCGTGTTATAGATCGCCGCGATCGCCGCCTGATCCATCTCCGGATAGCCCGAGGACTGCTCTGCTGTTGCGTCCTGCACGCTGCCGTCCGCCGTCACAACGAACCGGACAACGACGACGCCCGTAATTCCCTGACTGCGAAGTGACTCCGGATAGACCGGTTGAGGCGTTGAAAGATTGCGCGGAGGTACTTTCGGTCGTTTTGACGATTGCGAGTTTCCCGCAGGGGCATTGCTGTCACTCCCACCGCCGTTGTTCGCATTGCTGCTCGTCGGCGCATTGTTCGCCCCCGCATCCGTAGACGAGGTATTGCTCGTATTCGTATTCGCCGCCGCAGTCTGCCGCGGCGTCTCATGCGGCTGCTCCTGCTGCGGCTGCGGTTCGGGCTCCTTCTTCGGCTTTTCGAATTGGATGTCGTCAATGCTTGGCGGCGGTGGAGGCGGCGCCGCTGCCTGTGCCGCCGCTGCCGGCGCGCTTGCAGGAGCGGCGGTATCATAGATCTCCACTTCGATCGGACGCTTTTCCGGCGGTGCCGCCACGGCAAACAAGCCCATTGCCGCTGCCGCAATCAACAGACAAAAATGAATCCCGATGGATGCGCTCCACGAGATAACTTTTTCTTTCCCCGCTATATCCATAGCCATACCCCCATAAAATGACAGACTTATCTCATAATGAGAAACACTATCACTTTTAACGTGGTCATAATACCACATAATTACATCTTTTGCTAATTAAAAATAAAAAGGAGCGCCCGCATCCTGTTCAATCGGTCGCTCCGTAATCATTCTGTATGTTGTGTCCTTTAATTGAGGACGATCTTGCTGAAATCCGCCGTCTCGAGCAGATAGTCGTCGATCGATTTCAGCAGCGACAGTCGGTTCGCCTTGATGCGCTCGTCCTGATCCATGACCATAACGGCGTCAAAGAACGCAGCGATGGCAGCGGCAAGACGGCGTTCCACCGCTAGTGCCCCATCATCGTCGCTCCCAGACGCGCGCAACTCCACTGCAGTTTCATATGCCGCCAGCAAGATACGTTCCTCATCCGCCGCAAAGAGCGCAGAATCCACAGCGCCCGTGGACGCACTGCGCGCAATGTTGCCCACACGGACGAAGGACTGCACGATCGCCGCCGCATCGTCCGCCGCGAGCAGGTGCTCCACATAGGCGGCACGTACCGGCACATCCGCAACGGTATCCACATCGCTGAGCACGGCCTCCTGCACATCATAACGCACGCCGCGCTCCGTGAGGACGTTCTTCAGGCGCAGGCGAATGAACTCCGCGACATCGACCTGCATCTTGCTCCGCGCCGCATCGTCCAAATCATAGAGATCACACGCCTCGTCTATGAGATCGGAGAGCAGAATGCCGCTCTCATGGAGGATGAGCATGTTGACGAGCCCGAGCGCCTGACGGCGCAGACCGAACGGATCCTGCGACCCCGTCGGGATCTTGCCGCGGCTGAACGTGCCGACAATGTTGTCGATCTTATCCGCAACGCTGAGTGCAAAGCCGAGATCGCTCTCCGGTAGCGCATCCCCCGCAAAGCGCGGCATATACTGCTCGTCGATGGCACGCGCGACCTCCGGCTTCTCTCCGTCGAGGAGGGCATATTCGCGTCCCATGATCCCCTGCAGCTCGGTGAACTCCGTCACCATGCCCGTCACGAGATCCGCCTTCGAGAGCTCCGCCGCCCGGCGCGCATCCGCCGCCATGGTCTCGTACGCCGCATCGTCGCCCGCGGTCATATCTTCAACGACCGCCGCCGCGAGTCGGGCAAGACGCTCCGTCTTTTCATACATCGAGCCAAGCCCCTGCTGGAACACGACCGTGTGCAGCTTCTCGCGATGCTCCGCGAGCGATTTCTTCCGATCCTCATCAAAGAAGAACTGCGCGTCCGCGAGCCGCGCGCGCAGGACACGCTCATTCCCGTGCGCCACTATGTCAAGGTACTCTCTGCCACCGTTGCGCACGGTGATAAAGACGGGCAGGAGACTGCCGTCCGCCGCCTTCACCGGGAAATACCGCTGATGGTCGCGCATCGGAGTAATGACCGCCTCGGCGGGCAGCGCGAGGTATTTCTCCTCAAACGATCCGCTGAGCGCTGTCGGGTATTCCACGAGGTACAGCACCTCCTCGAGGAGGTCGGGCGTGATCTCCTCCGTGCCGCCGCACGCCTTTGCCACATCTGCAATCTGCGCAGAGATCATCGTACGCCGCCGCACGGGATCCGCGATGATGTACGCCGCTTCGCACGCCGTCTCGTAATCCGCCGCACAG
>ERZ773087.1988-NODE-1988-length-11594-cov-9.071237_pt1 | contig 11594 bp, 12 predicted proteins | sample MGYA00511375_ERZ773087 | MGnify/ENA primary metagenome ERZ773087 (study PRJEB29015, sample SAMEA2737995) | human oral metagenome | biome: human oral; feature: human-associated habitat; material: dental | place: China | collected 2063 ...
CCACTGACCGATCCCAGCCCTTGGGAACCGCGAGAAGCAGGTCGCCGTCCTCAAGACGGTCCCAGTCACCTTTCGGGCCTGGGTGCTTGGCGAAGGAGCAACCGCTAAGAAGCGTTGCGGCTGTGGCCGTTGAGGCTGCCAGAAGGGCACGTCGTCGTTGGATGGTCATTGTTGCTGCCTCGTCAGGGTCAGAGAGTTCTCGATGCCGTTGCGAAGCCCGTCATCCAGGGTGGTGCTCAGAAGAGTGACGACGCCGGTCCCCACCTGTGAGGCGAACAGCCAGGTCCACCCCAGCCAGGATGTTGCAGGACCCCAGGAGAAGGCGACTCGCTCAGTGGCGGGCTTGTCCCCGCTGGCCTCCCAGGAGACCCGGCCGATCTCCGAGTAGTTCTCAAAGAGGTAGGAGCTCGTGAGATTGACGGTCTGCCTGACGCCGTCGGCGGTGGTACTCGCGTCAATGCCGGAGAGCAGGACCCGCTGCTCGAAACTGGTGTCGTTGGCTTGCAGGTCGTAGGAGACGGCATACGGGGGCCACCCGCTGCGCCGGGTGGGGCCCTTGAGAGACGACAGCAGACTGAGAGAAATACCGGAGAAGTTCATGCTCGTCCAGTCCTGGGGAGCATCCTGCGGACTCTTGGACGGGGCTTGCGGCTGCTTCACGTCCTCGACTGAGGTCATTCCTGACACAGGGGTTTTCTCTGGAGACTTGCTGCATGAGGCGACTGCGGTCAGGGAGGCGATACCGCCGGCGGCCATGAGGAGACGGCGTTTCATGAGGCGCTCACCGCCACTGACGTGAGGACGGACGACATGCGGTTCAGACTCTCCTGGTTCTTGGGGTCCGCGAAGACGTAGACGCCGTAGCTCTCCCCGCCGGGGCCGTCGACGATGATCCCAGCGCAGGTGATGGGAACCTCTGAGGTCTTACGGTCTTGCAACCATGGCGGGATCGCCGTGGTCTGCCAGTCCAGACGGTTCGCGCCGGATCCGCCGGGGACGTCAACGGGGGTGACCTTCGGCTGGATGGACTGAGCGGTCAGCGCCTGCTGCTCCGCGGTCAGGATGCTTGCCGCGGGCTTGGCGCCGGCCGCGTAGTACTCGACAGCAACCGTGAGAGGAATGCTGCCTCTGCTGTCGTAGTAGGTCTGCTGCATGCCGTCGTCGTAGGTCGTGGTGGTGCCGGTGACGGCGTCCCCAGGTACCTGGATGACGAGGTTCCCAGTGGGCAGCAGAGTCATCATGCTGTCCGACGCCGCCGCACTGGAGTCATTCGACGTCGATGGCTGAGATGCGGATGCTGCAGCCGAAGCGGTGCTGGAGTCTGAGGCACCGCTGTGGCCGCAGGCGCACAGGGCGAGTGCGGCCATCGCTGCCGCCGCAGCTCTTACAGGAGTCTTCATACGCTGTCCTTGCGTTGTCGTCAGGCGTCCACAAGAGGAACCGGCTAATGGGTCTGACTTGCCAGCTGCTTACGGTCCTTCGTGAGCTTGTCGGTGCTCCAACTCCCGGAGAGGGTGTCGAAACCGCCGTTATCAGTGATCGCCGTTCCGTTGACAACGACCTGCTTGGTGCTCGCCTTGGCAGCAAGGACGGCGGCGAATGTGCCACTGGCAGAGGATCCCGGCGGATCACCCACGGACAATGCGGCCGCGGGGATGTTGACGGTGCCCGACGAGAGCAGGACGGTGACGGCGTAGTTGTTGGCGAGATCGCGGTCCGATCCACTGAGTGCTGAGACGTCAAGGGTCGTGGTGACTACCGTCGTGACGGCCGTGCCCGCGGCGACTCCGGAGATACCGCCATTGGCAGATCCCTCGGTGACATGGGTGAAGGTCATCTTGTCGAGGTCGCCGCCGGTGTCGTAGGAGAGAAGGACGTTGCCCAGGCAGAGGCGCTGCCCCTTCGGGGGAGAGACGATACCGAAGCTGTTCCATGCCGAGTCGACTTCTTGACTGTGCTCCGGGACAGGGACGTCGGCCTTGTAGGAGAGGGTGTGGCTGACGGCACCGGTTCCATCGGGCTCAGCGGAGGTTGCTCGCCGGTACGTGACGCTGCCGCCGATTGTCAGAACCGGATACGTGACCGAGGACTGGGAAGCCGCTGTGCTGCCGGAGGCCTTGCCTGACGCCGTCGTGCCGACTGTCAGGCGGCTGGGTGACGACTCAACCGTGGAGTCGGGTTGAGCTGCCGCAGAAGGATGAGAGTGCTTGGCCCGACCGGCCCCCGTGTTCTCCGCCTGCTTGGTGACCTCCGGGGATGAGGGAGATGGGCAGGAGCGCTGGTTGGCGCACTGAGACGTCGCTCGCTTGGCCCTCGCGCCGGTGACTTGTGCGGTCACCGGGTTGGTTCCGGAACTTTCCGCGCTGTATCCGCTGGTCAGTGACCGTGTGGTACTAGTGGCCTGCTTCGCCTCTGAGTCTGGGGCTGCGGCAGCGGGCTGAATGGCGCTGACTGAGATACCGACGAAGAGTGTGAGGACGACTGTCCTTGCCAGCCGGGGGAACTGGGAACGGCAGCGCACGGAGTGCGTCCTTTCGATGAGGCGACAGGTGCAGAGCGGTGTCGTCGGGGTCGATACCGTTATCTGACTGAGACTCTACGGACTGAGATGCGCCAGCGCCAACGTTTGTCGAGGTCGGTCGGTGTCGGGTGGGGCATGGTGTCTTCGAGACGAAGCCCCTGCTTGGGAGCCGAGAGCTCAGGCTGAGACCAGCCGGGTGGAGACCTTGGCTTTCTTGCTCATCCCCGCAGGCGCCTTGAAGGGAGCCGGCTTGGCACCGGCTTGAGGGGCCTGCTTGGCACCCTTCTTCTGATCTGGGCTCTTGGCCTGGGGACGCCTGGTGACGCACTTTCCGTTGATCTCGAAACCGACCTGGCCACCGCTCAGGCACGCACCGTCCTCAAGCTCGATCTTCGCGGTCGAGGTTGCAGTGAGTCGTTGGTTAGTGCCAGTGACGGCGGACTTCGTGCGGACCGACACGGTGACGGTTCCGCGAGCCGTGTCCACGGAGTACGCAGTGAGCGTGGCCCCGTCCAACGAGGCATAGCGTTCCGCTGCTCGCTTGGCTCCCGGACCGGCGAAAGAACCCAGTCCCCGGCCGGCATTGCTCCAGAGCCCGTCCTCGCTGGTGGCATCCACGGCGTTCCCGTAGGTCGACTCAATAGAATCAGCCCAGGCTCGTGCTGCCGCCAAAGCAGCTGCATCGGCCGCGTTACTGGCATCCCGACGGTGCAGAATGGCGTCTCCCAGGCCAGTCATGAGTCCCAGCGCCACGAGTGCGACGAGTGCAGCGGCAACGCTGAGGTAGGGCAGGATACTGCCGCGTTCAGTGGCTGCCGGGCGAGATGGAGACCGGGGGGTCTTACGCAGAAGACGAGACATGGTGATGCTCAGCTGTTCTTGATGGGGATGTCGGTGAGGCGGTAGGCGGTGTTCGGGGTTGAGTACTTGCCCTCGGGGTGGTCGAGGGTGATGGTGTCGCCGCCGGGGTCGGGCCAGACGACGCAGATGGTGGTGGCTCCGGTCTTGAGGTTGTCCACGAGGCGTAACTCGGTCAGGGGGAGGTGGTGGTCGACGTCGGCGTCGTTGTAGTCGGCGGGGAAGATGCGATCGCCGTTGCTGAGGAGGGTCAGGCCATCGCTGGCGTAGAAGGTTGACAGGGCGCCGCTCTCGGAGCGTTGGTTGGTCAGGGCGGTTTCGGGGTCGTCGAGCAGGGGGTTCAGTGATGCGCCGGTGGAGCCGTCCTTGACGGTGCAGATGACGGTGCCCAGCAGGTAGCCGCCGGAGCGGGTGACCTGGTCCAGGGTGATGGTGACATCCCCCTGGGTGCCGCCACCCTTGGTGGTGAGGGTGACGCCCTCGGGGCCCTTGGCGACGGGGCCCTGAGGGTCGGGCAGCTTACCGCCACCGTTGCCACTGCCGCTGCTGCTGTTGGGGGTGGGGGTGGTGGTGTTCTTGGGGGTGGTGCCGCCGGTGGGGGTCAGGGTGATCTCGACGCGTCGGTTGGCGGCTCGGGCCTGGTCGGTGGTGTCCTTGATCTTGGGCTGGCTCTCGCCCTTGCCCGATACGCTGGTTTTCCACTTGTCGAGCTTGGTGAGCTGTTCGAGGCGGGTCTTGACGGCGTTGGCTCGTTTCTCGGAGAGGGTCTGGTTGTAGGCGTCGTCCTGGATGTCGTCGGTGTGTCCCACGATGGTGAGTGTTCCGCCGTCGGGGTGCTGGGCCAGCTGGGTGGCGACGGTCTGGAGCTGGGCCTCGGCGCCGGGGGCCAGGTCGGCGGAGTCGGAGGCGAAGGTGACGTCTGATGCGAGGGTGACGGTGATGTCCTTGCCGCCGGCGTGGGTGCTGGTGGAGTCGTCCAGGGCTCGGGTGTAGCGCTCGATGGCGACGGGGTCGGCGAGCTCGGGGACGGCGTGGGAGGACTGCTTGATTGCGGCCTGGGCGATGGACAGGTCGATCTTGGCTTTCTTGGCGTCATCGGCGTCCAGGACGGAGACAGTGGTGAAGCCGGCCATGGGGACCATGACGGTGACGGTGTCGGTGTCGACCTTGCCGAAGGACAGGTAGGAGGTCATGTCCTCGCCGGGGGCGAGCTCGAGGAGCAGGCCGCTGCCGTTGACGGCGCTCCACACGCGCCCCGAGCTGGTGTCGAGGAGCTTGACCAGCGAGGCCCCGGTACCAGCACGGAAGGGGGCTGCTCCTAGGTAGTCGGAGATGCTCAGCTTGTTGCCCTTGCTGCTGTAGGAGCTGGCGTCGACGGCGTCGACGGAGGCGTCGTCGGATGCGCGGGTCAGCTTCACGGTGATGTACGAGGTCTTGTCGTCCTGGCGGACGACGGGGGAGACCTCCACGCTCACCTTGTGGCCCATGACGTGGCCGTCGAGCTTCTGCCACTCAGTGCTCCCCGCCTTAGCCGGGGCGCTGGCCGAGGTCGTGGCTGACCCGCCGGCCGTGGAGCCCGACCGAGAGGCTGATCCACCCTTGTCCTTCGAAGCTCCCGGCAGATCACAGCCCGCCAGCACCGGCAACCCGAGTCCCGCCAGAGCCGAGAGCGCCACAAAAGACCGACGAGACGCCCTCCGACCAGAAACACCGGGCAAACGAGACAACACACAAGACACAGCTACTCCTTAATACAAAGCAAGAACTTCCTCACCAGAGCAATGAAGCTCTGGTGAGGAAATTCATTCCCTCCGACCGAGGTATAGGTGAAGTCATCTTCAGTGGAGGTTACTGATGGCTTTCACGATCTTCCCGACAATGGCCTCACCGATCTCTCCAGCGGACCCTCCTACTGTGCCGATAACGATGCCAATGATCGCTGCGACAATAAGGCCGATGCCGGCGTACTCAACCATTGTCTGACCGTGCTCTCCATTGCGAAGATTGGTCCAGGCCTGCTGGAGACGGACCTGCAGGCGAAGCAGTGCGTTGTTGTTCATGATGACCTCCATTGTTGGTTGGCGTCGTTGTGCTGGCGCCTCATGTTTGTGACGATCTCTAAGGTAGGGGGCTACCTGCCCCACCGGGTAGGGGCGGGCGCCCTGTCCTGCGGCCTACTGGTGGGTGGGTGGCGGTGACAGCCAGATGGCGATCGCCTCGGCGCGGCTGTGGACCTGGATCTTGGGGTAGGCGCTGTTGAGGTAATTTTTGACGGTTCTCTCAGACAAAAATAGTTGCTGGGCGATCTGGGTGTTGGACATGCCGGTTGCGGCGAGATCCAGGATCTCGGCCTCCCTCTCCGAAACCTGTTCTCGCAAAGGATTGTTGGAGGAATCCGGAGTGTGCGGATTGAGTACCACGTCTGCCGCTTCCCTACCAAGAACGAGTCCGCCGTTACGGCAGGTCTCGATGGCGCCTGCCACCTCGTTGATGCCCAGTTGACCATGGACCAGATAGCCCCGGGCGCCGGCGTCGAGTGCCTCACGGATGTTACTGGGGTCTCGATTCGAGGTGAGCATGATGACTGACGCGTCGCTGACGAGCTCGGGAAGGATCTCAAGTCCGCTGCGTCCCGGGGGCATGGAGATGTCCAGGAGGATAATGTCGGGAGAGTGCGCATGATGTGCCTCGAGTGCGGAGAATGCGCTGTCTGCCTCGATGACCTCGTGCACGGCCTCGATTCGTTGGAGGACTGATTGAAGTCCGAGTCGAACGATGGCGTTGTCGTCAACGACCATCACCTTCATATGCTCTTCTCCTTGTGAGTGCCAAGCGAATCAATGGGGGCATGAAAAAAGATGCGTGTTCCGCCGCCGAATTCAGAGTGTGGTTCAATGGAAATGTGTCCGCCGAGAGATGTGGCCCGTTCTTTTAGGCCGGTAATTCCGTAGTGTCCTTCCTGGCTGAGGTTACCTGCTCTGTCGTCAAAGCCTATGCCGTCATCGTATACACTGAGATAAAATTGAGTACTATCATAAGAAAAATCGGTATTGACCGACGTGGCTTGAGCGTGTTTCTCAATGTTGGTAAGTATCTCGCCCACCATGCGCTGAAGTTGCCACATCGCCTCGGTTGAGCAAGGCAAGGGAGGCTGTGGTTCAGTTCTACTTGTAGTGATCGTGATGCCGGTGCGCGCGCCCCACCGGTTGACTTCCTCTTTGAGTGCGCCGATGGTGTCATCGTCGCCGCCGGAACGCAGGCCGTCAAGAACGAGTCGTGCTTCTCTGCTTGCCTCATCTGCGGATTCAAAAATCAAGCGACTGAGCTCGGTATCGGGGTGGTGCTCTGAGGTGAGAGAGCTGTTCAAGGTCTCGGCAAGCATGCGAATGCCGTGAACGCTTTTCGCAAGCGAGTCATGCAGGTCCCGAGCGATAGTGAGTCGCTCGGCAAGCGCTCGCTCCTCGGCCCTTGCGGAGGCTGCTTCGGCGGAGAGTCGACTGACTTCTGCGAATTGGTTGTTTAATCGGTTTCCAACAAGGACGCTAAAAATAATCCCTGCAACCATGGCTGCTGCAACAACAGTAGGAAGGGACGTATTGTTAAGCTTAAGGAGTGCGAGCGACATAGTGACGCCGACGCTCCACAGTGACGCCCAGAAGGCTTGACTCATGAGGCCAATGAGGACGGAGGATGTGATGATGTAGGCAAGAGACAGGGAGAGGCCGCCAGAGAAGAGGGAAGGGAGTGTTGTGGCAACAACGCAGGTGATGAGCAGGTCGGAACATAAATAGATCCAGCTGCCGACTATAAGGTGCGTGTATTTCCGAAACGCTCGCAGAGTTATCCAGTTAATGATGAGTCCCAACAAAGGGACTGCCACAGCGCCCCTGCTCGTGTTGGATGAGATGATCCCAAGTTCGCAAGCCAGAACGAGTCCAAGCCGTATGTCACATAATAAGCCAACCGCAGTGAAGAGCGCGTGGTGGTGAATGGGGCTGGAAGGTAGGAGTGAGTCTTTGATGCTAATTGCTTGCATGTTATCCGCCAAACAGTTTTGTGATTGTCTCCCAGTTGGCGAATATCATCCCACCGAGCATGAGAATCATGGCACCTGGAACCATGGTGGTGGTGGCGACGAGTGCCAGCTTCGGCTGTGCCTTGGCGGCAGCGCGGCGAACCTGCTGCGCTCGTTCTCGCCGGATCTCCTTGACGATGGAGGCAAGTGCGTCGCCGATCGGGGTTCCCAGCTCTTCGGACTGGAGAAGTGCCGTCACGAAATTATCGATGTTATCGGAGCGACAGCGCTCCTTGGTTGCGGTGAACGCATCGCGTCGTGAAACGCCGAGCCGCATTTCGTGAAGCGTCTTCTGCATCTCCTCTGCCACGGGGCCATCGAAGTGGCTGCATACGCGTTCGAGTGAGCTACGGAATGACATGCCCGAACGCACCGTAATAGCAAGAACGTCAAGGAAGTCAGGGATGTCGCGATCAATCGATGCCTGGCGCTTCTGAACTGCCTGAAACAACCAAAGATACATCCATCCTGAGAATACTATACCAAATAAAATACCGTATATCGGATGTCCTAACAAGATAAAAATAACTAACAGGAGAATGCTCAGTGAAATAAAGCCGGCTTCTCTTTGGATGAATAGGTCGAGTGTGAGCCCTTCTGGGTTGCCTGCGTTCTTCAGTCGTCGGTCGAGGGACTTCAAACGTACGGGGCCATAGAGTTTACGAAGGAGCTTCTGAGTTCTGATTCCGAGGGCGTCGATGAGCCGAACAAAGCCGCCATTGCCTGCCGATTCATGATCTCTTTCGTCGTGAATTTCGTACTGATTGGTTCCGTCGTCCCGGATGAGGTGGATCCCGTAGGCGCCAAGAAGCACGAATAGTGTCGTCGTGATACCGAATGCAATTGCTGTCACGCTAAACCTCCACCCGGGAGACGAGCCTCATGAGTAGGGCGCCGATTCCGAAGCATAAGAGAGCTGCAAGAAGAACGATGCGGCCAACGAATGATGAGGCCATGTCATCCAGAACGCCAGGCTTCATCATGTTCATGAGCACAACGGCAGTGAGACCGATGAGGGGGACCAAGTAGGCACTGAAGGTTGAGCCAATAATGGCGGTCCGAACCTCGCGGTGCAGCTGCTTGCGATCTTCGAGGGCGAGGGCGATGTCGTGCAGGGCGCTGGCGAGCGCACCGCCGGCTGTGGACTGGATGACGATAGTGCGCACAAGGACGTTGAGTTCGCGTGAGGGCATCCGCTCGGAGAGATCGGTGAGAGCGCTGTTCAATGACCATCCGAGTGCGAGCTGTGAGGTGGTTCGTTTGAGTTCCACGCCTGCTGGCTCGGACATCTCCTGGGCAGCTAGGATCAGGGCGCGCTCAACCGACATGCCTGCCGAGGTTCCGTTGGACAGAATTCGGGATACCTCAGGGAGCTGGGCAATGAACCGTTCCACCCGTTGGTCCCTGCGTCGGCGCAGCCATCGGAAGAACAAAAATAGTGTGAGAACGGCGAAAATTCCGCCTGCGATCTGTCCGACGAGAAGGCGCGAGAGGAAGAATATCCCAACGGTTGTCCCTGTCAGAGCCAGTTCTGTGAGTGCGACATCCCAGTTCAACCCGGCGCTGGAGAGCCGCCGCCGTAGCGGCTTGCTGAAAGGGAGCCTGCGAAGGAGAGTGAGAAGAATGCTCCCAGCGCTTCCTCGCTGAGTGATGTCTGCGGCACCGACGCCCTGCGCGAGCTCGGCTGTGCGCCCCGCATTGGTGGACAAGGTGATGAGTGCGGCACTCCCAATGATGAGGGTGGCGGCTCCACTGATGTAGATGAGAAGGACATTGCTCATGATGCCATCTCCCCCACGAGGAGCCCTGCTGGGAGCTGCAGACCGTGCTGTTGAATTCTGTCCGCCATGGCCCGTGAAATGCCGTGGAACTCGAAGTGTCCTTGATTGCGCTGGGCGGCGTGAACGTAACGCATCATAAGTGAGGTCGCGTAATTCTCGCGGTGTCGGGAGGTCACTGCCTCAATGGTGCTGACCCTCCTCGTGCCGGTGGAGTCGCGTTCCAACTGGATAATGACGTCGATGGCGCCATTGATCTGATCTCTGACGGTCTCGACTGGGAGCGTGACATCGGACATGGAGGACAACGTCTCCAGGCGACTCAGCGCGTCAGTGGCGGAGTTGGCGTGCACTGTGGTCAGCGAGCCCTCGTGACCGGTGTTCATTGCCTGGAGCATGTCAAGCGTTTCGCCGCCACGGACCTCGCCAACAATGATGCGATCGGGGCGCATACGCAGTGAGTTTTTCACGAGATCGCGAATCGTTACCTGTCCTGTGCCCTCGGTGTTGGCCGGGCGTGCCTCCAGTCGGACCACGTGGGGCTGCTGAAGCGACAGCTCGGCCGCATCCTCGATGGTGATGATCCGCTCGCGATCGGAGATCATCCCGGACAGCGCGTTGAGGAAGGTGGTTTTGCCGGAACCGGTCCCGCCGGAGACAAGAATATTGAACCGAGCGGCCACCAGGGCGCCTAAGAGGTCGGCGGCCTGCTGCGGCAGGCTGTTGCGAGCGACGAGATCCGGAAGGCGGAAGGGCTGAGGGAACCGTCGGATAGTGATGGTGGGGCCGTCGAGCGCCAAGGGTGGGATGATGACGTTGACACGTTCTCCTCCGGGCAAGCGTGCGTCGACCATCGGACTGGACTCGTCCACCCTGCGGTTGACCGAGGAGACGATGCGGTCAATGAGCTGGTACAGCTCGGCCTCGGAGGTGAAGCGGGTGGGCACCCGCTCGATTCGTCCGGATCGCTCGATGAAGACGTCCTCCGGGCCGTTGACCATGATCTCGGTGACGGAATGATCTGCGATGAGGGGCTCGAGCACTCCCAACCCAACGGCATCGTCGATCACACGCTTGATGAGCCAGGCCCGCTCGCGTGGAGACATGACGGGGCCCTCGAGGGACAGAAGTCGCGAGAGTACCCGCTCCAGGCGGGCGCGCTGCTGGGCCAGCTCCAGTCCGGCAACCTCTTCAAGGTCGATCTCATTGAGCAGGCGGGTCCGGTAGAGCGCCACCAGGTCCTCTCTGCTGCCGGCGCTCTGGCGTTTTCCTCCCTGGGGCTGGGCAACTCGATCTCGTAGTGCCATCTCAGCCCTCGGGGAAGTAGGCCGTACGAGTCACGGTGAGGTGCTCAGTGGTGATGGCTGGGATACCGATCGGCACCCGTGCGGTGACCTGGACACAGTGCCCGGAACCGCAACCATCCGACACGGATTCCAGGCGTACCCAGTCGGGTAGTGCCTCATGCGCGGCCTGCTCGGGGGAGCGGCCCAGCATGGCTGCGCGTGCGCCGTCTCGAGCGGCGGCGCTGACGGAGGTCACTGTGGAGACGGCGAGAAAGCCTTGAACGAGGAACATGGTGACCAGGACCAGAATCGGCACGAAGCCGATGAGCTCAATATCAAGGACACCTCGCTCCTCATGACGCAGGCGACGGATCAGCCGCTTCGGGGATGAGGTGAGGCGGGCAGGGCAGAGGGTTGTAGCCGTGGTCGTAGTACTCATTACTTCTCCCAGACGATTCCGGCGCTTGCGGAGGTATTCATATCGACAACGGAGAGGACCGGAAGCGTGACGGTGACCCGGTCTGCGCCGGAACGTGTCACCTTGGTACGTGCGGCGTAGCTGTCGGGTAGGCGGCTGGTGACCTCGTGCTGCACCTGACCCGGGCTCTTCCCAATGGCGTAGGCGTGGGCCGCCTCATTGGCGGCATGGGTGGCATACATGTAAGAGATTCCAAGGCTGAGTGCCTGGATGCACAGCAGAATCGCAACGGTTGCCAGAGCGAAGACCACCGGGAACTCCACCGTGATCTGGCCCCGTTGCGAGCGGCGGCGTTTGCGGCCTCGTCGCGCGGCCTTGGTTGAGCCGGCCGTCGCGCTCTGATCGGGAGCGCTGCCGGGGCCGGGCGCCGTTCCGGCCGTGATGGCGCCGGCGATGGACTGTGCGGCTTTAGCCATGGCCGGCACTCGTGATGTCAGCAGAGTGTTGGAATTGACGGCCATCTCGATCTGCGCCGTCAGATCGGGAATGCTGGCGGCCAGTGCCACTCCCGTCATCTTCGCTGCGGTGGCTGGCTGGATCTCACGTTGCCGACTGGTCAGGTTGACCACCAGGCCGAAGGGGCGTCCACGGGCGATAT
>ERZ773087.1994-NODE-1994-length-11573-cov-14.266626_pt1 | contig 11573 bp, 10 predicted proteins | sample MGYA00511375_ERZ773087 | MGnify/ENA primary metagenome ERZ773087 (study PRJEB29015, sample SAMEA2737995) | human oral metagenome | biome: human oral; feature: human-associated habitat; material: dental | place: China | collected 2063 ...
TTGTTAACTATATTATAAGGGAAAGAAATTTTTCCTACTAGTTGATTTTGTCACCAGCTGACATGACAAATGTCACTATTCTGCTTTTAGAGCACAAAGCTAGCAAATATTGGAATAATCTGATTATACCCCTTCTGTATGAAGACACAAAAAAGCCGGCTGCCCTCCTTGAGAGGAGCCGACTAGTTGTATGTCTGTTGCAATTTAGATAGAAACTGAACTTAAAGCAGCACAATCTAAAAATTTTTTCATTAAACTAGCTACTCAATTTATGAGATGAGAGACCAAGCGTTTTTAAATTTTAGCTCTGCCCCTCTTCTTTGAGACCGTTGAGCTTCAGACTCAGAATAAACATCTCAGGTGTAATATCCTTAATGTCCTTCAGTCCAAAACCTTGGAAGAAAGAGTTCTTTTCCACTTCTTCGACATTGACCTTTTGCAAATCAATTTCAATCAAGGTCTGCAATTTCTTCTCTGCCGTAACTGAATAATCAATATTAACACCGTCCAAACTCTTAGCTGCTACATAGTTTGAATCAGACTGCATTCCTTCACGAATGATTGCCGTCATTTCCTCTGGAGTCAAGGTAGCTGAAGCTGCACTAGCTTCTTCTGGTAAGGAAGTGAGCAATTCCATCCGAAGATTCAGGATTTTCTTGCCCTGATAGGTAATTGTATCACGATGATGAATTTCTTCAATGTCTCCGACTAAAGTTTTAGAGACAATCTCTGTACTTTCAGAAGAAGAACTGGATGACTCGCTGGAGCTAGAACTGGTTTTAGTCCGCCTAGAAGAAGCAGCTGATTCAGAAGAATGTCTAGGACGATGCTTGCTGAAGTTAGGAAACACACAGCCTGTCAAGAGCACCGAAGCAGAAATAACAAGAATGAAAAATTTTTTCATAGTTCACCTTTTTTACTTTTTATTTGTTACAGTATAACATAATACCAGTTTCTTGTCTAAGTATTTTCTACAAAATGACAAAAGACAACCTTTCGATTGCCTTTTTATGCTATTCAACACTAAAAATATATGGATAAACCGGCTGACTGCCCTGATGAATTTCTACTTCAACATCCTCGAATTGTTCCATTAAATCCTGAGCAAGACTGCTAGCCAATTCTTCGCTGCCGTCTTCACCGATATAGATAGAGACAATCTCGCTGTCTTCATTGAGCATCTTGCTGAACGTTTCTTTCAAAGCTGTCAGCATATCTGGATTAGAAACAACAATCTTACCATCCACCATACCAAGGTTGTCATTCTCATGAATTTCCAAGCCATCAATCGTCGTATCACGAACCGCAGTCGTCACGCTGCCGCTGACTACTTCTGCCAAGGCTGCAGTCATACGCTCTTGGTTTTCCTCGATAGTCTTGCTGCCATCAAAAGCTAGGAGACTAGTCAAACCTTGAGGGATTGTGCGAGTCTCAATCACTGCTGCAGGCTGCTCAATCACTTCTGCTGCTGATTGGGCTGCCATGAAGATGTTTTTATTATTTGGCAAGATAATAATATTACGAGCATTGACTTGCTCCACAGCCTTGATGAAGTCTTCTGTCGATGGGTTCATGGTTTGCCCGCCAGAGATGATGTAGTCAACTCCCTGAGCCTTAAAAATTTCAGCCAAGCCATCACCAGCTACGACAGCGATAATCGCAAAGTCTTTTTCTTGAGCAGGCTTAGCTGAGCGTTCTTCCTTTTCAACCTGCGCTTCATGCTGGTTGCGCATATTGTCAACCTTGACCTTGACCAAACTACCATACTTGAGACCTTCCTGCATAACCAGTCCTGGATCTTCAGTATGGACATGGACTTTGACGATTTCGTCATCGTTGACTACCAACAGGGAATCTCCCAAATCGTTGAGGTAGTTGCGGAACTCATCATAATCAAAATCTTTTACATAGGTTGGTCCTGTCTTAAGGGCCACCATGATTTCAGTACAATAGCCGAAAGTGATGTCTTCTGTCGCAACATGGCCAGCTACAGACTTATGATGCTCAGCATTAATCATCTCAGACATGGTCGCAGGTGTCGCCACGAAGTCCTCGGAAGCAATATATTCGCCTGTAAGAGCAGACAGGAAGCCTTCGTAGATAAAGACCAACCCTTGACCGCCAGAGTCCACAACACCGACTTCTTTCAGAACCGGCAGCATATCCGGTGTCTTAGCCAAAGCAGCCTTTGCTCCTTCAAGAGCTGCTTTCATAACTTCTACAGCATCATTAGTGACTTCAGCTTTCTTCTTGGCTCCGATAGCCGCACCGCGGGAAACAGTCAAAATCGTTCCCTCAACCGGCTTCATAACTGCCTTGTAAGCCACTTCTACACCAGACTGAAAGGCCAGAGCTAGATCTTCACCAGTCAGCTCTTCATGCTCTTTCACACTTTGAGAAAAACCGCGGAAAAGCTGGGAAGTGATAACTCCTGAGTTACCACGCGCGCCCATCAAAAGGCCTTTCGCAAAGATACCCGCCGCTTCGCCAACTGTTGAAGCAGACTTATCTGACACTTCCTTAGCACCATTTTCAATAGTCATACCCATGTTGGTCCCTGTATCGCCATCTGGAACCGGGAAGACATTCAAAGAGTTTACATATTCAGCCTGTTTATTTAAGCGAGTAGATGCCGCCTGCACCATTTCTTGAAATAAACTAGTAGTAATATTTGCCACGATTATTCTCCTACGACTTTAATATTTTGGATATAAACATTCACTGCATGGGCAGTAATTCCGAGCTTGTTTTCCAAACTGAATTTAACACGCTCTTGGATGTTTTTGGAAACTTCGCTGATTTTGACTCCATAGCTTAACACAGTGTAGACATCAACTGCGATATCACCTTCATCAGTCGCTTTCACAACCACGCCCTTAGCATAGTTTTCTTTTCCTAAAAGGGCTTGAAAATTATCCTTGATTGCATTTTTGCTGGCCATGCCAACTACACCAAAAATTTCAGTCGCTGCACCGCCGACGATTGTCGCAATCACATCATCAGTCAGCTCAATTTGACCATCTTTTGTATTAATTTTCACAGTCATAATTTGTACCTCAAAAGTATTTTATAGTTTATTCTACCATATTTTATACAGGGTGTAAAAGAGGAAGGGTCTAAATCAACTGTCTAGGCGGAAATTTACAAGCAAAAAAGGACGGAAAATTTCCATCCTTTTAAATAAAAATTAAACGCGTTCAACTTTACCTGATTTAAGGGCACGAGCTGAAGCCCAAACTTTTTTAGGTTTACCGTCGATCAAAACAGTAACTTTTTGAAGATTTGGTTTAACAGCGCGTTTTGTTTGGTTCATCGCGTGAGAGCGGTTGTTTCCTGATACAGTCTTACGACCAGTAAAGTAACATACTTTAGCCATTGATACTTATCCTCCTGATTAGTTTAAGGTGTTTTACCACATACTTATAAAGTCTACCATACTTTACCGAGTTTGGCAAGAGCTAGTTCCCAAGTTTTGCAAATAATCACCTTTTTAAAACAAGAAATAATTAGATATAAATCACTTTCAAATGACCGAAAGCCACGCTGCCTTCTAAATAGAGCGTTTTTTCTTTTTCACTGGTATCGCGAACTTGAGAAACACCGCCAAAAGCACAAGCAACCTTGCTGACAACCTGCCAAGAGCTTGGAACAAAGAGAGTGGCATTACCAAAAGCAACTTCCACTTTAAAAGTCGCTGAATCCCCAGCTATCTTAGCGTTGTCAAAGTAAACCTTGGCACTACCAAAAGAGCAAGTCAGCTCATCATAGCTAAAATTGTCCTTATTGACATAACGGGTGCCTGAGCCAAAGACAATGCCTTCGCCACCAATTTCTTCGCCAGAAAAATGTTTAGAAAAATGCCTTAATTTCCATTTTTTGCTAGGTTTGACCAAGAAATTGACACCGATACAGGCTAGAATACCAGCAAAACTAACTGCGCTTGCTGAGATATTGGGCAAGAGGTCGTAAGTGCTATTAGCAATGATAAAAGCGATAATGGCAAAGATAAAACCTAGCGGAATGTTGCCAGAATAGAAGCTCTCCGCTGAAAAATAGACAAAGCCCATAATGACCAACAAAGGCCAAACATTGATGTGAATAACGGGAATCCCGAAATTCCCCTGCAAAAGTACCCAAGCTGCTAGAAGTAAGCAAGCCAGTCCTAATATTGTTTTTCTCATGATGTTACCTCGTTTCGTTTAACTTTTCTTTTAAAATTTGATAATAGTGCCTAGACACATACACTTCCTTATGGGTATCGTAGAAACGGACGCTGCTACTGCCCGAAAAGGATTTTTCCAGCGAGTAAATCGCCTTACTATTGATAATGCTGGATTTGGATATGCGACAAAAATAATAGGGCAGGCGGTCTTCCAACTCATAGAGCTTGTGCTTGACTTCATAAGCATCCTCACGCGTATGAGCAAAAATCTTGCTACCGTCAGTCTCGAAAAAGAGAATATTGTCAATATCCAGAAAATATTCGCTAGCTCCCTTATAAAAAATAATGGGCGGTGCCGTTGCTTGCTCCAGAGCTTGCTGAATTTGCTCGAGCTGAGCATCAAATCGAGCAGCCCTGATGACAATCTCTACTTCCGCTAAATCCGAATCCAGTTCTACTCGAATTTTCATTGCTACCTCCTTTACTTTCTACGTTTATTATATCAGTTTCAAAATGAGAAACAAGGCTTTTTCAGTAAGTGGTAGATTTTGGGCGGTAAGTGGTTTGCTGCTAACATTGACAAGAATCAAACATCAAAAAACCGGGTCTCGTCCCGGTTTTTTGACAATATAAGGAAAAGGAATTAGTTTTTCTTGTTTTTAGAGGCTTTTGATGACGGAGTGGAAGTCTTAGATACAGATTGTTTAGAGTCAGTTTTAGACTTACCAAAATTTCTGATTTTATCTATTGGAGTCGTTAGGGCTTTCCCAGCTTTTTTCGCTCCTCCTGCAGCTCCTTTAAAGTCACCTATATAATCTGTAGTAGTTCTATAAATATCTTTCATCATATTAGCACTCTTAACTGCGTCCCTTTCTTCCCATGCTTTACCAAATTCTGTCATGTATGCTTTGAAAGAATTCCATCGATTAGACATTCGTTCTAACGCTTCATTTTCAACCATCTTGGCTTCTGGACTATAAGGAATGCCTTGTGAGTAGTTAAATCCTGTGCTTAGCAATAGAGCAGCATCTTGAACTTCTTGCTTATCTGCAACTTTGGTAATAGCTCTTGCAGACTTAGTGACTTGATCTATTGCTTTCTTCCCTCTTGAAGACGCAAATGTTCCTATCGCATAGCCAGCATTTTTAAGCATTTTCATGTTTTCACTGTCTGTTGATTTCTTTTTGGTTGAATTTTCAATAAAAGTGTCTAAGTCTTTTTTCTTACCTTCTACATATTTATTAAACTTCTCTGGATATAAACTAAATCCGCCAACAGCAGTCGTCTCTTTGGCCGCCTTCTTTGCCTCTTTTTCTGACGCTGGGGTTTTAAAGAAGTCTCTTTTAATACCATTTGTCAGTGGATCAAAATAGTCCCCAATTTGCTTCTCGATTTCGTTAGATATTTTACTCAGTTTTTTAGTATCCCTATCTTGAAACGCTTTATAAACTTCTTGTTTTAGTTTATGATAACCTGGACTAGGCTCTGTCTTTTTCTCCTTCTCCGCCATAATAGCAGCCATATCCCTCATATCAACAGCAGTAGGGGGCAAGCCATTTGCAGCATTTAAACCAATACTAAGCATTCTTGAAGTAGAGCCAACTCCTGGTTTGTCTGCAAATTTATTAACATTATTTACTACAGCAGTTGCCCCATCTAATGCGAGATTTCCACCTACCACACCTAAATATGCTAACTCATTAGAAGAGGCTCGAATCGCTGCAAGTCTAGAGGATGAGCTAGCTGCCATGTTATCTATCGCAGCTCCAACATAACCTAAGTCTTTGAAACGTCTATCATCTTTGACTTCAAAATCATTTGTCAAATGCTGTTTAGCAGATTTATTCATAGCATTTCTGTAATTATTTATATCCCTGTTAAACTCGTATTGAAATCTTTCAGATAACGCTTTGGGATCCGAGGTCATTCTGTGGTAAGTAGCACCCGGCCCTGCAAACATCGCACCTGCTTGATAGTAGTCTTCTGGTGTTCGACTAAAAGTTTGAGATAAGCCTAAGTCAACCGTCGTTGGAAGAGTTTGGTTAGTGAGTACGTCCTCTGTAGCTAAAGGATTGTTAAAAAGGGTTGAAGTGGGCTTACTTTCGCTGACCCATTGCCAATCTCCGTCTAAAAACGAACCCGGCAATTGATTTTTTCCTGTTGCTGACAGAGAGGATGCATAGTCTAAAGCAAAGCCTGGGAGTCCTTCCTTGCTCGTGGTTGTCTGCTTGAAGCCTGCCCAATCAGCCAAAGCCTCTGACATCGTTGGGGTGTTAACAGTTTTTGACTTCTCAGAGATATCAATCTGCTTCCAATCACCCTCGACTGGATTAAAGCCAGACCATTGATTTACTGGTGACGTGCTAACAAAGTCCTCTGTAGGTTTTGTTGCAGAAAGAGTATATTCACCCTCCAATGGAGAGAGACTTACTGTTCTTGACGCAGCATCCTGAACACTGGCCCAATCACCAAATGTCAAATCACTTAGAGAGTTCCTTTTGTTGGAAATCTGGCTTTCAAGCGCATCGGTTACACGAGTCCAGTCTCCTGTTGTAAAATCATCTGTTGCCGTGATAGTTGACGGAGCCGAATTGTTGAAAGAATCATTGATTCTAGACCAATTATCTACCCCCAAATCACTATAAGCAGCGCTTGTTGACGTTTTATTGTCGCTAAAATCTGATACATGCGACCAGTCACCTGCTGTAAAGTCGTTCAGACCTAAGCCACTTGTTGAAAATTTATCGCTTGATGAATCAGATACTTTTGACCAATCGCCTGAAGTAAAGTCACTCACTGTCTTGCTGGTTGACGAAGCATTATCTGCCAAGACATCAGATGTTCGAGACCAATCACCTGTATCAAAATCACTAAAAGAGTCAGAAATCTCGGAAGATTTCTTAGCAGCTGAATCGTTGGTGCTCGTCCAATTTCCTGTGCTCAAATCTGCAGAACTTGTATTGCTGTCAGAAATGCTAGACCAACTTCCAGAACTATAATTGTTGCCCGATGAAATAGCATCACCAAAGCTAGAAAAGTCGCTGTTATCCTTAGACGAACTGGCATCTCCAATACTGGACCAGCTTCCAGATCCATTTGACAAGTCGTTGTCGCCAATACTTGACCAATTCCCAGAAGTATCTGACGAGCCAAAGCTACTATCTGAAGTAGAGGTTCCAAGACTATCATTATCTGAAGTAGAATAGCCACCGAAACTGTTAGAATCAGAAGATCCGAAACTTCCAGAATCTGAGAAACCTAGACTATCACTATTTGAAGTATAGGAGCCATAACTACCAGAATCCGAGGAGCTTGAGCTGAAACCACCGGAATCTGAGGAACCTGAACCACCATCATAAGCCTGGACCTGCCCAACGTGGACAAACACAGCGCTCAACAAAATCAAAAGCATTAGTCTTTTCTTCACAAATGCTCCTCCTTTATTTTTTTACTATTCTAATATACCATAATTTTATTATAGGCTACTGAGTTTTTTGCCATGTAAAAATATTTTAAAGTCCTTGAAATATTATGTCATATATAATTGACACCTTGTCCAGTAAAAAAGAAACCTTGCTTTTACAAGATTTCTAAGACCTATTTATACCCCCTGCAGGGAATTTTCTTATTAACCCAAATTTGTGTTATATAGTGCTGCTCTTAAATTTGTGATAAAAATAATATCAAGCAGTACCTAAAAATTCCTGGTAAAGATACATATTGGGTTTCGAACCATAAAAAACCTAAGCGTGTATCACTCCAACTGTCTAAAAATAAGCTTAATGCTTCTAACTTCTTCTTAAGTAGGTTATAAAAAAATTATCTTTCGCTTGATGAACTAGAAAAAGCTACTATAGTCTATAGTGTTTGCTACAAAAAACGAATTAAAAGGACCGAATCCTGTTCAATATAGAATTCAATCCTTTCAATAATTATTGGTTCAGCTTTGAAATCTTAGTATAGAAACCTAGTCTTTCGATAAGATGTCAAAGAAGATTATTTTTCCTGACTATTACTAGCTCCTTCGGAGCCCTCCTTTTGTCCCCCTCTCATTCCTTGAATTATTCCAAATAGCGAGGGAATGCGATCTTCTTTTTCTCCAGTAATGGGATTATAACCTGTCGTACCGATAACAACATCTAAAGGCTCTACATCTGTTTTAGATCCAACAATATTATTTGCAATAATAGCAATTCGACCAACAGATTCAGGCAGAGGAGAACTATCAGGAACAGCATCAGTTCCTGATAAAGTCTCTCCAGTAAGTCCAATGTAGACATTATTTGCTACATTATGAGTTAAATTATCAGCAATTATACCGATGTATCGTGCACCCGTTTCGCTTGTTCTAATCACCCCTGTTCCAAGAACCGGAGAAGTTCCTTGTGCTATATTATAACTTAAAGATCCGATAGGGGTTAGAACTTCTTCAGGCACTGGCTGAGGATCAGGAGTCACGTATGTTCCCAACTCAGTAAACGTCACTCCAGCCAATTTTCCAAATGTGCCATCAAATACATCATAAACTTCTTCTCCAACAATACCCAAAAGAGTCGTTGGAGTAGAAAAAGGCTTTCCAGTTTCTGTCCCCCACATATTAGGGTTCCTTCTTTCTTCTGCATTTGTTGTATTTGTTGCAGAGACAGTGTAATCAGCCTCCAAGGGAGAGTAATTACCCCAAGCATCGTTTCCCAAAACATTGAAAGTTTCATTTGAATCAACTGCCAAACCGCTACCAAGGTCAACAGAAGATTCGGATCCAGTTATATCGGCTGGTTTATCCGAAACGAAACTACCTAAGCTGTCCGGATTAGCTGCCAAACCATTGCCTGCGGAAGCCGCAGGGCTTGATTCAGTTGCCGTGTCTGCCAAATTAGGCTTGTCAGAGCTTGTCGAGTCTACTGACTCAGTTGTAGAATCTGATTCTGAGATAAAACTACCTAGACTATCTGCATCTGCAGTCAAGCCACTGCCTAGGTCGGTAGAAGATTCGGATCCAGTTCTATCGGCTGGTTTATCCGAAACGAAACTGCCTAAGCTGTCCGGATTAGCTGTCAAACCATTGCCTGCGGAAGCCGCAGTGCTTGATTCAGTTGCCGAATCTGTCAAATTAGGCTTATCAGAGCTTGCCGAGTCTACTGACTCAGTTGTTTGATTAGCTGAATCTATAGGAGTCGAGGAAGCCGTCGTTTCATCTGTAGTAGTGACAGAATTAGTTGCATCCGTAAGGGGTGTGGGAGCGGTCGCTACTGCTGCATCTGGTGTGCCCGCCATTATATCATCTGTGCTCGTTGTTGGATTGCTTGATTCTGTAGAAACTGGGGCAGAAATATTCCCCAGATTAGTCAAATTATCACCATCATTTGCTGACGCATCCAAAGAATCAATAGTTGGAATATCTGAAGCGAAGTCACCTAAACTATCCGGATTAACGGTCAAACCGCTGCCCAAATCAGAGGAAGAATCATCGTCAGATGTGTCATCGTCAGAATCCGAAGAGAAGTGACCTAAATCGTCTGCATCAGCAGACAGACCGCTGCCTAAATCAGAGGAAGAATCATCGTCAGAATCTGAATCATTAGACGAACTGAAACTACTAGAATCTGAAAAACTATCAGAGTCACTGCTATCAGCACGAACTTGTCCTATACCAATAAATATGGAAATTAATAAAATTAAAAAAAATAGCAATCGTTTTTTCATAAACACCTGCTCCTTTCTTTTTATACTAATTCACTGTATCATATTTCTCTTTGATTTTCTTGATTTTTCCACCATGTAAAGATATTTTAACCTCTTTGCATTCGAATTTTTATAATTGACACCTTGTTCAGTAAAAAAGAAACCTTGCTTTTACAAGATTTCTAAAACTTATTTATGCCGATTGCAGGGATCGAACCTGTGACCTACGCGTTACGAGTGCGTTGCTCTACCAACTGAGCTAAATCGGCGTCTTTTCCCCTTTATTTTAGCATCTTGAGTTTTTTTGTCAAGTTAGAATTTCACAATTTCTTAACCCAAATCAAACAAGGGTTGCTTTTATCCCAAAGTTCAGGAAAAATTTCTAACTTTTTAAAGCCCTGAGCCTGATAAAAAGCGTTAGTTCTGTCATAGGTAGGATAATAACCTGGTGCTACCGTTTTTACTTGCAGATAGGATGCTTTTTGACGAGCAGATTTTTCTAAAACTTCTAGAAGTTGACTACCAATTCCCGCTCTATGATAGAATTTCTTAACAGCTAAGCAGTCAATCTCTGCACAATCTTCACTAGAATAAGATAAGCTTACAAAGCCAGCCAATTTACTCTCCTGATAAGCAACCCAAACTTGTAAATCCCTAGCTCCTTCAATGTAAGCTTGTGTACTTTCAGGTATTCCAAACCATTCTGGTAGATCCTTTAAAACTTCACTGACTGCTATCATCTTTTGTTTTTCTTCCTTCACTTCTTCAATCGCTACCATCTTTAAATCCTTTCATGTTTTAAGCTTTAGGACTAAACATATTTTCCATCTTACGAACCCGCACTTTCGTAGGCATCCAATCCCCTATCCCAGAGTTTGAGCGAAATGAAAAAGAAAACAAGGGAAATCAGAATCAAACCACCAATGTTAAAGAACCCATTTTTATCCTGCAAGAAATAGCTAGCAGGATAGTAGGCTGTAAAAGCAAAGGGAACGATAAAGCTAATCAACCATCGAAGAAGCGAGTTATAAATAGAAATCGGGTACTTAGCAAAATCATTGAACATATAGAAAATGTAAATCATAGCTCCTGACTGCTTGGTCCAAAAAGCGATACTGGCTGTCGCGATTTTCAAAGAAGTATAAATCAAGGTCGCAAAAGGAATACAGACCAGGAAAAGCAAGAGCTTGGGAATAGTCCAAGCAATGCTTGATACTGTTGTCGCTAGTAAAATTCCACCGACCAAGAGCTCACCCAAGGCATCAATCTGAAAAGTCTCGACTAGGATGTGAAAGAGAGGATTGATAGGACGAGTCAGATACTTGTCAAACTCTCCCTTTCTCACCAATCGTTGCCCCAGTGCCCAGAGATTGTCAAAAAAGAGATGGTCCAGTCCCTTGGGAATCAAGGAAAATCCATAGATAAAAGCGATTTCTTGGAAAGTCCAACCTTCTAGCGAGGGGATGTGTTGAAAGATGACATTGAGAAACAAGAGGTTCAAACCTTGGGTCAGAAAAACTCCTAGCACACCAACCACAAAATCGACCTTGTATTCCATGATTTGCTTGATATATTGTCTGATAAAAATCAGATGCATGCGTTGATATTTTTTCATACTAACCTCCTTGAATGGTGATGAAAGACTGGACTCGTTTCCAAATCAACTGAGACAGACCCACCATCACTAAGAGCCAGAAAAACTGGAGCAAAAGCGCTTGAAGAATCTGAC
>ERZ773087.1995-NODE-1995-length-11573-cov-4.988279_pt1 | contig 11573 bp, 9 predicted proteins | sample MGYA00511375_ERZ773087 | MGnify/ENA primary metagenome ERZ773087 (study PRJEB29015, sample SAMEA2737995) | human oral metagenome | biome: human oral; feature: human-associated habitat; material: dental | place: China | collected 2063 ...
GATTCTCGTTAAATTCTATCGTAACGTCTCTATAAATTTAAAATTACTTAATCTTATCTCTCAAAACTTCTAGTGAGCTTTGAATATTTTCCAAATCTACAAAATAAATATTTACAGTCGTTCCATCACCCGAATTAAATGAAATTTCTGAATGTTCTTTCATTTCATCATTCAAAGGGTATAAAAGCCATATTTCTGAGGCTTTATATTTTTTTGAATAAGCATACATTTGATACATATCACTTTGAGAAATACCGTAATTAATACGTTCGTTATTAACGAGTTTCTTCCATTTTGTATCCATAATAATAGTTCGTTCTCCACGCTTGCAAACAATATCAGGTATTAAAGCGAATTGTAGTCTTGGTTCAGTAAATAAATAGTAACCTCTATCTTGACTTGATACATTCCAACCGTCTTCCCCTAGTATTTTTTTCAAATGTTTAGCTACATAACTTTCATACACTTTTTCCATTGGAAATAACAATGCTCTAGAATTATTATTTCCAGAAAAAGTTGTAAAAGATTTATTTAGTAAAAATACTTTTGACCATTGCATAATCATTTCATAATCCCTATTACTTCTATTTATTCTAACCTTTGAAAAGTCAGCTGTATAATTCATTGAAATATCTATCATTTCAAAAAAAACTAATAGCTGCCTTATTTTTTTTGAATTTTCTGCACTTGTTGTAAGTTTTTGTAATTTAAATAATGTAGCCTTAATTAACTTATTTTCAACTCTATTAGGATTAAATTCATCATAGGCAACATAAAAACGTTCTTTATGTACTAGGTTTATTTTAAAGTGCTGCGATGTTAATAGTTTCCCTTTATAATAGTTCAAATTATCTTCTTTAAAAATATAATCTGATTTAAGCCCTATTTTTATTAATCGCCTTATTTCTTGTAAATACATATTAATAAATATTTCGTAAAGATTCATACGATCAACTTGAATATTGGAGTTATTAAATACTTTACTTGGAAAATCTCTCATACTTCTTAACATATTGAGAAAAATTTTTTTAGTATTCCTATTTTCTGAATCCTCGCTATTTGTAAAACTTATTTTAGGAAGAATTTGTATTTGATATCCATTTTTCATTTGAATTAACCCTACATAGTTTTTAATTGACACAATATTCCCAATATTACGTTTATATGAAATTCTCATGAAATCAAGTACATCTGCAACTTCTTCATTTCCAGTAAATTGATGAATAAATTCGATTAGATTTTCAAAAGCTACAGTATCTAAATATTTGTATTTTTCATCATTTTTAAAATTAGGATTTCCAGTGATTATATCAAACTCTTTTACTTCTAAAAATTTATTCATTAAATTACCGCTTTCTAAAGAATCTGTTTATAACTTTCAATATTAAGAAAAGCTTCTTTATTAATTGTGTATTTTTTTTCTGGAAGATCTATAACATCAGCAGCATCACCTTTGAATATATTCTTCACTTTTACTTCTTCATCAAGAATGAACTTTGTTGAAGGGTCTGTTTTTTCATTGTCACCGAGAACCAACTGTATCTTCTGATAATCTTCATAAAAATATTCTTGTAAAAGTGGAATTATAGATTTTTCAAAAATAGAAGCTAATGTCTCGATTGTTGGATCATCCTTAAGCTTGGTAAAAAATGCATGTCCAATTGTATGCTCTCTATCATAAAGAAATGTAATACGTTCGTTAATTTTTTCCAACATAGCAGCAATGTCAAGGTCATCAACCTTATCAGCACCAATATCTCTGAGTACTTTCATATCCGGCATCATTTCAATAAACTGAAATCTTCTACGAAGAGCTGTATCCATAAGAGCAATTGAACGATCGGCAGTATTCATAGTACCTAAAATATAAACATTAGAAGGCACACTAAAAAGTTCACCTGAGTATGGTAAAATAACTGATAATTGTTCTATTTTTCCCTCGCGCTTTGTATCTTCAATTAATGTAATCAGCTCACCAAAAATCTTTGAAATATTACCTCTATTAATTTCATCTATTACAAATACAAATGGCTTCATTTCAATTTCTACTACCACTTCTTTAGGATTATTTACAAGGCTTAGTATTTTATCAGCTGAAATTCTACCTAATTGATATACTGTTTTTCTATCCAGTTGTATTCCAGCATTTAGTTCAGTAATATCAATTTCATTACCTGTCATAAGCCATTTCACTTTACGTTTTCTAGGCCATAAACCATCTTCTTTATCATACTCATAATCACCTATAATAATACCTATTCCATCAATTGTTTTTGTATTTCTTTCAGTTACAACAATATCTCCAATCTCCATCTCATCTTGGAAATTTAAAAGAATGCGTCGAGCCTTATCACTTAACCCCACTGTATCTGCTGTAATAGTTTCTGGTGCTTTATCCCATCCAATACGAATGTTTCCATTTTGAAAACATTCTTTCTTTAAGTTAGATACTCCTCCTCCATCAAGGAGTACACACCACACCTTTGCATTACTTACATCTGGCATATCCTCAGTAGCTATAATTGCTTTTTTTGAAGCTGTATGGCAAAATTTTTTAAAAATACCTGCTTCGATTGTATAGCCTATATCTTTCTTTTCCTCATCAACAATTGGTTTAATTCCTTCAATAAATTCTTCATACCCATAGGATTGATGAAATGTAGTAAATGCAATACGACCTTCTTTTTTTAGTTCATTATATCTATGTAATACTTTTTCATACTCTTCAGATTGTACATCTTCGATATTTTTATTTTCACATATCGCCACTGCGTAATTAACAGTGTTGTAAGTTTTTCCAGTCCCTGGAGGTCCATATAAGATTGTATTTAAATCAGTTTTATTCATATTTTTACCATCTCTTTCATCATCTTGTTTATTTTTTGATATAGAATTTTTTAAAGAAACAAATTCTTTATAAATATCTATCATATTTTTCAAGTCTTCTCTTAATTCATATTCTTCAGGTAAATTTTCAATATTATAAGCTTTTGAAAAAATACAACCTGCCTCATACATTTCAGCCTTTGCATTTTTTTCTCCTTCGCACAATAAATTTATATTTTCTTTAGAAAATCCTCTTGATTCAATATTTTTTTGAATAAAACTACTATTTTCTTTTAACTTTTTAATAGTTTCAATTTTACTATATTTGTTTCTGAGTTCAGTACATCCTTGATTAAAAGTTAAATACAGTATTTTGTCATATACTGAAAGCAAATATACAATATATTCACCTTTTTGTGCAGAAGTAGTTATATTTTTATCATAGATAGCAACCCAAGGTACATTAGCCCATTCTCCTTGTCCAACACTGCCTTTCACAATGTATTCGTCTCTTTTTATAATATCTGTCTCAAAAATATTTTTTGGAACCCCATTTGTTATAAAATTTGCAAAAGAGTTGTTAGCAAGAGAGTTCTTTTTCTCATTTGGATATTCCTTAATAAATCTTTCTATAAATTCACGCAATACATTTTCCATTTAATTTTTCTCCTTATTGTATTATAATTGTAATTTAAAATTTATTAAAATTACAATTCTATATCTACTTAATTAGTGTAATTTTTGTCATAACTCCCACTACCTCAATATGCCCAGTCTGCGGGAACATATCCACAGGAGCAACTTTCCTTAACACATACCCATTTTCAGCCAAAATCTTCACATCCCGTGCAAAAGTGGCAGGATTGCAGGAAATATAGACAATTTTTTCAATTTTATTCTGTACAACACTCTTTAATGCCGATTCTTCGATTCCTCGTCTTGGCGGGTCAAAAACTATTGCTCCGACATCTTCTCTTTTCAAAATTTTTGGCAGTTCCTTCTCAACTTTTCCATTTACAAATTCTACATTTTGAATGGAGTTTTCATAAGAAGTTAGTTTTGCAGCAAGTGTTGAACTTTCCACGCTCTCAATCCCGATAACCTTCTTTATATTTTTTGAAAGCATCATCGCAATTGTTCCAGTCCCTGAAAATGCATCAATTACTGTTTTTTCATAGATTTTATCAGTATTTTTATTTTCTTCATTCAAAAAGTTTATTGCAACATCGTAAAGTTTTAGTGCCTGTTTTTTATTAATTTGGAAAAATGAATTTGGATAAATCTTGAATTTTAATCCTTCCATTTCCTCTTCCAAATACTGACTTCCAAATAAATGGACATTTTTACCTAAAATTACATTATTCTGCTCAGTTTTTACAGAAATATAGATTGATTTTATGCAGTCATTTTCATCATACATTTCTTCCAGCACTTTTGAAAGCTGATTATACTGCGAATTTTTATTTACGACAACAACTATCATAACTTCATCTTTTTCATTATTTCTAACCATTATCTGCTTCAAAAATCCAGTATTATTCACTTCGTTAAAAACTTTAAATTCCTTTTTTGTACCTGCAAAACTATTTACTTTCTGCAAAAATTTATCAATAATTATCTTGGCAATTTCTGACTTTAGAAGACTTTCTTTAGCCGAAAAAACATTGTGGGACTTTCTTGAATAAAATCCCGTCTGAATAATTCCATTCTTTTTGAAAAATGGCTCAGCCGTCTTGTTTCTATAATTAATTTTTTTATCACTTCCAATAATTTTGCTAATTTTTACCTTTTTCAAATCAATTTCAGCAATCTTTGTCAACACTTCTTCAAGCATCTTATCCTTATATTCAAGCTGTTTCTCATATTTAAGCATTCCAAAATCACAGCCATCAAAATCTTCAAAACTAATTTTGGACAAATCCTCAATTCTGTCCTTTGATGGTTCAATTATCCTAGTTATAAGCCCTCTTGCATACGACTTTTTTACCGAGATAATCTCCACTTCCAATTTATCTCCTGGCACACTCATCGGTACAAATACTGTAAATCCATCAACTCTTCCAAGTCCTTCTCCACCAAACACTATTTTTTCTATCTCAATTTCCAGTTTTTGCCCAACTTCATAATTGTTTTTTATTTTATTCATCTCATTCCTTTTTTATTTCAAATATTCTAAAATATTTTTCAATTGCAACCCCATTCCAATTTTTAAACTTTCCTCATCAATATTAAATTTTGGATGGTGCAAATCGTAAATTAAGCCTTTTTCTTCCACTCTTGTTCCTAGTCTGAAAAAACATCCAGGGATTTTATTTAGAAAATAACTAACATCTTCAACATCCATTCTAGGCTGTTTTATTAATTCCAGAGCATTTTCTCCGTATAAGTCAACAATATTATTTTCTACTTTTTTTGTCATTTCTTCGTTGTTAATTACAGGAGCATAGCCACGCTTAATATCAACATTTACTGTTCCGCCTAGTGATTCTACAAATTTAGGCAGGTCTTTTTCAAGTGTTTCGATTATAAATGTTCTTGTTTCTTCGGACATTGTTCTTGCAGTTCCTTTCATTTCCACTTTATCGCAGACTACGTTATCAGCAAAGCCTCCATCAAATGCCCCAATTGTAATTACAGACTCTTCTCTTGGGTCAATTCTTCGGCTAACTATTGACTGTAGGTATTCCATAACTTTCGCTCCGATTAAAATTGCATCTACTCCTTTGTGTGGTAATGCAGCGTGGGCAGAAGTACCATTTATTGTAAGGTGTATTCTTGCTGATGAAGCATGTGCTTTTCCATACTTTATCCCAATTTTCCCAAGTTCTATTTCTGGAGCCATGTGTAATGCAAAAAAAGCATCTATTTTTTTATCTTTTTCCTTTTCAAATTCCAATGCTCCAGCTTTTATCATTCTGTCTGATCCTCCAGAAGTTTCCTCGGCAGGCTGAAAGAAAAATCTTACAGTTCCATTCCATCTATCCTTATTTTTTGCCAAAATCTTTGCTACTCCAAGCTGAATAGTTGTATGTGCATCGTGTCCGCAAGCATGCATTTTACCATTGTTTTTTGACTTATATTCAACTTCATTTTCTTCGAAAATTGGCAATGCGTCAATGTCTGCACGAGTCGCAACTGTCTTATTTTTCATATTTTCCTTATCATTGTAGATTGTTGCAACCACTCCAGTATTTATAATTTCAAAAAATTCAATCCCATTTTCTGCCAAAAATTTTTTTATTAATTTACTCGTTTCAATTTCTTCATCTCCAAGTTCAGGGTTTTCGTGAATAATTCTTCTAACTTTTACCATTTCATCATAAATTTTATCAACATTTTCCTTTATAAATTTATTTATTTCTTGCGAATCCATTTTTTATCACTCACTTTCTAAAAAATTATGTAACTTAATTATATCAAAAAATATTAGCTTTGTAAATTTTTGAAAAATAAAACAAATAGTAGCGGTATTTATAAAAAATGATTGGATATGAACAAGAGAAGCAAGAAGATACATAAAGAAATTAATGAAAATCTTTATTTTCCCAAATAAAATCTCTAACCTTTTTAGCAATCTCCCTTTTAGCAAAAAATATTTTCTCAGATTTAAAAGATTTAGTAAAAATAAAAGTTAAAGATGAATAACTTCCTCCACGATTATAGACTCTATCAATTTTTATATCAGAAATCCAAGAATAAGGAATTATGTATGCTGGATAGATAGAAAATAAATATCTGCTTCCAATTTTTAAGTCACTTTGTGAGACCATTCCAGTTTTAACTATTTTCTCAGAGTTAATAAAATCTTCTTTTGCATAATTTAAAAATCTGTATTTTTCTAAGTTATCTAGCATTTCGGCTAATCTTTTATTCTCTTTCTTTTTCATAAATAAGGCAAATAATAATAGAAAAAGTACAATAAACCATAAAAAAATAGGAATACCAAATTTAATAAATACAAATGACATAGGATTGATTGGAAAATCAGGAAACTCTTGTGCAAATTTTAACTCTTTTAGATATTCAGCATACCCACCGAATAAAATATAAATGGCGTCTATCGCTAATAAAAAAATTTCTGCACAGTAAACTGGTTTTGCTGTTCTTTCCGTTTTTAATAAATTATAAAAAAATTCTTGTGGTTTTAAGTCTTTTAAGTCATCACTAATTTCAGTGGATATAATTTTTTGCATGTTTCTTTTTCTTAATGTTAAAGAAAAAAATATTGATAGAATAAATAAAAATGGTATAAACATTGTTCCTATAATTATTTCATATATTTCCATTTAAAACACTTCCTTTTTAGTATAAAATTTGTTATTTTGAATAAATTTTTAATAAATAAAATAGAACTAAATTTCTTAAAATTCTATAACTATAATATTCAAAATTTAACAATATCTAGCAAGAAGTTTCCCTCTTCTACAAGAGGGAGATAACTTGAAATAATAATTATTATATGGTATAATACTCGTACATCAGGGCAGGGACTGCCCGAAGAGCTTGGTAAATATATTTGGCTAACAGAAGCAGATACTTCCCAAGAAGCTCCCACTTCTAAAAGCGGGAGTAGTTCACTTGTAATTAATAGTGTACGGTATCGAATATTCCTTCAAAATAGGTGTCAATTTATTAATTTCATCTAAAACCATTTGTTCGGTAACAAAAAATGTAAATTTACTTGTTTGAAAAAATCGTTTGACTACTTTTGAATATATCGTATGAATCTTTATTAATCCTCTGCAACTATTACGAAAACGACTGCAATAAAATTCTATGTAATCAATATCAGAAAGTGGAATCTTTTTTGTAGGCATAGAATTTAGGTATAAAATTTCATTTTCTATGTAAAAACATTCCATCGTGTTTTTTCTTTTTATTAAATAGATAATAGTTGTGATACTGATAATAAGTATTACCAGTTGCAAGACCAACATAAAAATAAACATTATATTTTTCTCCTTATTTTTTAATTTTGTAATTAAAAAAATTTTTATTTCTAAAATCATACAGACTATTAGAAATAATCATATAAATCATCAATCATCACATTATATTTTGTAAAATATTTTTTCAGCAAACAATAATCAGTTGGCTTGATAGACATTTCAACAAATTTTTTATCTTCTTTATCAAAAATTTGAAAAGTGGGATTTCTTTCTTTTCTGCCTTTTCCAGCATTAGCCGCATAAAATTTGGCATAACGGATATTATCAATTTCTATAAATTCTATTTCATTGTTTTCATATAATAATTTTATAATTCTTCCACTTATAATTAAAGAATATTTTCTTTTTTTGAGATTTTCCAAAAAAAAGCTAAAATTGACGGCAATCGTTATAATCATAAAAATAACGAAAAAAATATCTTTTGATGTAAAATTTTTTAACAATTCATTTAATTTAAAATAGAGTATTGTAATAAACATAATAAATAATATAATACACAAAAAAATATATGAATTATCTTTTAGTGGATGAATTTCAAATTCATATGGCAATGTCATTTCTTCAAGTTGTTTCAATTTTCTTTCGATGAAAGAAATAATTACTTTTATAACAATAGCCAAAAATAAAAGAAAAAAAACTGAACCTCCACTATAAATCAAAAATATTATTTGTTTTGGGGAAGTTTTATCTAAAAAATATAATTGCATTAGAGCAATGATAAAAAATATTAATGATAAAATCAAAAATATTTTTACAAATTTTTTCTGTCTTGGAATATTAGGAATCAACATATCTAATTTTTCATCAAAGATATAACCCCATCTTTTACGATTTTTATCCATTTTATGCCTCCTAATTTCATTTTTAGAAATAATATTTTAAAGTCATTTTATTTTAATTAACAGATATTTCCAGCAATCCTAAAATTTTTTCTTTACTTAATGGCTCAACAAGAATATATGAAGCGTCGATAAAATGATACTTATCTTTTGGTAATTTTTTTATAAAATCATTATAATCTAATTGACCAACAACTTGATAACTGTTTGGATCATTTTCATCTCCGTCAATAGTTACCAGTCCAATATTCCAGAAAGCAATATCTTCATTTTTAACCATATCTGAATTTTCAAATTCAACACTAGGTTTATAAGGAAGTATCGTTCTAAGATTTTGTGTAAGAGTATAAGTTCCTATTATTTTCCCGTCTTCCTTATTTCTGAAAAATCGCTGATTTGCCGAGAAGGTATCTAAATATTGTATTTCCTTTACCATATTAGAAAAAGTATCAATAGGGCTATCTGAATTTTCTATTCTATCAATCATTTCCTGATTAAAGGAAACTATTCTATTTATTCCAAAAATACTGTAAAGAGTCGAATCTTCACCTTTAACTCGTGATGAAATTCCTTCTATTCCATAAAGTATATCACTTTCATAGTCAAATTTATCAATATTGTCAACTGTATATTCTTCTCCCGTTTCACTTATAATTTTTGAATCAAATTTTTTAGCCAATGCTTTTATATATTCCAATGCCAGAAGCCAATCTTCTCTGGACGATGGTGTAAAAACCCTTATGCTATAATTTTTATTTTTATTATCATAATACAATTCAAATCCTCTTGCACTTTCCTTACCATCTCCTATTAAAAGACACTGATAATTAGAAACAGGAGATAGCAGCAAATCATTAATGTCAATATTTCCAGTATTGTAGCTGTAAAGCTCCTTATCCAGCAAACTCAATGCAGTTTCAACATTTAAAACTGGTTCATAACCTAAAAATTTTTTCTTGTTTTTTACATAAAAACTTATACTCATTTTTTAACCTCCGTATTTTTTTATTTACTAATTTATTATTTTTATCGCCACTTTATTTTTTAATTTTATTCAAATTTCTAAAAAGATATAGTATATCATTTTACTAATTTGCTTAATTTTTCTTTCAACTCATCATCAACTTCAATTTTTTCTAAGTTTTCTATATTTTCTATTATTTCATCAGGAAAAATATATCCCATATTTTTCCATTTTTCCAATGTATTAGCTCCTCCGTATCTCACATCTACATAAGGAGAATTTAGGGCACATATAATTAAATTTTTTCCTGTCCCTTCAAAATTTTCTAGAGTTCTAACTGCAACATCTAAAACTGTAAATTCTTCATTTATAAAATTAATTTTATCAGTAGGGAATCCTTTCATTTTTTCTAATGGTAATCTTCTTTCTACGAGTAAAACAAGTTTTTCTATATTTTCTTTTTTTGATATATCGTATATTATATAGGGATTTTTTAGAAGATTACTTTGTAAATATTCTAAAGCATACGGTTCAATGTCTATTTTTATATATTTTGCTATATCATAAGAATATCCTTTTTTCATTAATTCTTTTATATTATTTACAGTTTTTTCAGAATTTAAAATCTCATTGCAAATTTTTATAAAATTATTATTAATTTTTTTGTCATCTTTTATATATTCTTTAATCATCATAACAGCACGATAATCGTTTTCTGTTGAAAATAAATATTTTGCTTTTTTTAAATATCTTTCAATCAGCATTTCTTTATTTTCTAAGGAGGAAATTCCAGAAGCAGGTCCTTCATTTAATAAAGCAGTAATTAAATATGAAATGGCATTAAATTTTTTATTAGAAATATTTTCTTCATCTAATAATTCTAGTAAATTTATTTTTTTTACACAAGTTAATGCAGTATATGCTGGATCTATTTCATTGTGACAGCCTTCTTCCAATATCCACTCTTTTATTTCATCATCAGTAGCTTCTAAATATGCGATAGAATGTACTCTTCCCCATCCTTTAACCTTTTTGACAATTTCAAAAATCTCTTCATTTGAATTTTCTAGCCTAGCTATTATATCTAAACAAAATAAGGTAAATTCATCCGAAAGAGCCAAAGTTTTTATTATTTCCATTGCTTTAACATCTTTCTCAACTCCCATTAATAATAATACAGCTAAAGAAAATTTTATACTTTCTTTATTTTTAGAAGTTTTCAATTGAGAGATAGTAAATTTATACAAATTATGAGCATTTATTTTTTCATTTTCTTGAATAATCCAATTTAGCAAGGAAGTTCTTGATGAAACCATTAAAAAATCTAAATGGTCTAAATTATTTTGAGCTTCTTTAAATTTTCCTTCTGAAATTTGAAATACAATATTCTTCAAAGTTTCTATATTTTCTTCATTTGTATTATTATGATACAAAAAAACGCCATCCATTGCACCATCTGCCCAAAGAATTCCATTATCCTCTTCTTGAGGCAAAGCAAAATCTTCAGGTAATTTTCCACACTCTCCAATAGAAGATTTTATTAATTCATATATAGATAAATTTTTGTTTCCCAATTTTTTATTCTCCTTTTTTTCCAATTTTTTTGTTATCATTAATTTTTTTATTAGAAAAATAATTGTTACTACAACTACAACAATAAGTATCTTTTGAAAAAATTCCATAAATCCTTCATTATAATTTTACTATATTTTACCATTCATTTACAGAATATAAAAGAGCAAGTCTAATTTGAGTTAAAAGCTTTTCCGTAAGATTGTCATATTCACTTTCAAGTCCTTTTTCGTGTGCATAATAAGGAGGGCTGTCATTCCAGGAACCCATTCCGCCAAAAACATCAGAAATTTTGGCGGAATAAAAAAGTCTTGCATTTATTTCAGGCATTTTCAAAAGAGTTTGTCCATAAAAAGTATTTCTTATATTTTCAAAACTTTCACCATTTAAAATGTTAAAAGCTTTTCTAAAGATATTTCCAAA
>ERZ773087.1997-NODE-1997-length-11545-cov-94.615753_pt1 | contig 11545 bp, 8 predicted proteins | sample MGYA00511375_ERZ773087 | MGnify/ENA primary metagenome ERZ773087 (study PRJEB29015, sample SAMEA2737995) | human oral metagenome | biome: human oral; feature: human-associated habitat; material: dental | place: China | collected 2063 ...
ACGCCCTACGGGTTATGAATTATCATAAAAATTTACAAAATAGAAGCGCTAAAAGTAGTTATGGGAATAGTTTATTTCCCAGTAAAAAACTTACGAAATTTCAGCAGCCCAGTTTGATTGGGTAGCGGCCCTTCGTGGATAATGCTGCGGATGTAGTCGACAGGGACTTTGCGGTTTTTTTGAATAGACCGGCGTTTATGGTAAGCAGCAGGTTTACGAATAATTGAAGCTAGCATGCCTTTGAAAGCTGACCAGCCGTTGCCGTGGCGGACGGCGCTGGCGAAAATTAGCCAATATGTCAAGAAAAAGCGTATGCCTATATACCAGAATAATTGTCTGGGGACGTTTTTAATAAAGACTAATGGCAGGTTTTTGAAGGTATTGTAGACTGCTAAGCCAGGTACTTTCTTGCTGCTGGCACCGACTTTATGATAGGCGATAGCTTCAGGCGTGAATCGAACCTTCCAACCGGCTAATTGGGCACGAAAACTCAAATCGACGTCTTCGTAATACATGAAAAAGTCTTCATCGAACATGTCGATATCATCAAAAATTGCCGCGCGATAAATCGCTCCGCCGCCAGTCGCGCCAAAAACTTCGCCAGGCTTGTCCGGCGCATTTTCAATAGGCTCGTCGCGGTTTCGTGGACCAGGCAGTCCCCAGGTGGTATAAAAGTCGCCAGTTGTATCAAGCGTCTTGCCGTTGCGCCGCTGTAAAATACCAGTTGCAATACCGCATTTTGGCTGGCTTGACAGTTCGTCGACGAGTGCTTGACACCATTTTTTGTCAGCAATAGCATCAGGATTAAGTACACCAATATACTCAAATCCTTGTTTACGCGCATAAACCAATCCGGCGTTAATTCCGCCAGCAAACCCTAGGTTTCGTGGGTTTTTAATTAAAGTAATTTCTTCTCTTTTATGTATTGAAATATATTTCTCAAATACGGAAACAGAATTGTCGCTACTATTATTATCCACGATGATAATAGTAGGCTTTAAAGTCTGCTCAGTTAGCGATTCAATACACTCTATGGCGTCGTCAGACCCATTCCAATTTAGAACAATAACTGCAAGTCTATTCATAATACTCCTCTCGTATTGTATAATAAGTGATATAGATTATGAAATGGTTGGAAGTTTTCGGCAGAAAAAATAGAATTCTCCTAAGGGAATTAGTTGTTACAGATTTTAAATTGCGATATCAAGGCTCTGCTCTTGGATATGTGTGGAGTATTCTTAAGCCGCTCTTTCTATTTTCTATATTGTATGTAGTATTCGATAAGTTTCTTGGCGTTGGAAGAGATATTCAGCATTTCCCCGTCTATTTGTTATTGGGTATAATATTGTGGAACTTTTTTGTAGAGGCGACAAATCAGGGATTAAACTCTATAGTTGGTCGAGGTGACTTGCTTAGAAAAATTAATTTCCCAAAATATATAGTTGTTATATCTGGTACAGTTTCCTCACTAATAAATCTGTTATTCAATATGGCGGTAGTGCTACTATTTATAATAGTAAATGGAGTCCAGCTATCGTGGATGTCTTTATTGATAATACCATTGATAGTTGAGTTGTATGTATTTGCTTTAGGGATAGCTTTCTTTTTGTCGGCCCTCAACGTTAAGTCTCGAGATACTGGCTATTTATGGGAGGTATTTACTCAGGCTGCATTCTATGCGACGCCAGTTATATATCCATTACAAATGGTTCTACAAAAGAGTAGTATCGCTGTTGATATATTGTTCCTTAACCCAGTTGCACAGGTTATTCAGGACAGTAGATATGTTCTTATCACTAAAGATGCTATGATCATGTGGAACAGATTGAATCCATTGATGCTGTCGATACCATTTATAGCGATAATAGTAGTCGTCATGCTTGCGGTATGGTATTTTAAAAAGTGTTCAAAGACGTTTGCAGAGGAGATTTAGTTATATGGGAAATGTAGCCGTATCTGTTAATTCACTCACAAAAACTTTTAAGATACCGACGGAATCTAGTAGTGGTATAAAGCAAAAGACAATAAATTACTTTAAAGGCAAAAAAGGTTATAGAGAGTTTACGCCCTTAAGGGATATATCGTTTGAAATTAAAAAAGGTGAATTTTTCGGTATAGTCGGTAAAAACGGATCAGGTAAGAGTACCTTGTTGAAGTCTATAGCTCAAATTTATACACCAACAAAAGGTTCAGTACAGGTAAATGGATCTCTGGTTCCGTTTATAGAGTTAGGTGTCGGATTTAACCCAGAACTAACTGGTCGTGAAAATGTTTTCTTGAATGGTGCTTTACTCGGATTTAGTCATAAGGAAATGGAACTTATGTATGATGATATTGTTGAATTCTCCGGGTTAGCGGATTTTATGGAGGAAAAACTTAAAAATTATTCATCGGGAATGCAGGTTAGGTTGGCATTTTCAGTAGCAATTAAAGCCCGTGGTGATATTCTAATGCTTGATGAGGTTCTAGCTGTTGGTGATGCGGCTTTTCAGCAGAAATGCTTTGATTATTTTGAAAAGGTTAAACGTAGCGACCAGACTGTAGTTTTTGTTACTCATGACATGAATGCTGTGCGTAGGTTTTGCTCAAGAGCTATATATATTGAGGATGGCCACATAAAGTATATTGGGTCACCTCAAGAAATAGCAGATTTATATACAGAAATTAATATGGAAGCTGTTACTAATGCCGAAGAAGAATCTCGTGACGATTCAGTACATATGACAGTTAGTGTACCGGATAAAAAAACGTTTACACAGAAAGACTCAATTAATATCGGAATTATTGTCGACGGTGTTACTGATGACCTTTTTGTAAATATTTCTTTTGTATATGGTGGCTTTGTGTTTGCTGATCGTAATTGTAGAGATACTCCTGATAATTTTATCCAAAATGGCAGGATGATTAATTTTAATCAGAAGTTAACTTATCTTAATCCTGGAAAATATGATATTCATATATCACTACATCGTCGAGTAGATGATGGTATGGTGAAACATCTACCGCGTGCATTCTCGTTTATTATAAAAGGTAATGATGCGTTTCGCGATGGTCCAATGAAAATGTTGGGAGAGTGGAATATAAAGAAAGGTAAATAATTTAAAATGAAGAGAGTTATTATAAATAGTGCTAAATTTGCTGTTCGTGCAGCATTGCATCCATCATACGGTAGCGAACAAATAAAGCTATTTCGTGATCGTAGGCTGATTAATAAAAAAAGATATAATGACTACATTGAATGGTTTGATAAACATAAAGTAACGGAAGAGCAGCTTGATAGACAGAGGAAAATCTCTAAAGATTTTAAATATCGTCCGTTGATTAGTATATTGTTACCAACATATAACACTAATCCGACCTATTTACGCAGCTGTATTGATTCAGTTTTATCACAAAGCTATGACAATTGGGAGCTATGTATTTCTGATGATAACTCTACTAGTGAACAGACGAAAGATGTTATAAAAGAATATGTAGAAAAGTATGGTAATGTTATAGTAACTTTTCGTAAAGAAAACGGGCATATATCAAGATCGTCCAATACAGCACTTTCAATGGCTAAGGGTGACTATATATCACTACTCGATCATGATGATATCTTACCACCTAATGCACTATTTGAAATAGTTGACACTATAAACAAAAGCCCTGAAGTAGATCTTATATATACAGACGAAGATAAGATTGATCGTGAGGGTAACCATATAGAGCCATTTTTCAAGCCCGATTGGAGTCCTGATTTCATGAATTCATGCAATATGATAACCCACTTCGCTACTATGAAGGCTAATATAATTAAGGGAGTCAATGGCTTTACTGTGGGCACGCATGGTGCGCAAGATTGGGATATCTTTTTGAAAATTACCGCTAAGACAAACAATATTTATCATATTCCAAAAATTCTGTATCACTGGCGTAAATCTGAAACTTCTACAGCTATGAATGCCGACAGTAAGCCATATGCCTATATAAATCAAAAAAATGTTCTTCGTAGTAGTGTGAGACAGAGAAAGGAGAATGCTTATATTGACTCTCATGTTGCTTTAGGGTTCTGGCGTAAAAAATATGTCATACCGACAAATCCGCTAGTATCAATTATTATTCCGACAAAGAATAACTTCAAATATATTAAAAAATGTATAGAATCAATAATTGAGAATACAACATATCCGTACTTTGAAATTATAATAGTGGATACGGGATCTACAGATTCTCAAGTGAATAATTTCTATGGTAAGTTGATTAATGATAATGAGAATATACAAATTGTTAAGTATAAGAAGAAATTTAATTTCTCAGACGCATGTAACTATGGAGCAGATAATTCTAATGGAGAATACTTGCTATTTCTTAATAATGACACGGAAGTTATCACGCATGATTGGATACAGTCGTTATTAGAGCATGCTCAGCGTCCAGAAGTGGGCATGGTTGGCCCTAAGTTAATTTTTGAAGATAAGACTATACAACATGCTGGAATAGTTTTATCGGAGAGGGATATAGCCTTTCACCCATTCTATGGTCAAGATGAGCGTGTTGATATATTCACATACATATATACAGCAAATATACGTAATGTTTCGGCGGTGACAGCTGCCTGCTGTATGGTTAGTCGCGATAAGTTTAATAAAGTTGGAGGCTTTGATACAAAGCTTCGTATTACCTATAATGATGTAGATCTAAATCTTAAGTTGCGCAAAGAAGGGTATTATAATGTCTACACTCCTTATGCGGAACTATTTCATTACGAGTCAAAGAGCGTAGGGCGCATAAATACAAGCGAGAGAGATGGTAGTGAGCTTGAAAGTGCTCAAGAAGAGATGCGTAAAAGATGGAGCGACTTCTTAAAGAGAGATCCATTCTATAATGATAATTTTGAGCAATTTGGTCCAGGGTATAGACTACCCAAATAGTGGATATACAACCAGGTAAATAGCCGCGGTAATTCGTTTAATCGAGTTACCGCGGCTATTCTATTAAATTGTAATTATGGAGACTATGTTTCTAATATGTTCCTGACGATGTAGAAATATGGCTAGCCCAAGATTGCTGATTGTCATTCCAACCATGCACCTCAATGGTATTATTTGTTGTACCTCTATATTTAACGTAGTATATCGTATCCCTACCTCTGCCGTATAGATCTGCTGCGATTATATCGTTAGAGCCGACAATATATCCAGACTCTGGGTAGTTACTAGCGGTGTGGCGTACCCAGTTCTTTAGTGACGAATCCCACACATGGAATTCTATAAGCTTACTTGTAGTATTGCCATATTTTACGTATATAAATTCGTCTTTCTTATCGCCGTCAAGGTCAGCTGCTATAACTCTACCAGAGTTCATGCTCGCTGAAGGATGGCTTGTAGCTGTATGTCTAAACCAGCTAGTTCCATTATTACTCCAGCCGTGTATCTCTATCATACCAGAATTTGTCTGCTCGTAATTAACTAGGTAGTATTCATCGGCCCCGTCGCCGTTAGTGTCGGCTGTTATTACTTCTGACAATAATGGGTCTATAGGGCCGGCGGTCGTTGCAGTATGCGCCAGCCAGCATAACCCATCCTGAGTCCATGTGTGAAATTCAACTCTTCCACTTGCAGTTCCGTTATAATCAACCTTTGTGAGTACTGTATTCTTGTGATTTACTTTTTGCGATATAACCTTACTATACTGCTGATTAAAAGTATATGAATTTGTGGCGACATGTTGTGACCATGTTTGTAGGTGAGCATCTGCCCACGTGTGCATCTCCGCGCATTTACTGCCAGTGTTATTTGGTACGGTGATCGTTAGTGTATCTCGGCTACCATTTATTCTGGTTGGTGCAATTCGAGCACCGGTTGCGACGCCGGGTAGATTTTGACCGTCTCGACAGGCGAAGGAGCTGCTTGAACGAGTGCCACCAAACCAGTCGGTGAAGTAGTTGTAGAAATTACGATTTCCATAAGCACTACAGCCATCCCCTGTGCCATATCCAGCAGCCAAGGCGGCGGCATTTGGCTGATATGGCGTGTAGCTATACAGGGCAGCGGTTGTCCAGTTTTGAATGTTCACATGTGACCCCCCACAGGCTGCGTTTGGACTCCAGCGAACAAAGTTAACCCCCGTTGTGTATGGTGAATACCAATTTGGATTACGGGTAATAATATAATGGAAGTGTTTTGCAGCCCATTCTAGTTGGTTTTCTAGACCAAAGTATTTACTATCACATGCAGTTGTGTCTGGGCATCCATAACCAGTCGCACTCTTAAATTGACCACGTGTTGGCCAGACATCAGTCACTAATGCCTGTTCCTTTTGTAGAAGAACTATAAGAAGTTGGGGGTTAATATGGTATTTTTGGGCAGCATCGAAAATTAACTGGGCAGCACTTCTCCCGTCTCCTGACCTATAATCACGCAGGCAAGTGTATGGAGGACCGTGCCAGCCGCGTAAAGAGGCGTACTGAGCACGAGTAATGTCAGGTCTTCCAAATTCTCTTGCTGGCTGAGATCCATTCGTATCACATTGGGGGACCTTACTATTGAGAAAAGCCTGAATCTGTTGAATATTCATAGATCCATAGTTGGTAGCAACTGTGTCGTCCATGATATTGCCTGGGTCAAAGTCATTTAAGGTGGCTGATACTGGTAAAGAGGTGCACAATACCCCTAAACAGATTGATATCGGCAGCCCTACTTTGAATAGAATTTTTTTCATATATTTACCTCACCTTCAGTATTACCAGTAACGGAATCATCTTCATAATGAATAGCTATTTTCCATTTTCCGGGTGATAGCTTGGACAAAGGAATGTTAAATCCCTTGCAGCTAGAAGTACTTGGTCCGGGTTGAGATTCTGCACTACTCGAATAAACGCTTCCGCTGTCGTTATTCATTGATAATGTGCACTTTCCACTAGACGAGACTGCTTGAATAAGGCTACGTATGTAAAGAACATTGGCTGCTTTATCAGTAGTTGTTGCAGTTATACTTACGCTAACTGTCGGCTTACCGCCATTTGATGATGGAGTTGGCTTAGGTGACGGATCGCTGCCTTGTGGAGTTTTAGTCTCTGAAGATGATTGATTTTCTTCTTTATTTGACTTATCGGGAGTATCTAGTGATCTTTTCTTTATATCTTGACCTGCTGTTTTTTGTTCCTCGGTGGCTGCATTAAATTGATTTTTTGTAAAAGGCCAGAGCTTGATTTTATATGACAATAGACCATAGCCAACCACCAACAAAAGTATAGTAGTCAGGGCTAACATCATTATTTTACTATTATGTTTTTTTTGTATTTTCATAAATATTTCCCAATAGCTACTACTATATCAAATATTTATAAAACGGTAAAGCTTTAAAAATTTCTCTTATAGAATAGAATATTGCCACCGCTTACGGTAATCTTATCAATTAATTTATAGCAAGATAGTTGTATCGGTGTAGTTGCTAAAACGTGAGTGACTGTTTTTCCAATATAGTTATCACAACTCAAGCGTGCAATAAATACATCTGGTTGTACTAACTTTAATTCATTGGTAATTGTATCAGATAGTAGTATGTGAGCATACCTGTTGTATATGATTTTTTCCTTGGATACTTTTGACCAGAAGTCTTTATCCGGGTAGGTATTAACTCCGGTTATTGATCTCCGATTTGCCATTTGAGGAAAATTCTCCAGTACTACAGCGCCAGATAGTCCCCATACATCATTAGGTGATGAAAGGGAACTGATTTTTTCTGTAATTGCATTACTGTTGTATCCGCTACCGAGCCCTCTGTATAGAGGCTGGATTGTTATAGTTGACATAACACACAGCGTCGATAATACTAACAGACCAATTTTTTCTCTTCCCATAAAAATGAGAGCCAATCCTCCAGAAAGACTTATTGCCGCTAGAAATAATATACGTAAGTCTCCAGCAAAATTACGATTAAATTTTATAACGGCTACTATAGTGAGTATATATAATAAAACTACAATTGCTGAATATATATATATCCAATTACGATACTGAGATGGAACTTGTTTGCTATTAGATATGATATATATTAATGATAGAATCCCTACAAATCCTAGTCCAAGCTGTAGTCTTGTTATTGGCACTAGATGTAACATAAATGGTTTTGCTATAGAAGAAAACCCTGGAAGAAATAGATGACATATAAAAATTGCACATGATATAAAAATAGCCGCACCTACCCAGTCTATTGTTTTACTTTTGCGCCATTTACGGTAAAGAATGAATATTATCGGAATAATGAAAGCGAATGGTGTAATGATAAATGCGGATAGTTCACTCTGATTAATAGATCCCTTGCTTGGATCTATTGAGGTAATTGATGAATTATCCATTAGGCGGTATTGACTATAGCCGGTTAATCCAATTAAATCGGCTTGCGACGGAGTTCCTGAGTGCACGAATCGCGCTCCAGGATAATCCGTGTTAGAAATGGCACGCACAGCGTCTAATCTAGTGACTAAAAATATACCAACAATACCAATTGCCATTAAGCTGGATCCTATTATAAATGCCGCATTTACATATAGCACTCTACGTATTTTTTTGGGAGTTTTTTTCCAAGTATTTATATAATATCCAATTGATATGAGACTAACTGTAATAACGACAGGGATTTGAAAAGCTGGATATAACAGCAGAGCAAAACTTACCATTGAGTAGGCTAATAGAGTAGCTAGTAAAAGCTTTGATAAATTGTCACCATGCTTGTATTTTTTAAGAAATGACAATGGCTCATTTTCTATAAGTCGCATTAGCAATAATAGGATAATAACACCCCAAGTAATGCTCATAATTGTAATAGTTTGATACCACCAGAATATAAACGGGACAAAAGATCCAATTATTGCGATCATTCCTGCTATGGTGTATTTATGGGGAAGGAATTTTAACGCCAAAAAATATATACTTAATAACAGTGATGCTAGTAAGAACCACCACTTAAATGCAAAAGCAAATTCAAACGGAAGTATGAAAAAAGCAAGATTTTGGGGGCGGAATATAGTCGACCATTCTTTATAAGGTGCATCAGAGACAAGACTCATATTTTTTCCAGAATCACCAAAATTCTTATTTACGAGAGGATAGCCGGCCTCCTTTTGCGCAATTGTGAACTGTGTAACGACTAACCATTCGTCGCTGCGGATATGTCTGGTTTCGCCTGATATAAGGCTTGAAGATTTACCATTGAGAAATAAGTCGTAATATGGACCAAATGAAGATCCGGAGATTCTTAATCCTGATGCTAATAATAAGCAAATTATGATTGCTGATGGGAATAGCCATTTTTTATAGGGCTCATTTTTAAGTCTTGTAAGCATAGTGAGTAATGATCGCATGATACTTACTAGTATACTATTAAAAATGGTAAGGATAAAGTTATAATACCTTGAGAATATATCTAAAAAATTAAAAATGAAAAATGAGTAGTGTGCTATAATTTATATTAGGTAGTAAGAACTATAAGGAGGCTATAAGATGATAAATATTGCATCACCGGTTATCGAGGATGAAGAGCGCCGGGCGGTAAATGAAGTTATAGAATCGGGTATGTTGGCTCAAGGGCCAAAAGTTGCCGAACTAGAAAAGAACTGGGCGGAGTATTGCGGGGTAAAACATGCGTTAGCAGTAAACAGTGGTACGGCAGCTATTCACTGCGCCTTGTACGCTGCTGGTGTGAAAGCGGGCGATGAGGTTATCACTACGCCGTATAGTTTTATCGCCACTATTAATCCAATATTGATGTTGGGCGCTCATCCAGTACTTGTGGATATTGACAAAGAGACGTTCAACATTGACGTTTCCAAGATAGAAGCCGCTATTACTAAAAAAACGAAGGCTATTATACCGGTCGATTTGTATGGTCAGCCATGCGATTGGGCTGAACTACAGGAAATCGCCAAAAAGCACGATCTAAAGATTATCGAGGATGCATGCCAGGCTATTGGTGCGGAGTATAAAGGTACAAAAGCCGGTGCACTTGGTGATTTTGGCTGTTTCTCTCTTTACGCTACTAAGAATATTATGTGCGGTGAAGGCGGTATTGTAACGACAAATAGCGATGAGGCTGCAGCGGCAATTCGTTCGTTCAGGCAACATGGTATGGTTGCGCCATACGAATACGCAGATTTAGGCTATAACTATCGCATGTCAGATCTACATGGATCTATTGCGGTTGAGCAATTAAAGAAAGTCGCCAGTTTCACTAAAAAACGTCAAGAAAATGCACGCAAATTGGACAGAGCTTTAATGAATATCCAAGGTATTACAATACCTACAATTAGTAATAATCGGACTCATGTATATCATCAGTATACAATTCTGCTAGGTAAAGGTATTAAAAGAGATGAATTTATTGCTGATTTAAGAGAAAAAGGTGTTGGCGCTGGTATTTATTATCCAAAGCCCTTACATATGTATCCACATATCGCAAAGCTTGGCTATAAGGTCGGTGATTTCCCAGTGGCTGAAGACTTGGCGGCACGAGTTGTATCTCTGCCAGTTCATCCAAAGGTTACAGACGAAGATATTGAGGTAATTGCTGCGGCGGTCAAGGAGTCTATCAATGGCTAATAAGCAGGAAGGAAAACTAAGAGTTGCCGTTATTGGTACTGGCAATATGGGCAGGAATCATGTTCGCAACTACTTCATGCTCCCAGAATCAGAATTAGTGGCAATTGCTGACGTAAACCCTGAGGCAAAGTCTCTGGCTGATGACTATAAGGCAAAATTCTTTACTGACTACAAAGAGATGCTTGAAGAGGTGCGACCTGACGCAGTTTCTGTAGTTGTGCCGACACCGTTTCACCTTGAGGTGGCTATGGATGTTATGTCGCGCGGTATTCACTGTATGCTGGAAAAACCAATAGCTTCGTCAGTAGAAGAAGCTGATAAGTTGATTGCTTGTGCTAAAAAGAATAACGTTACCTTTACGGTTGGTCACATTGAGCGATTTAATCCAGTTATCAAGAAGTTAAAGCAAATGGTTGATGGTAATGCTATTGGTGATATTACCTCTGTAGTATGTAAACGTGTCGGTGGTTTTCCGGCAGTGGAACCAAAAACTGATGTTATTATTGACTTGGCGGTACATGACGTTGATATTGTAAATTATCTTTTAGGTAAAAAACCAAAATCTATTTCTAGCCATGGATCACGCACTCGCCACAGTAAAAAGATTGACTCAGCAGAGATATTGATGAATTACGGTCGGGCTTCTGGGTTTATTCAGGCTAATTGGCTCACACCAGTAAAAATCCGTACTATTGCACTTACAGGTTCATTTGGCTATCTGGAGGCTAACTATATAACACAAGAACTAACTTACTATAAACACAATATGAAGGAAATCCAAAAAGATGGATTTACTGAGTTTGTATTGCAAGTCGGCGACCCAGAAAAACGTGTTATAAAAGTAGACTTTGAAGAGCCATTAGCGGCAGAACTGAAGGCCTTTATGGCTAAATCTATGGGTCGTACAGCGGCAATTGTTGATCCAGTTGATGCACGTGAAGCTTTAAAAATATCATTAGAGGCCG
>ERZ773087.1998-NODE-1998-length-11544-cov-4.269214_pt1 | contig 11544 bp, 10 predicted proteins | sample MGYA00511375_ERZ773087 | MGnify/ENA primary metagenome ERZ773087 (study PRJEB29015, sample SAMEA2737995) | human oral metagenome | biome: human oral; feature: human-associated habitat; material: dental | place: China | collected 2063 ...
ATAAATTCTCGTAAATTTGCCCTAGCACGTTTAGCTCGATACCGCGGCTGCGCTCCTTGCCGCGAACACGCCGTGATTGATCGCACGGTGTTTGTTATCGGTCGTAAACGGGACGTTTCTGTTTGACGCCCAACTGCCCCTAGATGCGTAGGGGTCGATATCTTGCATGTGGGTTCTGCTATACCAGAGCCTTGGATGGCGAGTTTCGACGCTGTTGTCGTAGCCGACTGCGATATTGTGCTTAAATCTCTCGAAATTTAGCTCTTTAGTAAGCGTAAAGGCGTTTGAGAACTTTTTAAAGATGTTATTAAGAGATATAATCTAACTTATCCAAGATGTCCTAAGATGAATACGCATAACGAAAGATTTAATAAAGCCATACAAGATATGTTCGTATCTTATAACGAAGATCTGCTATTTACCGATCTAAATGAATTTAATTGGAAAATGGCTAAATGGCTCATTGATTATAATACTATTTTAACTCATACTTCGCTAGGGTATAAGACTCCGTTGGAGTATGCTATAGTGAAGGAAAAAAGTGCCATATATTGTGGATGCGGACATTTATTTGCGGTTTTTTATAAAAACATGTTAAAATTACAAACGGCTTAAATTTTTGCTACATAAATTTTAAATTTGCTACAAACTTTAAGCTATATTTTATGAAAGGAAAATGCGATATTAAATCGTAGAAAACCCGTATTTTAGAGCTTTATGGTGTCACGGGGGAGACTTGAACTCCCGACCTCCGGCTTATGAGACCAGCGCTCTAACCAGCTGAGCTACCGTGACGTTAAAGTTCGCAATTATATTCAACGTTTGCTTATATATTGATAAAATATTTTCATTTTTGCGCAGTAGGGCACCCAAAAGTCAAATTTTAAAATTTAAATTTGCGATTTTCGGGCACAAATTTGTCAAATTTAAATCAACAAAAATCCAAATTTGAGGCAAAAGTGCCAAAAACAAAAATTCGCTTTTTCAAGGTGCGGGTTTTGCCGCTCAAATTTGGCGAGTTCAAATTTGCCAAAATAGGCCAAATTTGAAACGACAAATGCCGAATTTACTTGATAAAATAATCCCCGTCAAAGCTAACCAACGAGTACTTGCGCTCGCTGCCGATACTGCTAACTAGCTCATCTACGTCCAAAAACTCAAGACTGTCCGCGCCGATAAATTCGCACACCTCCTTAGGCGTTTTGTTTGCGCTGATTAGCTCCTCGAAGCTCGGAGTGTCGATGCCGTAGCGCTCAGGGTATTTTAGCTCGGGGCAAGCGACTTTAAAGTGTATCTCTCTCGCTCCCGCGTGGCGTAGCAGTTCGACGATCTTCTTAGAGGTCGTGCCGCGTACTATGCTATCGTCCACGACGACTACGCTTTTGCCTTTGAGTAGGCTTGCCATCGGGTTTAGCTTGAGTTTTACCTTGAGGTTGCGCATCTCTTGCGTCGGCTCGATGAAGGTGCGGCCGACGTAGTGGTTGCGCACGATAGCTAGCTCAAACGGTATCCCGCTAGCGTTTGCGTAGCCTAGCGCCGCAGGCACACCGCTATCAGGTACCGGCACGACGAAGTCCGCGCTAATCTTGCTTTTTTTAGCTAGCGTTTTGCCCATTTTTTTGCGTACTTCATAGACGCTTTTGCCCTCGATGACGCTATCTGGGCGCGCAAAATAAATATACTCAAACGCGCAAATTCTAGGCTCTGCCTCAAAAAGGCGCACGCTCTCAAACTCACTTTTGCCCTGCTCAAAAACCAACATCTCGCCAGGCTCCACGTCGCGGATAAAGGTCGCGCCCACCAAATCAAACGCGCACGTCTCGCTAGCTACGATGTAGCCGCCGTCTTTTAGGCGTCCTAGCGAGAGCGGTCTCACGCCCCAGCGATCGCGGATGGCGAAAATTTTATGTCGCGACTGGATGAGTAGGCAGTAGGCGCCTTTGATCTGTTTTAGCGCCGCTACGATGCGGTCTTGTAGATGTTCGCTTCGGCTTCTAGCGATGAGATGCACGATGTTTTCGGTGTCCATGTTGCTCTGAAATATCGCGCCTTCGGCGATCAAAGCTTCGCGGACTTCGTCTTTGTTTACGAGGTTACCGTTGTGCACGATAGAGACTTGGCCTAGCGAGTAGTTTGCGGCGATGGGCTGGGCATCGGCGGCGGAGTTTTTGCCTGCGGTGGCGTAGCGGTTGTGGCCGATCGCCATATCGCCTTTTAGGGTCTCGAGGTTCGTCTTGTCAAAGACTTCGGTAACTAGCCCGCGACCTTTGACGGTTTCTATACGGCCGTTTTCGCATGCGCTGATACCGCTTGCTTCCTGGCCTCGGTGTTGCATGGCAAATAGCGCATAATATGCCGTTTTTGCCGCATCTTTAGAATTAATCACTCCAACTATCGCACACATTTTAATTTTTCCTTTTTTAGGCTAGTCTCGCGAGCGCTTTTTGCGGAGCTTGAAATTTTCGCCCTGCGACAGACTACATGTCTAGTCTTGGACGAAAATTTCTGCGCAACCCCAAAAATCATCTCACGCTACTTTGCCTCTCATGCTAAAATTTAATTATCAAAAATTTGAACGCAAAATGATAAGGCACAGGATTTTTCGCTTAATTAAGGCGAAATTTAATTTTTAAGCGTAGGCTAACCATGCGGGTTGCCGAGCTTGAAAATTAAATTTCAACGCAAAGTAAGTAGAAAAAGCCAAGCCGCCTATCATAGCCCAAGGCAGTCATCTATCCCGTACAGCCCGCTCTCTCGCCCCGCCACCCAAATAGCCGCCTTTATCGCGCCTTTGGCAAAGGTCGCGCGGCTAGTTGCGGTGTGATTTAGCTCGATAAACTCGCCCTCGTTGTAAAATCCGACCGTATGCCTGCCCACGACGTCGCCGCCTCGCACCGCCAGGATCGCGATCTCGTCCTTGCTGCGAGCTCCGACCATGCCGTCTCTGCCCGTTACTAAAACGTCTTTTAGATTTAACCCTCTGGCAGCCGCCACGCGTTCGCCAAGCGTTAGCGCCGTGCCGCTTGGAGCGTCTTTTTTGTGTCTGTGGTGCTGCTCGACGATCTCGGCGTCAAAATCGCGCAATGCCTTTGACGCAAGCGCCGCCAAACGGTTTAAAACCGCGACGCCAAGGCTCATGTTGGTAGCGTAAAGTATCGGCATCGCCGCGCTTGCTAGCTTGAGCAGGTTCGCGCCGTCCTCGCCCAGGCCCGTCGTACCTATGACTAGCGGTTTTGGGTCGGTGCGGGCGTAGTTTAGCAGGTTTATCGCGCCATCTTTGATCGTAAAGTCGATAACGACGTCGCAGTTTGCAAAAAGCACGTCAAATTTATCCGTGAGGATAACGCCGTCAGGTAACGCAAAATCAAGCGGCTCTATCGTATAAGCCGCGCTAAGAGCTGCGCCAGGCTCGTTTTTTAGGCACTCGATGATCATGCGTCCCATTTTGCCGCTTGCGCCGTGGATTCCTATTTTTACCAAAATTTATCCTTTAAAATTTGGGCTAAATTTAGCATAAATTTTATAAAAAATAAATTTAGCACGGTCGCCGTTTTCGCCGCACGCGGGCAAAAATATTAAAAATCGCGCTATATAATCGGCTTTTTAAATTTAAAGGATGACGATGAGGAAAATTTTATTTTTATTTCTGGCTGTTTTTTCGGCGAGCGTTTTGGCTAAACAAGCGCCGGTCGCGCAGGCGGCTAAAATACGGCAAGCGGACGCAAATTTGAGCGCGTTAAATTTGACGGCGAAAGATAAAAACGCGCAAAAGCTAAATTTGACCCAGGATCCAGCTATATCGAGCGGCGAGCTAGCAAACGGGCTAAAATACTACGTCAAGGAAAATAAGCAGCCCGCAAATTCGGCCTATTTTTATCTAGTCGTAAACATCGGTTCGACCGACGAGCGCGAAAACGAGCTGGGGCTGGCGCACTTTACCGAGCATATGGCGTTTAACGGCAGCCGCGAGTTTAGCAAAAACGAGCTGGTTAAAAAGCTAGAGAGCCTCGGAGTGGCATTTGGCGCGGATCTAAACGCGCAGACTAGCTACGATCAGACGAGCTATCTGCTAGAAATCCACGTAAACGAGCAAAATTTAAAGGACGTTTTCCGCGTCTTTCGCGACTGGATCGACGGCGTGAGCTTTGACGCGGCCGAGCTGGATAAAGAGCGGGGCATCATCGTCGAGGAGGAGCGCGCCAGAAACACGCCCGCGTATAGATTTTACATCAAAAATCGCGTGCCCGAGCTCTACGGCGATAGCATCTACGCCAAAAGGTCGCCCATCGGCGATATGAATATCGTAAAAAACGTCGACGTAGCGACTATAAAGGGCTTTTACGGCAGGACGTATCAGCCTAGATTTATGAAATTTATCGCAGTCGGCGACTTTGATAAAAAGCGCATCGAAGAGATGATAAAGCAAAGCTTTAGCTCGGCTAAAAACACGAACGACTACGTGAGCTCGGGTAAAACTATCCCTATCAAAAGCGGCTTTAGCGTAAACAACTACGACTCGGCCGAGATCGGGCTAAACTCGCTAAATTTGATCTTCACGCAAAAGTACAAATTTGACGGCGAGATCCAAAGGCTTAGACAAAATTTGCTCGCAAACTACATCTCAGACCTGGTCGCGATGATATACGAGCAGCGAAATTTAGCCCTGCGCGGGCGATTTTACTCGCCGATCATCGAGGATCAAAACGTGCTTTACGCCTTTGAGATAAACGCCGTCGAGGATGATTTTAGCGGCGCGCTTAGCGATCTGGCGGGCGTTTTAAAGGGTGTGGAGAAATTTGGCTTTAGCGAGGCGGACTTTGAAAGCGTGAAAAAAGATTTTATAAACTCGGCTAAAAATGCCTATCTGCAAGCGGGCAACAAGCGCTCGAGCGCGGTCGCGGCAAATATCGAGGAGACGACTAGGATCGGCGGCGTGTTGCTTGGCGAAAAAGACCTGCGCGACGTTACTTTGGCGCTGCTTGAGAGCATTAGCCTTGAGGAGGTAAACGCCGAATTTAGGCGCATACTCGGTATCGACGCAAAAATCTTAAACGTAATTAGCGCCAAAGGAGCAAAGCTAAACGAGGCTAAATTTGATCAAATTTGGGCGGAGGCAAAGCCGTACGACACGCTAGCCTCAAATCAGGCAAAGAGCGAGCTTTTCGACTACGGCGCGTTAAAGCCTAAAAATTTCGTCTCAAAAAAGCATAACGAAAAGCTTGATTTTTACCTTTACGAGCTGCCAAACGGCGCGCGCGTGGCATTTAAGGAGGTAAAAACCAAAAAAGACGTCGTCTGGCTAAGCGCGGTTAGTCGCGGCGGCACGTCGAATTTGGCCAAGCCAAAGCAGGGCGCGCTAGCCGTAGAGGTCTCAAACGAGAGCGGGGCGGGGGAGTTTAGCAACTACGACCTGGCTAAAATCCTAAGCGGCAAGCAGCTAAGCTATAGCAAATTTATCGATCAGCTTTCGCAAGGATATAGCGCAAGCTCGGCTAGCGCGGACTTCGAGTGGCTTTTGCGCGCGCTGTTTTTGGAGTTTAGCGAGCCTAGATTTGACGAAAACGCGCTAAAAAAGACGAAAATCAACGAGCTTGAAAAGCTGGAAAAAACCAAAAATCTGCCCGAGCGCAAATTTCGCGACGAATTTGCGAGGTTTTTCTACGAAAACAACCCGCGAACGAACCCGCTCGAGGCCGCGGATATAAACGAACTGCAGATGAACGACGTAAAAAAGATAGTGAAGGAGAAATTTACCAACGCGGCGTCGTATGATTTTATTGTGGTCGGCGATCTAAATTTGACTGCGGCCGAGCCGCTTTTGCAAAAATATCTGGCAAATTTACCCGCACGCGCGCAGCGTGAAAACTTTGTCGATGACGGCGTGAGGACGATTTCTGGCGAGCGGGAGTTTAAGCGAAGCTACCAAACCACGCAGCGAAGCGACGCCGCGATGATAATAAAAAACGAAAACGTGAAGTATTCGCGCCCGGAGTTACTGCGCGTAAATGCCCTATCTGCGGTGCTTTCGATGATGCTGCGTGAGGACGTGCGCGAGGACCGCGGGCAGGTCTACGGCCTGGGCGTGCATATGAATCTCGCAAAATATCCGTACGAAAGCTTTACCGCGCATTTTGGCTTTACGGCTGCGCCTGATAACGTAAACGCCGTGCTGGGCGAGATAAAATCAAACGTCGCCGAGCTAAAAGGCGGCGCGGACATCCGGCGCTATCTGCAAAATTTCAAAAAATCAGCCCTCGTAAAAATGCGCCAATCCTACGTTCAGGGCGAATTTTGGACGCGGGCGGTCATGCGCGAGCTGGTTTTTAGCGATGAGGTTTTGAGCCTGGACGAGTACGAAAAGGCGGTAAATGCGCTCACCGAACAGGACGTAAGAGACGCGGCGAAGCTCTATCTGGACGAGAAAAACGTCGTGATAAGCGTAAATAATCCCGCCTCAGCGAAGTAAATTTAAGCCTCGGCGGTAAATTTGATTTGCTGCCCAGGCGACGAGCGCAAATTTGGCTTTAGATTTGACTAAGGACTGTTAAATTTGAAGCTAAATTTGCCCTTCGCCAAACGGAATTTGAGTTAAATCCTCTCAAATTTAACTCAAATTTTCGCTGGACGGTTTTATCTCCTTTTATCTATTTATTTGTAAATTTCACTCTGGTCGGATTTACTTTGGTTTCTATCCATGTAAATCACCTTGGCTGGGTTGTTTTTGGTTTTATATATAAACCATCTTATTTCATATTGCCTTTTTTCTTCATTTGCCCATACTATAAAAGCTTTAGCGTCTTTAAACGTTGCATTTTCGTCGGGACAGTGTTGTTCGTAGAAATTTATATCTTTATCAAATGTTTCTACCATTTTTGGATCTATCGGCTTTGGTTTGTATTGCAAAAGACCTTCATGATATAAGCACTCGGTACATAAGTGATCATATTTCTCATTTTTGCGTAACCTCTCTTCGCCTTCCTCATCTCTGCCTTTATTCATTTCATAGATGTATTTCTCTTTTTCTTTCGTAAAAGATTTTAATTTATCGTAGCACACCTCATACGCCTCCTTTAGCTGCTCCTTAGTCGGAGCATTAGGGAGGTCGTATTTTATAAATACCTCAAGCATGGGCTCGTAGTTTTCGTAGTTGCCTAGATATGCCCAGCCGCTTAGCTTTAACGGCCTGTTTTTCTCTTCGTCTTTTATACCTTCTAGTCCGATACCCATTTCAAACTCTTTGGGTTTATACCCCGTGCTTAGCATTAGTTCTGCCATCTGAGGCAGATTTCTATTTACTACGTAGAAAAACGGATCCGATTTATATCTAGTGCTCGACTCTACGCATTGCGGATTATTTAGATCCGTCTCTGGACGCCCCTGATCGTATTTGTAGCGTATGGTTATATTATTGTCATCGTTTATTATTATAGAATCAAACCTAGAAGAGTCATAATATCTATTAGTACGAATATGAGGAGATACATACTCTACCTCTTCAAATTTAACACCTTTTTCTAGTAGAATCCTAGCCGTATCAACGGAGTTTAGCATAATAGCATAAGCCATAGAAGACAAGCCGAATCTATCTTTAGCCCTTATGTCGGCTCATAAATTTAGTAAAGCGTTAAAGGTATTTACGTCGTTTCTAAAAGAGCTGTACATCAGCGGAGTTCTTTTGTCTCTCATGCTAACGTCTACGCTTAGGTTGTTGTCTTTTATAAATTTAACTACGAAATCGGTATCTTTTCTATCAAGAGCTGCCCTTAAAGGCACGAGCGTAGCGTTTTTCTCTTTATCGCAAACGATATCTCTAACTCCAAATCCAAACGCCTCTATCTCCTCTTGCGTTACATATTTAGCTAGCTCGGAGTTTGGGTCTATTTTAGTGTCCTGGTTTACGGTATAACTAGAGGAGACCGACTTTGATTTTGAGCCGACTTCAAACCTAACCGCTAGGATAAAAAGACCCAGAAAGACGGCTATATAGAATATGCCTTTGATGATGTTTTTTAGGATTTTAAGTAGGGTTTGCAAATTCGATCCTTTTGCTTGTGATTAAATTTACGAAATCTTAGCCAAAGGGCGGTTAAATTTGAGTGAATTTGGGGGGGGCAGGGTAAAAATATAAACCGAAAAATCAAATCAAAAAGGGACGGGTTTGGATCGCCGCAAAATTTGAAAGGACAAAGTAAAACTCGATAAATTTGAAAAAATTGAGATAAAAAGAAAAAATTTAGCCGAAAAGCTCGGCTAAATTTGAGAAATCTTAGTGTAAGCTCTCGATATAGCTAAGCGCGCTAAGGGCCGCTACTGCGCCGTCTCCCGCGGCTACGATGACTTGTTTTGGCGCGTCTTTTCTGATGTCGCCCGCGGCAAATAGCCCATGCACGTTAGTTTGCATTTTTAGATCGACGCTGACTTGACCGCCGTCCTCAGTTTGGCATACGAATTCGCCGTTTTCTTGGCGAAGGACGTCGTTGTTTACGTTAAGTCCGACAAATACGAAAACGCCCGGCACTTTTAGGTCGCGCTCGCCATCTTTCGTGTTTATGATTAGACCTGCGAGGCCTGCTTTGTCGCCGTAAGCTTGCTTGATCGTGGCGCTTGTGATGAACTCGATCTTGGCGTTAGCGCGAGCCTTTTCTAGCGTGACGGGAGCTGCGCGAAACTCGTCTCTGCGGTGGATGACGTAAACGCGCGAGCAGATTTTGGCTAGATATAAGGCCTCCTCGATCGCCGTGTCGCCGCCGCCTAGAACCGCGACTTCTTTGTTTTTATAGAAAAATCCGTCGCAGGTCGCGCAGGTGCTCACGCCTCTGCCGAAAAACTCGTCCTCGCCCGCAAAGCCCGCGCGGCGCGGAGTAGAGCCTGTGGCTACGATGACTGCTTTGGCCTGCTCTTCTTTGCCGCCTTCAAGCTTGACCGTGAAGCTGCCGTCTGAATTTTTTACCACGCGCTCAACGCCCGCCATCTCGTGCTTTAGGCCAAAATGCGTGCACTGCGCGACCCACGTACTCATGAAGTCGATGCCGCTCTCGCCCGGCGCTTTTTGGCCCGGATAGTTTTCTATCTCGGAGCTGCTCGTAATCTGGCCGCCGGGCATTCCTTTTTCAAACATTACGACGTTTTTTAGTCCGCCGCGAGTGGCGTAAAGTCCCGCGCTAAGTCCGGCGGGACCGCCTCCGATGATTGCTAAATCTAACATATTTCTTCCTTTTAAATTTTATTTATTTTCGAATCTTGTTTATAAACGCCGCCCTTTTGCGCCTTTAGCTCTACGCTTGCGGGCAAAGCCGTGATATTTAGGACGTGCATCAGCTTTAAAATCGTATTTATATCCGAAGCGACGAAATTTATATTTCCCTCGCTTGGCGCGCGTTTTTGGAGCAAGTCCACGGCGACGATTTTTAAATCCTTAGTCGAAGTTTTTAAAATTTCTCTCCAGTTTGATTGGTTGGAGCTAAAAACCACGAGTAAAAATTTATCGTCTTGCGGCGCAAAAATTTGAGCCTGCTCGTAAAAAACCAGCTCATTAAAATTTACGAATTTATACCGCGAAAATCTGTAATTATTGTAAGCAAATACACCTGCTACCAGCGCTGCACCGATAAACGAAGCGAAAACGTACGTTAGGGGAAGCAAGCTTCCCCGATTTTTTAGCGCCATTAAAGCAGCGAATTTAGCTTATCGGATAGGACTTGCTTGGATTGCGCGCCTACTAGCTGATCGACTAGCTCTCCGTTTTTGAAAAACAAAATCGTAGGGATCGAGCGGATGCCGAATTCTACGGCTAGGTCTTGCACCTCGTCGGTGTTTACTTTGCAAATTTTAGCTTTGCCCTCAAACTCCTCGGCTAGCTCGTCGATGACCGGAGCAAGCATACGGCAAGGTCCGCACCAAGGCGCCCAAAAATCTACTAGCGCGACACCCTCTTTAGCGACGTCGAAATTCGCAGTCGTTAGTTCTACGTATTTTCCCATTTTATTCTCCTTTTTAAAGATAGTTGTAATTATACACGAAAGTATTTAAATTTTATCTAAATAAGAATTTTTACAAACTAATATTTTCTATCCACTTTATCTCGCCCTTTTTTATGGCGATCAAATCGATCTGAAAATCGGCCTGCGCACCGTTTTGTAGCAGATAAAAATCGATAGTTTTTAAAATTTTATTAAATTTAGTGGGCGTGAGGCGATACTCGGCTTCGTAGTCGCCCTGCGTGGCTTTGATTTCAACGAAGCGCAAAATGCCGTCTTTTTTAGCGATAACGTCGATCTCGCCGAATTTGGAGCTAAAATTTCTAGCGAGGATCTCGCAGCCGTTTTTTAGCAAAAACTCGCAAGCCAGATCCTCCGAGCTTTTGCCGAAAAGATACGCCCTAAGCCCCAAATTTTACTCTTCTATCCTCATCATAAAAGGTTTTTCTTTTACAAACTCTTGCTTTTGTAAAACCTCCATAGTGCGCCTTACGTCCTTTTCTACGCTCGTGTGCGTCGTGAAAAATAGCGTCGCATACGGACTCTCGTCTTTTGGTTTTTGTAGCAGGCTATCGATAGAGAGGTTGTTTTCGCTCATTAAATTCGTGATTTTAGCCAGCACGCCGACCTTGTCCTCGACCCTGAGTCTAAAATAATACTTCGTACGAATTTCGCTCGGATCTAAAAGCTCTAGCGCATTTAACTCAAACGGCGCCTTGTAGCCTAGCATCGGGGATTTGCCGTCTCTGGCGATGTCGATGAGGTCGCTGATGACCGAGCTCGCCGTCGCAGGACCACCAGCGCCCGGACCGTAGAACATCGTCTCGCCGACTGCGTCGCCCACTACGCTCACGGCATTTGTCACGCCGTCTGTTTTAGCTATCATTTTATCTTTAGGCACTAGCGCGGGATGCACGCGCAGCTCGACCTTGTCGCCAGTTTTTTTGGCGATGGCGAGCAGCTTGATAACGTACTCAAAATCGTTGGCGAAAAAGATATCCTCGGGCGTGATGCCTTCGATGCCTTCTATCAGGATGTCTTCGGGGTTGCCGTGCACGCCGTATGCGATGCTAGCTAGGATTAGTAGCTTGTGCGCCGCGTCAAATCCGCCTACGTCAAAGGTCGGGTCGGCTTCGGCGTAGCCTAGCTCTTGTGCTTTTTTTAGCGCGTCAGCGAAATTTGAGCCCTTGCTCATCATCGAGGTTAAGATATAGTTGCTCGTGCCGTTTAAAATTCCGTTGATGCTTAGGATGTGGTTTGCGCTAAGGCCCTCGCGAAGGGCTCTGATGATAGGTATGCCGCCCGCGACACTAGCCTCGAAGCCAAACGGCGTGTTTTGCGCCAAATTTTGCAAGGCGTAGCGGTGGTAGGCTAGTAGCGCTTTGTTTGCCGTTACGACGGCTTTTTTGCGCTCTAAAATTTGACTGACGACCCTAAAGGGCTCCTCGACGCCGCCCATGAGCTCGATGAAAACGTCGATATCGTCGCGTTTTATGACGCTACCTATATCGTCCGTGAGCGGAACGGTTAAGGCCGTTGAAAGAGGCGAAAGGCGAAAGATACTTGG
>ERZ773087.2002-NODE-2002-length-11528-cov-17.533078_pt1 | contig 11528 bp, 11 predicted proteins | sample MGYA00511375_ERZ773087 | MGnify/ENA primary metagenome ERZ773087 (study PRJEB29015, sample SAMEA2737995) | human oral metagenome | biome: human oral; feature: human-associated habitat; material: dental | place: China | collected 2063 ...
AATAAAATTCTACTCTAATTATATGAATCAATTATTAAAATTTGGTAAAAATTTTAAAATTTTTTTATAATTAGAACTTTTTAAATATTTTATATTATTATAACATATTAATCTGATAATTTATAAAAATGATTTATAATTGTAATAAATTTTTCATTTAGGTGTATAATATAAATATATAATATTTAATTTTATATATTAAAATATTTAAAGGAGGTATTTTTATGAATGAAAGAAAAGGTATTATGGGAAAAATAATAACTGTATCAAATCATCTACCACATCCAGTTACTATTTTTATTATTTTTTCTATTATTGTTGGAATTTTATCTGTAATATTTTCAAAAATGGGAGTTTCTGTTGAAATCGAAACTATTAATCGTTCAACAAAACAAGTTGAACTTCAAACTTATTCAGTAAAAAGTCTATTTGATTCTGATGGTATTAGATGGATATTTGAAGAAGCTGTTCCAAATTTCATAGGTTTTGCTCCTTTAGGTGTTGTTTTATTCTTTTCACTTTTCTTCAATTTTTTAAATGAAGTAGGTTTATTTCCAAGCTTTTTGAAAAAATCTATGCAAAAAATTAAAGGAAAGTATATGTCATTATTTATTGCATTCTTAGGAGTTAACTCTTCTTTTGCAGGAGATATAGGTTATGTTCTTGTGATTCCAATAGCTGGTATACTGTATAAACAATTAAAGAGAAATCCAATAGCTGGAATATTACTTGGATTTTCTTCAACTTCAGCTGGATTTGCAGCTTGTCTAGTGTCTATTGATGCTCTTCTTGGAGGACTTTCTACATCTGCTATGAGTATTGTAAATCCAAATTATATTGTAACTCCTTTGGCTAATTCAATTTTTATGTTTTTCTACACATTTTTTATAACTTTTATAATTGCATATATAAATGATAAAATTATTGAGCCTAAGGTTAATCAATATTTTCCTGAAGAATCAGTTGATAATAATAAAATAGAAGAAAACTTTACTGAACTAAGCTCTAATGAAAATAAAGGTTTGAAATATGCAGGTATTGGATTTTTAGTTTCAATAGGAATTATACTTTTACTATCTGTTCCAAGTAATGCACCTCTTAGAAATCCTGAAACTGGACTTTTACTTCTAGGTTGGAGTCCTCTTTTATCTGCTATAATACCTGTTATATGTCTTATATTTTTTATTCCTGGAATATTTTATGGTATAGCAACTAAAAAAATAAAAAATGATAAAGATTTAATGACTTTACTTTTTAAATCGTTAGATGGTTTTGGAGCATTTATAGTTTTATGTTTCTTTTCATCTATATTCATATCTTGGTTTTCTTATTCTCAATTGGGAATAATAATAGCTGCTAAAGGTGGACAATTCCTTTCTGAAATAGGATTAACTAGAATACCACTTATGATAGTATTTATATTATTCTGCTCTTTTATAAATTTATTTATAGGTTCTATGAGTAGTAAATATGTATTAATCGCTCCAATTTTCTTACCTATGTTATATAAAATGGGGGTTTCTCCTGAATTATCACAATTAGCTTATAGACTTGGAGATTCTGCTACAAATATAGTTTCTCCACTTATGAGTTTTTTCCCACTTGTTTTAATTTACTGTAATAAATATAATAAAAAATTTGGATTTGGTGATTTATTAGCATATATGATGCCTCATGCTATTATAATTTTAATAACTAGTATTATATTCTTTGGAATATGGCTAGTATTTAATCTTCCTATTGGATTTAATACTGTAAACTTTTTCTAGTAATTTAAAAAGATAAAATTTATAGGGACTATTACAGATTAATAAATGTAATAGTCCCCCACTTTTTTAATTATATTTTTTTACTACTTGACCATTTTCATAGTATTCAACCTCTTTTGACTTATTTCCTCTTTGCATCTTTCTTTTTTTTAACTTTCCACTTTCATAAATAGATGTAAATATAAATATTCTTTTCTAATTTTCCTGATGTATAAAATTTTTTTATATCATTTTTTTCTATATCTTCATCTTTGTCTTTTAATTCATACATAGTTATTGAATACAATTTTCCACTTAGATAATATTTTTCAACAATAGGAATTTTTTTGCCATCATTTTCTCTTTTTATTATTTTAACTTTCATTGTTGAAGCTTTTACTTCTGGCTCTAAGATATATGATTTATCTATATATATTAACTTTCCATCTTCATCATATACCTCTATAAAATTGCCATTATCTATATATTTATAAGTAAAATTTAATTCTACTATTGCTTTTTGAGGAAACAGCTGTCTTGAGTTATCCTTTAAAAGAACAGTAGCATTTAAACTTAAAAAGTTAATAAAAAATAAAGACAAAATTATTAAAAGATATTTTTTAGTTTCCATAACTATATCTCCATAAAATTTTTAAGAGAAGTTTGTGAAAACTGCAAAGAAAACAAAACAAGAACCTAGTGCAAATAAAATTAATTGAAACTTAATTTGATATTTTGCCCAAACTCCCCATTCTATTTTAGCAATTCCTAATACTGCCATAAGTATTCCAGAAGTTGGAACTATCATATTTGTAAATCCATCTCCTAATTGGAAAGCTAATACAGCAACTTGTCTTGTAACACCAACTAAATCTGAAAGTGGTGCCATTATTGGCATAGTAAGTGCTGCTTGTCCTGAACCAGACACAACAAAGAAATTAAATAATGATTGGAAGATATACATTACCCAAGCACAGAAGGCAGCAGACATATTGCTAAGTGCTGAAGCAACATAGTTAAGAATTGTATTTAAAATAGTAGGTGTATCTGCACTTGTTCCACCCAAAATTAAAACTATTCCCTTAGCCATTCCTATAACTAAGGCAGCTCCAACCATATCTTCTGCACCTTTTCTAAAAGAAGTAGCTATATCATTTACTGACATATTATTTAATTTGAATACTACTCCAATTATTCCAGCTATCAATCCCATTATTACAAATTGAGTTGCTATTTCTGGTAGATAATATCCTTCTTTTACAACTCCATATACAACCCAAGCCATTCCTAAAATCAAAACTAAAATAATTAATTTATGTCCTAATTTAAATTCTCTATTAGCTTGTTCTTCTGATTTAAAATTATCTCTAAAATATGCATCTGTTTTATATGCAATTGAAGATTCTGGATTTCTTTTTACTCTTCTTGCATAGTAAATTGTATATATAACTCCAAAAGCTGTGAAGAATATCCACATAAATATTCTAAAACCTGCTCCTGATAATACTGGTATTCCTGAAACTCCTTGTGCTACTGCAACACTAAATGGATTCATCCAAGAAGTTGCAAAACCTATTTGAGTTGAAATATATGTTATTAAAATTCCAGTTACTGAATCATATCCCATATCAATTACAATTGGAATAATAAGCATTGCAAAAGGTATTGCCTCTTCCCCCATTCCAAAAACTGCTCCACCTAAGGAGAATAATATAAATATAACAGGTATAAGAACAAGCTCTGAACCTTTACTCTTACTAATCATACTATATATTCCACTTTCAACAGCTCCTGTTTTTAGAATTATTCCAAAAGCTCCACCAACAACCAAAAGAAAGGCAACAATTCCAACTGCTGTTCCCCACTTATCTCCACTTGCTAGTCCTTCAAATATATAGTTAGTTACTCCAACTTCTCCACCAGGTTCAAATATTTTTATTCCTTTTTTCAACTCATTTCCCTTATCATCTAGTTCATAAGAGAAACTTCCTGGAACTGGAACATTTCTTGTTTTTTCTGCCCCTGTATTAGTTACATAAGTTACTTCTTGCATTTCAAATTTACCAACTGGAACTATATAAGTCAGTAGTGATGCAAAAATAACTACAAAGAATATTATTACAAAGGTGTCTGGCATTTTAATTTTTTTCATAGGTTTCCTCCATTTTTGTTATATTTTTGTATGAATATTTTAACATTTATTCTAAATAGTTGCAAACAAAAAAGGATTTAAGACTTTATTTCAAAATCTTAAATCCATATTAAAAACTACTTAATTAAAAAAGCTTAAGTCATATTATTTATAAATATAAACCTCTTTATAAACAACAATCATACATCATTAAACTGCTGCTTCTTGTTCTTGATCCAGTGCAAAATATTTTTCTTGAACTACTCTTGTAATATCATTCCTTAGTTCAGGACATATAGGGTGAACTATATCTTTAAATTCTTCGTTACGCATTTTTCTTGATGGCATAGCTACAAATAAACCTTGCTCTCCTTGCATTAACTTCAACCCATGAATAACTAAGCAATCATCAAGTGTTACATCAACATATGCTCTTAGTCTATCAAACTTGTCTCCATCAACTTTTTTAATTTTTACATTTGTAACTTTCATCTTAATCCCCCTCTATTAGTTTATTGTTTTACATATAATAATTTTTACATTATCAACAAAAGTTTTTAATCTTGTTTCAATTTGGGATTTCTCAAGTTCTGTAACAAATGTGTAGTATGTACTCCCACTGCCTGACATAAAGAATTTCTTTCCAGATATAACAGAATTTAATGTCATCTTTAACATCTTTATATTTATGTCTGTTTCTAAAATTCCTTGCTCTAAACTATTCTCTATACTATTTTCTAAAGCTATTCTGTTATTATCTTTTAAATACTCAATAATCTTATCAAAATTAGCATATTTAACTTCTTTTAAATTATCAAAACTTTCATAAGCTTCTTTTGTAGATACACCAAAATCTAATGGTTTTATTAAAATTATTGAATCTTTAAGATTATTCTCTACTAAATCTACTTTATTTCCTTTTCCACCAACTCTAGCTGTTTTATTCTTAATAAAGAAAGGGACATCACTTCCAACTTTCATTGCTAGTTCTTCTAATTCACTTTCATTATAGATATTTCCATAATGTTCATTTAAAAACTTTAAGAAAAAACCCGCATTAGAACTACCTCCACCTAAACCAGCTTCAGATGGTATATTTTTTTTTAAGATAATATCAATTTTTCTCTTTTCTTTTTTACTTTCTTCAAAAAATGCTTTATATGTTTTATACAAAATATTTCTTTCATCAGTAGGAATATTCCTATCAGAACATTCAATTTTTAAATCTCCTAAATCTGAATAAAATGTTATATCCATTTCATCAGCTAAGTCAATAGGAGCCATTATAGAATCAATATTATGATAACCATCACTTTCTTTTTGAAAAACATTTAAACCTATATTAATTTTAGCATTTGAAAATATCTTATATTTATTCAAAGAAATCCTCATCCTTATCTAAATTAATTTCAATGTCTAAACCTTTAGTTTCAACCAGTTTTACTAAATCACTTGTCTTATCTTTAGAAACATTACCTAGTGGAACTTGTAAAATTTCAAATTTAAAATATTTATTATAATATTCTATTTCTAAAATTTGCCCTACCTTTACTTCAGCAGCTGCTTTTACAACTTTACCATCTAATTTTACTTTTCCTCCATCCACAACAAGTTTTGCAATGGGTCTTCTTTTAATAATTCTACTAACTTTTAAAAATTTATCTAATCTCATAATACTTCCTTTCTTTTAGTTATACCTCTTTTTTCTTATAATGTCAAATATTTTCTTTAAATTAATGTCATATATTTAAACTTTTTTATTAAAAGTTATAATAAAATACTACATAACTATTAATAATACATCATTAATAAATATACTTTTTATATTAGATTAATCTAGTAAATTTTACTTATTAATATAAAATTTACTTTATTTTAAATGTTAATAAATCTGGCTAGTAACGAACTATTTTTCATACATTCTAAAAAATTCAAAAATATCTCCATTATATCCAATAGTTCTAGTAAATTTTGAATACATTATTTTCTTATTACTTAACAAGTAAATAATCTTATCTACATTTATTTTCTTTTCATTAAAATTAATTAAAATTCTATCTTTATTTTCTTTATCTTGTTTTATAGTTGTAATTCCTAAATCTCTTGCTATTATTCTTATTTTTATAAATTCAAAAAATCCTTTTGCCTCAGATTTAATTTTTCCAAATCTATCCTCTAACTCATTATATAAGTTTTCTAATTCATCTAAATTTTTCAATGCTAAGGCTCTTTTATATATTTTTACCTTTTCATTTTTTTCTATATAACTTTCTGGTAAAAATCTTGGGAAATTAAGCTCAATATCAACTTCATCAAGTTCTTCTTCTGCTTCTCCTTTTAATTTTAAGATTTCTTCATTTAACATTTTCATATATAGATTATAACCAAAAGTTTCAACTGCCCCATGTTGTTTCTCCCCTAAAATCTCTCCAACACCTCTAATTTTTGAATCTTCCATTGCTAAGTCTATACCTGTTAAATTATCAAATTCTCTTATACTTTCTTCTCTTTTCTTAGCATTTTTAGTTTTATTTTCGTTTGTAAGCATATAGCAGTAACTTTTTTTAGTACTTCTACCTATTCTTCCTCTTAATTGATAAACTTGTGATAATCCTAGTTTTTCAACTCCTTCAATTATCATAGTATTAGCATTTTCTATATCTATACCATTTTCTATAATAGTTGTTGCAACTAAAACATCTATATTTCCATTTTCAAATTCTTGAATATTCTTTTTAATATCTCTTGGTAACATTTGTCCATGGATATAGTCAACCTTTATGTATTCTGGCAATAATTCTCTTATTTCTTTTACCTTGCTTTCCATTCTCTTCACAGAATTAAAGATATAAAAAACCTGTCCTTCTCTTGAAATTTCAGAAAGTATTATATCTTTAATTAAATTTTTATTATTGTCTATATACTCTGTTTGAATTTTTTGTCTACCTTCTGGGGAAGTATCTATAACAGATAAATCTCTAATTCCTAACAGTGATAAATTTAAAGTTCTTGGAATAGGAGTAGCTGTTAAAGTTAAAACATCTAAATCACCTTTAATCTTTTTTAATTTCTCTTTTGCTTTAACTCCAAACTTTTGCTCTTCATCTATTATAAGAAGTCCTACATCTTTGAATTTTATATCATCTGATAATAATCTATGAGTTCCGATCACTAAGTCTGCTGAACCATTTTCAATTCTTTTAAGACTTTCTGTTTGCTCTTTTTTTGATTGAACTCTACTTAAAATTTCTATATGCACAGGATAATTTTTAAATCTTTCACTAAATCTTTCATAATGTTGCTCTGCTAAAACTGTTGTAGGTACTAAAAGAATTACTTGTTTACCATCCATCACAGCTTTAAAAGTTGCTCTTATTGCAACCTCTGTTTTTCCATAACCTACATCTCCACATATAAGCCTATCCATAATTTTTCCAGATTCCATATCTCTTTTTACATCTTCAATAGCTTTTAATTGTGCTGGTGTTTCTGTAAATGGAAAAGTTTCTTCAAATTCTTCTTGCATAACAGTATCTTTTGAGAATTTAAAACCATTTCCTAAATTTCTTTTAGCTTGAATTTTTATAATTTCCTTAGCAAAAATTTCAATATCTTCACTTAATTTATCTTTCTTTCTTTTAAAACCTTTTCTACCTAACTTATAAATTTCAGGTATAATATCAGAAATATTTATAAACTTTTCTATCTTATTTATACTATCAACAGGAACATATAATTTATCTTCATCTGCATATTTTATTTTTAAATAATCTTGTCCTTCTATATTTTCTAAGCCTAAAAATATTCCCACACCAAAATTTTCGTGAATTACATAATCTTGCTCTTTTATTTCATCAACAGCCTTATATCTTAGTGCTCTCTTTTCAACTCTTTCTCTTTTTACTCTGATACCCTTAATTTCCCTATCTGTCAGTATCAATTTATCATCTGTTTTGTATCCTTCAAAAAGTGGATATTTTTCAAATTTAATAGAATAATCCTTAAAGATTTCTTTATATCTGGTTGCTTCCTCTGAATAAATTGTAATTTTTGTATTTTCAGATAATTTTTTAACTCTATCTATCACTTCAAATTGCTTTAATTCTTCTTCTGAGAATTTTTGTATTTCTATCTGTATACCTATTTTAGAAAGTTCAGCTATTTTATTTAAAATATCTTTTTCTCTTTCTAAATTTTCATTGATAAGTCTTTTAATTTTAGCTTGTAATATATCATTATTTTCATAATAATATTCTATTTTATTTTTGTTCATAGACATAAGAGAGAAGAAATCTTTTTTGTTTTTATTATTGTCTATATACAATTCTATACTATCTTTTTTTTCTATACTTAATTGAGAATTTATATCAAAATATGTTATTCTATCAACTTCATTTCCAAAAAATTCTATTCTTACAGGATTATCTTGATTGATATTAAATATATCTAAAATATCTCCCCTTATAGAATATTCTTTTCTTTGTGCAAGCATATATGTTTTTTCAAAACCTGCATCTATTAATTTTTCTTCCAGATCTTTAATATCTATATTTTTACCTTTTTCAATAAAAATACTGTTAGCTTCTGAATAATAATCTTCTAAAAAATAATCTAAAGAGATAAGAATTATAAATTTTTCATTTGAGTTTATAAGTTCTAATAAATCATAATTATATTTTTTTAATTCTCCAACTTCATTTTCTTTTTTTATTCTAAGAATTTTTCCCTTGTAAAAATCTTTTAACACAAAAAAATAATCATCTATATTTCTGTTAGATGAACAGATATACACAAGATTATTTTTTTTATTCTTCAACCAAAATGGGATTTCCCCCCGAAATTTTTTTTCCATATCCTCTCCTAATTTACTCTAATTTTAATTATAGCAATTATTACAAGATATTTCTATTATTTTTATTACACAAGAAAAAAGCAATTCATCTCCCACTTATAAAAGTGGGAGATGAATTGCTAGATATTGTCAAATTTTCATATTTATTTGTAATTTTTATCACCTTTAAATATAAAATATCATATTTTTATATTTAAGTAAAGTATATTTATTTGTGTTATAATTAAGAAAAAAGCTAGGGGGTTTTAGTATGGGTATGGACTTATGTTACTATGGTATTAAAGAAGAAGAAATTCCAAAAATTCTTGATGGGAACTTTGATGAAGATTTTTCTGAATTAGAACCTTCATACACAACAAGAGTTTTTTCAGCAAAAGATTTCTATTATCTATATACAGGTGGAAAAGAATTAGAAGAAGTAGATTTTCAAGGAAAAAATGAAAGAGATATTTTTACAGAGGCTCTTTTAGGTGAGGTTACTGTTAGCTTTGCTCCTGAGGATATTTATTCCTATTGTAGCTGTAAAGAAAAAGTTAAAGAAATAGCCAATTTTTTAAATAAAATTGATATAAAAGATTATTTTAAAAAAATAGGAACTATTGAAGAAATAACAGGTAAAAATTTCAAAGGAGAAGATTTTTCTTATTTAGGGATAAAAACTGTTAGAAAATTCTATTCTTCTATGGAGGAAGAAGAATATATTTTTGATATTAAGGCAACAACTAATGAATTTAATGAACTTAAAGAATTTTATAATAAGCTTGTTAATGAAGATTTAGCTCTATATATTTATATATTCTAAGAAAAAATTGAAACTAATAAAGGTATAAAAATTGCAGGTAACATATTTGCAGTTTTTATATCTTTTTTAAATGTCATATTTATTCCTATTGCAAGAACTAACACCCCTCCAACTGCATTTAATTCGGATATTGCTTGTGGACTTAAATAATCTTTTATTTGACTTGCAAAAAGATAGAATATTCCTTGATAAATAGTTACAGAAACAGCTGAAAAAATAACTCCTATTCCATATATAGAAGTCAAAACTATTGATATAACCCCATCTAATATTGCCTTTATATTTAAAATTGTATTATCATTTGTAAGTCCACTATTTATTGAGCCTAGAATTGCCATAGCTCCAACACAATAAAGAATTGTTGCAGTTGAAAACCCTTTTGCAAAAGATTTTTCATTATTTAAAGAATTCTTTTCTTTAACAAATTTATCTTCAATAAATTGGCTAAAATCTTTTATTCTCTTATCTATATTTATTAATTGTCCTATCACTGCCCCAGTAATTAAGTATATTAATATCATTATATCTTTTTGGGCAACTAATGCACTTTTAATACCTATGACTATAATAAAAATTCCTGCACAATCCACAATAATATTTTTTATATCTTCATTAAATTTTTTTCCTATTGTTAAACCTAGAATTCCACCAATAATTATTGCTAAAAAATTTGTTATCAGTCCCATATCTTTTCCTCAATTTCTATTATTTATTATTAGATTATATCACAAAATATTTTTCTTAATAACTTATAATTGTATTTTTTTTAAAATATTGCTATACTAAATATATAATAAAATATATACAATTATTAGGAGGTTTTATTATGGGAATGTGTGCAATATATCAAGAAATTAAAAAAGAAGATTTTAAAAAATTATTAGAAAGTGATGATTTCTTTGAAACTATTGAAGAACTAGAAGAAAAAGATGGAACTGAATTATGTGATATAGATAAAATGTGGGATGCTCTTCATTTTTTACTTAATGGACTTTCTGCAATCTATGGAGCTCCTGAAGATAATCTACTAAGTGAATTTATTATAGGGAGTGAAAGTTTTAATGATAAAGCTGAAGAGTTTGCAAGATATATTCCAACAGAAAAGGTAATAGAAATTGATAAAAAATTAAATGAAACAAATTTTCAAGATTATTTAAAAAATTTTGATATGAATAAGTTTAAAGAAAATAATATTTATCCAGATATTTGGGATTATACTGAAGAAAAAGAAGAAATAATGGAAGAACTTTCTGAACATTTTGAAAATTTAAAAGAATTCTATCATAAAGTTGCTGAAAATAGGAATATAGTTGTTGTAACTATTTGTTAATTTTAGTCGTATAAACAAAAATAAAATTTTAGGAGGATATTTCTTTGAAAATTCATATTATTGGTTGTAGTGGTACAAGTAAAACTTATCTTGCCAAGAAATTATCAAATAAATATAATATTCCTCACTATGATTTAGATAACATATATTGGGATAACTCTTCACAAAAATATGGAGTAAAAACAGAAATTGAAAAAAGAAATAAGTTACTTCAAAATATATTAGAAAAAGATGATTGGATTATAGAAGGAAGCTATTATAAATGGCTTGAACAAAGTTTTAAAGATGCTAATATTATCTATGTTTTAGATTTGCCAAAGCATATTTACAAATTTCGTATTATAAAAAGATTTATCCAAAGAAAATTAAAATTAGAAACTGGTAAAAAAGAAACATTGAAATCTTTACTAGATTTAGTGAACTACTCCCACTTGTAGAAGTGGGAGTAGTTCACCCCTTATGGAAAATAAAACGGGCTATTCTCCTGAAGTATGTTCTATAACATTATAGTTTAATGCAAAGTGTAGCTATATAGTCATTTCCATAACGTGATAATCTATGTCTTTTGTCACACGATTCATAAAAATCTATCATAGCGAGACCATTTTTAAGTTGTCCTCTAATCTGAGTTTCTAAGGTATGGCTAAATTCATATCCATATTCTG
>ERZ773087.2005-NODE-2005-length-11520-cov-3.364065_pt1 | contig 11520 bp, 10 predicted proteins | sample MGYA00511375_ERZ773087 | MGnify/ENA primary metagenome ERZ773087 (study PRJEB29015, sample SAMEA2737995) | human oral metagenome | biome: human oral; feature: human-associated habitat; material: dental | place: China | collected 2063 ...
CGACTACGTCACCACCTCCGGCACCCTCGGCGAGCCGGTCACCTTCGCCGACACCATTAGCTGCAAGACCTATAGCTTTTGTAAATTCTTTTTGCTGGTTTTTTTGCAATATACTATTATATTGTTTTATTTTTGATATATGAAAATCCGCTATTGATGGATACTGACCCGTTTTTACTACTGAACAATTTTCAAAATCAGCAAAAATAGTAAAATAAAAAATTCGGTTAGTTCTTTTGCATTTCACCCGAATCATTATTGTGTTGAATGGATACTGTATACCACTATGGTATCTTCCTTCACGATCAAAATGAGATAATTCTAAAATTTCATATGTAGTATCTTGTTTGATATACGGATTATATCCATCGAAAGTTTCTTCTGTATTAAAATATTTAATCATAAAATTTTCAAACAGAGACATGTAGTGATATGGATTATTTTTTAACTCAACATCTTTATATAATAGGTATTGAGGGTCATCATCTAATAAAAAATCACATATCTCTATTTTGCTGTACAGAGGAATATTAAATAAAAAATCAGCAATTGTTATTTTATACATTTTATACCTTTATATTAATATTTTAATTTACCAAAAAAGTATTATACAAATTTTTACACCAAGATATTGTTCTTTTTGACAAATATATACAAATAGACTTCAAAAACTTTATCAAAAAGCCGATTTATGTAAAACTATTAAATTTAGAAAAATTAAAAGAATTGAAATATGTGACAAAATACGAATCACAGCATCTCGTAAATCGCCAAACCTGATAGCCACATGGCTTTAATTAAATTTCAAAATCAGCTAAATCTTATCTCTCGGGTGATCCAATTCAGCCTCAAAATCAAACCTAAGCTGAATTTATATCGAATTTTAGTCCCAAATCCGCCACCCAAGCGAGCACAATTTTATCAACCCATACCTCTCCAAGTTGGCATAATCAAACAAACGCTCACAAGCGCACAAACGGCGCAAATTTTACCGACCGACGGCACAAAAATCTAAATAAGCAAATTTGCGCCGTCTTGTCCAAACAAACCGCATAGGCTCGAAAGGACCCATAACCAAACTAACCGCAAGCGACGCAAATTAGTTAAATTCGGTTCAAATTTAGCCTCACGCGTCCTTGCCGTTTATCGCGTACGCCGAGCGCAAAAACACGTCCGTACCCGATAGTAGCGCGCTCTCGTCAAAGTCAAACGCGCCGTTGTGATGCCCAGCGGCCAGCTTGGTGCCGATCATCAGATAGCCGCTCTTGCCGCCTGCTTTTTGCACGGCGTGCATAAAATGTGCGAAGTCCTCGCAAGCACCGAAATTTAGATCCCGCACGATGAGTTCGTCCTTGATAAAAGGCGACTGACGCGCGGCGCGCTCGTAGATGTCGGTGATCTCCTCGCTACTATCGCCCCCGCTCGTGCCGCCGGTTAGCTTCACGTCGTACTGCACGCCGTACATCTGTGCGACGCCCGCTACGATATCCATGCATTTTTGAAACATAAATTCATTTAGCTCGGTCGTTTCGCCGCGCGTTTCGCAGGCGATGTAGCCGTTTGGCGCGATGACGTTTCGACCCTCACCCGCTCGCAAAACGCCCACATTTATACGCGTGACGCCGTCGGCATGTCGCGTGATACCGTGCATGGCTAGAGCCGCCTGGGCTGCGGCCAGCAGAGCGTTTGCGCCTTCTTGCGGAGCGCCCGCCGCGTGAGCCGATCTACCAGTGAAATTTACGTCAAATTTCGACGTCGCAAGAAGCTTGTTCGTACCGCAGATGATGCCGCCGCTAGTCTTTGCCTGAAAGCCGATGTGACCGCCTAGCAGGTAGTCCACGCCCTCTAGCACGCCTGCTTGCTCCATCGGCACGGCGCCTCTGGTGCCCTCCTCGGCGGTTTGAAATATAAATCTAAATTTGCCCTTAAAGTCGTCCAAATTTTGCGCGATGAGTTTAGCCATCGCAAGGCCGATCGTGATGTGTCCGTCATGCCCGCAGGCGTGCGTGATGCCGTCTATATCGGCTCTAAAGCCCTCTTTAAACGGTCTATGCGCCTCATCCTTGCTCTCGGTCACGTCCACGCCGTCGATGTCGAATCTAAACGCAAGCGTCTTGCCCGGCCTGCCCGTATCAAGCTCGGCCACCACACCCGTTAGCCCATCCTCCATCACGGGTAAAAACTCTCGCTCGTCGGCGCTTAGCAGGCTTTTTGCACGTTCTAGATACCTCTCTTTATCTTTTTCGCTGCCAAGACCTGCTCTAGCTTCGGGTTTCATTATCTCGCGTCCCATTTTTAGGCTGTAGCCGAGCTTTTTTAGCTCGCTAGCGATCTTTGCCGTCGTAAAAAACGTGAAAAATCCCGTCTCGGGATGCGAGTGAAAAAATCGCCTATTTTTCACCATTTCGTCTTTTAGCGCTTCGACTTTTGCTGCTACATTGTCCATTTTTGCTCCTTAAATTTGGAATTTTTATTATTTTACTTAAAGATATATTATACATAAAAATTAATTTTAAAAGCTTAAATTTTAGCCGAACAATGATAAATTTAATGCTGATTTTTCGCAAGCCGACCTGTTTAGCGCAAATTTGATTAAATTTACTTTTCTTGCCGTGGATAATTTCGGTCGGTTTTAAAACCGTGATTTGCGCCAAAACGGTGCGGGTTTGGCGAGCTAGGTAGTAAAAATTTGGGCGTTAAATTTAAGTTCAAATTTAAAATTCGCGCCAAATTTGAACTCAAATTTACAAAACTAGACAAAAAGGCAAATTTGACTTCGGTCGTCGCACAGACCGACTAACCGCAAACAAACTCCGCGCAAAAGCTCAAATTTGCCATACGGTTAGCCTATTTTATGCTATTTTTTAGCTTCATTATCCGCTCGTAGGATTCCTCGATACGCTCTTTTGGTATCTGCTTGGCGCCAACCGCGTCCACGACTAGCTGCGTGACGAGCTCCGCGGTCCTGCGCCCGTCTATCTTGTAGTTGCTAAAGAGCATCACGTCGCCGCCCGCGTTGATAAAGTTTATCACCTTTTCTTGTAGCGTAAAGTCCTTTAGCCCACCCATAAGCATGTCGTCGCTGATGACTACGCCGTCAAATTTTAGCTCGCCGCGCAGCAAGCCGTCGATGATCGCCGGCGAGAGCGAGGCCGGCAGCTCGGCGTCGCGCTGCATGAGGTAGATGTGGCCGACCATTATCATTTTAGCTTCGTTTTTGCGAACCGCGTCAAAATACGGTTTAAGCTCGCCGTAGTCGAAATTTTCTATCACGACCTTTGCCGTGTGGCTGTCGGCCTCGACGTTGCCGTGGCCCGGGAAGTGCTTCATCGCAGCTATCACGCCGCGAGCTTGCGAGGCCTTCATAAACTCGCTCGCATACAGCGAAACCTCGTCTATATCGGCGCTAAACGCCCTGCCGCGCGAGCCGATGATGGTGGATTTTGGATTTAGCACGTCGGCCACGGGAGCGAAATTTACGTTTACGCCGACGTCTTTTAGCTGCTGCGCCATCTTGCCGTAAAGCTTGCCAGCAGCACCCAGATCAAGCGTTTTTGCCACTTTTTGCGCCGAGATAAAGGTCTCAAAATCTTCTTTATCCTTAAATCTCGTGACCCGTCCGCCCTCCTCGTCGATAGCGATAAAAATGCCCCCTTGAGCCTCTTTAAATGCGCTTGTTAGCGCCGTGAGGTTCTTTTTGTCCGAGATGTTTTTACCAAGCAGCATCACGCCGCCGAAACGCTGATATTTGGCCTCCGAGACGGCTTCTTTGGCGGTTTTGGGATCAGAGCCGTTGAAGCCGACCATTATCATTTGGGCTATCATTTTGCGAAGAGTCGGCTTTTCTTGCGCTTGCGCATCAGCGGCGTTTAGCGCGGTCGGCAAACTCGCCAAAAACAGAGCCGAAAAAAGCGCGGCGATAAATTTTTTCATATTTTTCCTTTTTTGTTTTTGTGGATTTTACACTATTTTATATAAATTTAAGAAATTTGAAACGGGGGTTAGGTGCTATTAGGCGCTTTTTGCGACTGATCGCTCGTAAATTTAGATTGGTATTAATAAAATATTTGATATAATTTTTGAAAATATTGTTTAAAATTTAGTCAAAAGGGCATATGTGATAAATTTAGATACTAATTGTGCTATAAATATCCCGCCAAAAAACGATATCAAGCTAGATAAAGACGAGTATATTTTATGTGAATATAAGGAAAAACACATTAAAAATCTTTTTATTAAATTTATATTTGCCGTGGTTTGTATAGCGGTATTTATATATACGGTAATATTTAAAGACTTCGCAGATCAAAGCCTATTTCTAAAGGTGTGCGCTGCTATTTTTGTTATTTTTTGCATGTTATTAATATATATTTTTATTGTAAATTTGATCCACAAAGGCTTATATGTAACAAACAAAAACTTAATAGCTTTTAACGGAGCGAGATTTGATTTAGATTCTATTTTTATACTTGATACGAGCGCTCGTGAGCATACGGGATTTCGCATTTGCAAGGGCTGGAGAAGTATTTTATAGATAAAATATACGAATGACGACGCGCAACTAGATGCCTTTTTACTATCGCTATCCGCGGTTTCCGGCAATAAAATTATTTTAAGATTTGGCTCAAAAGAACTAAAAGAAAAAGCCGACTCGGCGAATTTGGTTAGATTTAAATTGACGACATAAAACAGACTAAATACTAGCCAGAATCCAAATTTTACGGCGCCTTAAATCCAAATCCAGCATAAAAATTCGGCAAATTTGGACTATTTAAGCCAGATATTTAAAAACCGTCAGCCCGGTAATATCAAATTTAGACCTATTTTGCAGTCGTTACGAGCGATAGCAAAACGCCAGATTTACTTTTTCAAGTAGGCCTCTCAGACTCTCGCGTACGTTTTTGTCGCTCGGTACTTTCAAGGCTTTATTGATAAACCACACGATATCGTCGCTGTTTGCCCGCGCGGTGTATACTTTCAAGGCTTTATTATCTGCGCGTAATATACTCTTGCCGGCGAATTCTCCTCGCGTGAAGCGTCCGTGCCGCAGGCAATCCTGTCTACGTCTTTTAGATTCTAGCCGGTTTTTGTCATTGCATAGTCGCATAGCGAGGGCAAAAGATTAGTGCGCTAAATTCGCTCCGCTAAACTCCAAGAGTTTTTTATAGCCTTGGTATTTAACTATCATTAAGCTTTGCAGTTTTACGAAATCACGCGAAGGCCGCCGCAAGCAAGCCCGTAAAATCGCGCCTTCTATAATCCGCCTAAGCCGCTAAAAGGCTAACGTAAATTTACAGCCTATTTAACGGAGATAAAACCGACTATCTGCCAAATCCTACGTCATGTAGATCAAAAACGCTCGAAAATAAGCTCGCGCGCCGAATTTAGCCGAAAACGCGCCTACATAAAGCTCGGCGCGTCGTTTGAAAAAAGGATCAGATCGCCGGCTTTGGTGTTTTGCGCCAGGGCTTCTTGCATTTTTGATTTGTCCTTGATGACGATGACTTTTGGCCTGCTTAGGTGCTTTAGCAGCGCGACTGCGTTTATCGAGCTTGTTAGCATGACGATATCAAAGGTCTTGTTGATGATTTTGCTTAGCTTTTCGTTCTCCTCGTCGCTACTCTCCATGATGCCCGGCGTCACTAGTACCTTTCGTCCTTCGTAGCTACCGACTAGCTCGTAGCTCGCGCTCATACCGTTAAAGTTACCGTTAAAACCGTCGTCGATGATGATTTTGCCGCCGGCATCGATACGCTCGAGTCTATGCTCGACGTTTTTTAAACGCGCAAGAGCGGAGGCGATCCTAGCTTCGCCTAGCCCCAGATATAGCGCGGTTTTGACGCAAACGGCTAGGTTTGCGGCGTTAAATTTACCAAGCAGCGGCGAAGCAAATTCCCTCTGGCCAAGCTTAAATTTGACCCCATCCAGGCTCGCCTCAACGCCGCTTAGGTCTTTATCGTAAATTTCTATCTTTGTGCCCTCGTTTGCCTGCGTGCTGCTGTGCACGAAAGCCTTTTCTAGGCGCTTTGAGCTAAGAGCCTCAAGCTTTGTGGAGCGGATATTTTCAAGCGTTTTAAAGTACTCGATATGCTGCGCGCCGATCTCGCCGACGATCGCGATCTGTGGGTTCAAAAACTCCGTGATCTGCGAGATGTCGCCTTTTAGGCGTGCTCCGGCCTCGGCGATGTATATCTGCGTACCGGCGGCAAGCTCGTTGTTTACGTCTTGGATGAGGCCTGCTAGCGTGTTTACGCTGCGAGGGGTTTTGCGGCAGACGAAATCGTTTTTAAGCAGCTCAAAGAGGAAATTTTTGATGCTGGTCTTGCCAAAACTTGCAGTTATCATGATGATTTTGAGCTCGGGCATCGAGGCTAGCTTTTTGCGCGCGCTGTTTTCGTAGGCTTTAAATTTCGCCTTTTCCAGCAAAAAGCTAATCGCAAAAGAGACCACGAGCGGCAGGACGACGCCTAGATTTACGCGGCACTGCGTTACCATATAAACGGCGTAACTAGCGATAACGGCGAGCGCTAAGATAACAAAAAATCGCTTGACTCGCGGCGTAAAAACCAGCTTTTTATCGAGCTTTTTGTGCCAAAGAGCAAGGCTTGGCACCAGCGCAAAGTAAAAATAAATCCAGAAAAATCGCTCCGCCCCGTAAAAAAGCACGATCGGTACGATAAGGAAAAACACGTGCCACAGCGGCCTAGTGAAGTGGAACAGCACGCGCTCAAACTTGTAGGAAAACCACTGAAGGCAGGTGATGAGATAAAATCCGAGCGCAAACGTAAATAAAATCTGCGTCGCGGCAAGGCCGATATTTATGAGAGTTTCGTTCATTTTTTCTCCTAGGTTCGCTTAAGCGGGCTTTTGTTTGCGCCCTTTTTGCCAAATTTAGCGTTTTGCGGTTTGTTTTTGCGTGCTTGACGTAAATTTGATAGTTTTTCCGTTAAATTTGAGAGCAAATTTATCCGCCCTGCTTTTTTTACGCCTTAAAACGCAAATTTATCAGCCGAGATTTTACAGATTTTGGGCTTAAATTTAGCTCGTAAATTTGATGTAGGCCTGCCAAACCCGCATAAATTTAATGCTAATCTCTAGATTAAAAGCGCAAATACCAAATTTGCGCGTTAGTTTAAATCAAACGTTTGTTGTACCGGTTTTTTAGGGCTTTTTTGAGCGTCCTGCTCATCTTTTGGTGAAATTTGATTTTGCTCGTCGCTGATTGAAACGCTATTTTTGAGTTCCGATTGATTTTGCACGATTTCTTGCCCGTCAAACAAATTTTCTTTAAAAACTTGACCGTTTTTGTCGCTTACATCGTCAAGCTGCGGGTTTTGATCCACAAGGCTACTATCTTGCGATTGCTCGTCAAAGAGGCTGCTTTGAGGGACGGTTTTTGTGTTTATGGCGACCTCTTGCTCCAAAGCCTCTTGGGTAGATTCCGTCAAATTTTGCTCGGTAGCGTTTTTAATATCGCCGTTTTCGTCGGCGTCCCAAGCTTTTTTGCTTAAATTTTCATGGTTTTTCGGGCTTAAAATTTTCACACTCTCTATCCCGCTTTCTTCGTCTAAATCCGTCAAATTTAGCCCCGCATTCACGACGCCGTCGATGTAGCGCGCGTGGATTAAAAAGAAAAAATGATCGCCCTTTAGCGCGTGAAATTCGCTATTTTTAATGAGGCGACTTACGCGTTCGCCGCTTTTTAGAGGCGTGGCCTTGTCCTCCTCGCCCCAAAATATAAACGCCTTGCCGCCAAAATCAGCAAATTTAGAGCTAAAGTCCTCATCGACGACGTTTTTTAGGGTCTCGTACATCGTTTTGCTCATACCTTTTACGTCTTTCGTGGCGAAAAATTTGTATAAAAACCCAAGCCCAAACAGCTTTAAAAACTTAAACAAAGCGATCTTAAATCGCACCCAAAGCGGCTTTTTAGCTACGATGCCGGCCGAGCTTAAAAGCGCGAGATATTCGGGGTTTAGTAGGGTTGCGACCTTGCCGCCGAAGCTATGTCCGAAGATGATTTTGGGGCTTGCGCCAAGCTCGTCTAAAAAGGATTTCATGATTTTTGCGTAGTCTTTCGTCGCTAGCGCGCCGTGCATACTGCTCGCGCCAAAGCCCGGCATATCGACGTAAACGTGCCGAAAGTCCTTAAAATACATGCCGAAAGCCTTTTTCATGATCTCCTTGTTCGCGCCCCAGCCGTGCAAAAATAGCGCGACGTCCTTGTCTGCGGGATTTGCGGTTTCGTAGCTGATGCGGTAAATTTTGCCGCCGTATTTTATCTCTTTGACCGCCATTATTCGCCGCTTCCGGCTCGTTTTTTAGCCTCATAAATGCTTTGCAGTACCTCGACGGCCTCGCATAGGCGCTCGTACTCGCCCATATTTAGCAGTACGGCTTCAAATTTATTATTTTTGACGATAACGGCGCGCTTCATCTGTGCCTTGCCGACCTTGCCCAAGACGGCGCTAAAATTTCGCACCACTTCAGTCGCCGTGTAAATTTCATCTTTGCTAAAAGTAGTCATTTATGTTCTTTGTGTAAAATTTTACGTAAAATATAGCGTATCATCCTTTAAACTTAAATTAAAATAGCATATTGTATTATATTTGGTTGATCTTTAATTAAGTAGGAGAGACTAATGAATAAATATTATACAGTAAAAAAATGTAAAGACAATAATACAGCAAGGCACGCATTTTCTATGATCGAGCTTATATTTGTGATAGTGATATTAGGTGTATTGGCTGCTATAGCTATACCTAGGATAAACGCTAGCAGAGATGATGCCTTGGCTGTTACGATGTTTACGAACATAAATCAGGTGGTAGACGAAGTACAAAACTATTATGCGTCTACGGGTAAGACCGACTTTGCATTTAAAAATATAGCTGCCCCCGATAGTCCAGATAGAAGTTACGATATATCTCGACCGCATTTTATCGTAGAGTACGGCGTAGATAACGGCCTTGATCCTGCACCCAGCAGCGGACGCAGATCCAAGTCTTGGCTGTTTATGACAAAAGAGGTTGCAACTATGCACGGCGACTTCGTAAAATCTTGCGTGGCACTAACTGTGGGCTACATGTCTAATTCTGATAAATACGGCGTAATCATAAGCAACAACTGGCGCTACAACGAACAAGAAGCGCTACAGCCCGGAGATAGTAGGGTATGCGACAAGTTAAGGACGCTAATAGAAAAGAAGTATAAATCAAAAGATGCAGGGTTTGATATGTATGAGATACCATTCATAAACCAGATAGAAGACTCCATACTCTATCCTCATTGATAAACTGACGGTTTGTCAAACCGTCGTCATCCTTAGGACGCTAAGTCTAAAATAAAAAGCGTCCTACTTCCGTTAAACATTTTGAGCTACAAAATTGACTCGATATTTTCTACAACTTGCCCTTTGCCGACGTTATGGAGTTGATAAATTTATAGTCGATATTTATCTCGCGTTCTTTGGGCAAGCTTGCGGCGAGCCGCTCCAGTGTCCTCTCAAAATCGTCAAATAGATAATTGGCCATACTGCCCGGATTTGGGTTAATCTCGTTTAGATAGACTTCGCCGTTCACCTCGAAAAAGTCGCAGCGTATCAGCGCTCCGTCAAAGCCACAGTTATAGATGCGCTCAAAGCTTTGCTTTAGCTTGGCGGCTAGCTCTGCGCTGATATCGGCCTCGCGCGCCCTACTCTCGTTTGAAAAGCTCATATATTTTTGCTCGTAGTCTAGAAATTCCTTCTTTTTGGGCTCTTCGATGATGGAAAATTTGATCTCGCCGTCCGCCTTGCAGCCTGCTAGATTGTACTCCTTTACGCCCTCGATAAATGGCTCAACCAGGATCTCTTTATCAAACTCATACGCCACGTCTAGGCCGTATTCTAGCTCGCTAGCGTCTTTTATCACGCTCACGCCGATCGAGCTTCCTAGGCGAAGCGGCTTTAGGATCACGGGTAGCGGCAGGCTAGGCGCCTTTTCTCTGCTTACAACCTCGTAGTTTAGGGTTTTTACGCCCACTTTTTGCGCTAGCAGTTTGGTTAGCTCCTTGTTGTAGCTTAGCGCGCTAGCCTCCACGCGAGGACCGATGTAGCTAAGACCGTAAAACTCGAGCAGCGCCGCGATCTTGCCGTCCTCGCCGTCCATACCGTGGACTAAATTTATAAATACGTCCGCTTCGACCTTTTTCTCGCCGAGCAACCCGCCCGCGAAAAATCCACCCTGCTTAAGGGTGAGCTTTTTGGCGTTTTTATACTTGCCCGAGCTAAAGAAATTCGCCTTCATATCGGCGCCGTTTATCAAGTAAAATTCTCTAAATTTATCGCAAAATATAAATAAAGGTTCGTTTTTTAGCACCTTTTTTAGGGCTATGGCGCTCACGATACTGATCTCGTGTTCGTAGCTTTTAGCGCCGAATATCACAGCAAATTTCATATCTTTTCCTTTTTTATGCTAGTTTTTTTAGGGCTTGTTTGACGAGTTCGCCCGTATTTTGCGCGTCGCACTCGCTAAGCGCCTTGGTTATCTTTTCTCTTTTAAAGCCAAGGCTCTCAAGCGCCAAGATCGCTTCGTGCTGATAGCTAGGCAGATTTTCATCCATCGTCATCTTTGCGTCGCTAAGTTCAGCGATGATGCGTCTAGCCGTCTTTGCGCCGATGCCCGGCACCGTTTGTAGCGCCGCCGCGTCTCCGCTTTTAACCGCGTTTAAAAATGCGTTCGGATTTAGGCTTGAGCACACCGCCATCGCCGTCGCCGCGCCGATGCCGCTTAGTTTTATCAGCATCTCAAACATCTTTTGCTCGTTGCTATCTAAAAATCCGTAAAGCAAGTCCGCATCCTCGCGAATGATCTGCGTGATGTTTAGCTCCACCCTCTGGCCTCGCTCGAGTTTTGCCGAGCAAAAAAGCGAGATAGCCACGCCGTAGCTAACGCCGCCGGCCGTCTTTAAAATGAGATTTGCGGGCTCTTTTTTGGTTATCACGCCCTCGATCGCTTTTATCATCGTTTTCCTTTAAAATTTGCGATTATCTCTAAAATTTGATTAATTCTTGCAAAAATTTATCCGTCACTTCGCTAAATGCGGCGTTTAGTGCCTTCATTGCGATTTCGCCCTCGTCAGCGCCTGCGTCTTTTTGCGAGCTTAACACGACGCTTTTTAGCTCTTTGCCGTCTTTAAAAAAGCTAAACATCATGGAAATTTGCGCTTTTTGATCTTTGATTTGAAGTGTGAGTAAATTTGACTTCACGCTTACGTCCGTGTTTTTAAAAGAGGGCTTAAACACGCACTGATCGCTTGCGGCTATGATCAAATTTCGCCTCGCCATTTCGCTTGGGAGCGCTAAAAATTTGATATTTTTTAGCGGACGGATCTCGCCGTTTGCGTCTATCTTTAAAACTTCGCGGCTCTCGTACGCGCCAAAAACCCGCACCTCCTCGATAAAAACCGTTTTTTCGGGCTTGTTTGTGCACTCTTTAAATTTATCCTCCGCGCCGCCTAACATAAAATAATTCGTCCTAG
>ERZ773087.2011-NODE-2011-length-11479-cov-39.170518_pt1 | contig 11479 bp, 2 predicted proteins | sample MGYA00511375_ERZ773087 | MGnify/ENA primary metagenome ERZ773087 (study PRJEB29015, sample SAMEA2737995) | human oral metagenome | biome: human oral; feature: human-associated habitat; material: dental | place: China | collected 2063 ...
TTGTTAGTAATTCCGCTAAAGCTTCGGTAAAAGTTGGCTTGGCGGCTATGGTTTTAACCTGCGGTAGTGGGTTGATTTCGGGTGTTGATGCAGCGCCTAACAGAGGCCTTTCTTTGGCTCCTGGTGAAGGCCCTAGTGATGGTGGGTTTACGTATTTATATCCTAGCCAAAATTCTCCTTATATTCAGATGTATGATTACAAAACACCAGGGAATCCAGGACTAGGAAATTTATATACAAATAATAAGGTGTTTGGTATCCAAATCGGTAACAATGCGAATGCTCGTGCTAATGATGGCTCCGTGTCTGGTATTTCTATCGGTGACTATTCCCAATCTCGTGCGTTGGGTATCGGTTTAGGCCACTATGCTCAATCTGAACAAATCGGTGCTATTGCTGTTGGTTCTGCTGCGAAGGCAAAAGGCTTTAACTCCTTGGCGATGATGCGTCAAGCCTATGCAGGTGAACAATATGCGGCAGCTATTGGTACGGCAGCATCCGCACAAGGTAAAGCGAGCTTGGCTATGGGCCACTCCGCATTAGCAACAGGTGATCAATCCATTGCTATCGGTTCTGCAAATCCTGATCCATTAACAGATGCAAAAGGTACACCGTACACAGCATATGACGGAACTACTAATACTCAAGCTAATGCAGCTCGTGCTATTGCTATCGGTCAAGGTGCTAAATCAAATACTGATGATAGTATAGCTATGGGTACAGGTGCTAATGTAGCGGCAGGTAGAAATTATAAAGGTGAAAACTTTACTCATGGCATAGCTATCGGCAGTAATGCCCTTTCTCAGGGAATACAAGGTGTAGCTATCGGTAACGGTGCAGCACATTATCGTGATAATGCGGTTGCTCTTGGTAACAATGCGCAAACTCGTGCGAAAGATGGCATCGCTATTGGTAATAATGCTGAATCCGGCATTCAAAATGACCCAACTTATAAAGTAAATAACTCCGTTGCTGTAGGTAACTCTGCACGTGCTCATGGTGGTTCTGGTGTTGCTCTTGGTAATGATACATATGCATTGGGCGGATCTTCTGTGGCTGCAGGTAATGCGGCATGGGCATTAGGTGAACGTTCCACAGCTATCGGTAACAATGCTCATTCTGAAGGTTACGGCTCTATTGCTATGGGTCGTGAAGCGAGTGCTTTGAGTACTCAAGATGGAGACAAGAAAAATGTTGTGGCTATCGGTGATGATGCACAAGCAACTGGCTCCCGTTCCATCGCATTGGGCGTAAGCGCTCAAGCTGGTACATTAGAACGTGTACGTGATCGTAGCGTTTACAAAGATAATCCTGAATTAATCACTAAACTTAAAGCTCAAAAAGAAGTAACTGATGCAGTAGCAATCGGTAGCGAAGCAAGTGTACAAGAAAACGAAGGCTTAGCTCTCGGTAGCAAAGCAACAGTAAATAATGTTCGTGGCGTTGCATTAGGTGCTAATTCTGCAACAGCTGCCCCTGTAAGCACAGCTAGTGAAACTATTAATGGTTTAAAATACAACTATGCAGGTGGTACTGCTGATTCCACAGTTAGCGTAGGTAATACTTCTACAAAACGTACAATTACAAACGTTGCTGCTGGTCGTGTAAGTGCACAATCTACAGATGCTATTAATGGTAGCCAATTATATGGCGTTGCTAATGCAGTAGGTAATGTAGCTAACAGCACTAAGAATATCTTAGGCGGCAATGCTCAGGTTGACCAAAACGGCTCTATCACCATGACTAATATTGGTGATACAGGTAAAAACACTATTCATGAAGCTATCAAATCCGCAAATTCTGGTTGGGAACTTCAAGTTAATGGCCAAAAGGTTAAAGATGTAAAAGCTCCAAACCGTACAGTGAACTTTAACGCTGGTAAAAATATTAAATTAGAAGGCTCTGGAGACAATGTTACGGTTGCAACAGTTGATAATGCAAACTTCAACTCCGTTACAACTGGTAGCGTATCTATGAGCAAAACCGGTATCAATGCTGGTGGTTATCAAATTACCAATGTACAATCTGGCGGTGATACATTAACAAATGCGGCTAATATCGGTGATATTTCTCGTATTGCTGCAAAATACGATAAATACTTGCAACGTGGTTCTGCAACGTATGAAGCAAACGGTAATGGCAAGATTAACATGACCGGTACAAATGGCTTGACTGCTGAAGTAACAGGTTTGAAAAACACGTATGTTACATCTGGTACAGTATCCAATGACGGTAAGAGATTGACATTGACACGTAATGACAATCAAACATTCGATGTTGATATCTCTAAAATCTCTAATGGTCTTTCCAAAACTGACTACCGTTTGATTGCAAACCCTGCAGCAGGTAGCAATGGCGAATATAAAGTGGCTGCTGACGGCAGCATGACATTGACTGTTGCTGATGCTGATGGTTCCAACCCTAGACAAGTTAAGTTGACGAACCTTGCTTCTAAAGAGCAACAAGATATCAATACTACTAATATCACAAATAACACTAACAAGATTGCTAAAGGCTTAAGCTTCCAAGGCGATAACAATGTTAAAATCAACAAACAACTTGGCGATACTTTAGGTATTACAGGTGGCGCTACAGGTGCTTTGTCTGACAACAACATCGGTGTTGTAGCTAAAGACGGCAACCTTAATGTTAAGTTGGCAAAAGACCTAACAGGTTTGAACAGCGTAACTGCAGGTTCTGTTCGCGTAGGTAAACATAGCGACAATAAAAACTATGTAACTGGTTTGGACAATAAAGAATGGAATGTTCAAAACCCTACCATTACATCTGGTCGTGCAGCAACTGAAGATCAGTTGAAAAAAGTGTCTGATGAAATTAAGACTACTAATGCGGCTAAAACAGATTACCGTTTGATCAACAATGCAAACTCTGCAGACGGTTCTTACTCTGTAGAAAACAACAAGGTTGATTTAAAAGTTAAAGATGAAGCTCATCCTAACAGCCCTGCTAATACAGTAACAATCAACAACATCGCATCCAAAACTGAATTGGATAAATTGACAGAACGCGCTGTTAAATATGATCTTAACGGTACTACTGTTAATAAAAACAAGGTTACTTTGGAAGGCCAAGGCGGTACAACAATTACTAACTTGAAAGCTGGTGAAGTATCTTCTACTTCTACAGATGCTGTAAACGGTAGCCAATTACATGATGTGAAAATCGAAGCAGGTAAACATTCTAAAGTTACTGTTTCCGATGATAACCTCAAATTGACAACTACTCCTGCTACAAGCACTGAAGGTGCTAAATATGATCTTCGTTTGAACAACAAAGTGACATTGGGTAGCGGTAACAATCAAGTAGTTCTTGATGGTACAGCAGGTAGAGTAACTGCTAGTGGCGTTGTAATGGGCGCTCAAACTGTTCAAAATACGAAACATGCAAGCGAAACTGGTAATTATGTAACTAACTTGGACAATAAGAACTGGGATTCCACATCTATCGTATCCGGTCGTGCAGCGACTGAAGATCAGTTGAAAAAAGTTAGCGAGCAAATTACTCAACAAGGTAGCAGTGCAACTGACTATCGTCTTGTAAGAAACTCCAGTGCTGATGGTTCCTACAAGGTAAACGACAATGGTGAAGTATCCTTGACTGTAGAGGATAAAAACCATGCAGGCGTTAAAGAGCAAGTTACAATCAATAACATTGCATCCAAGACTTCTGTAGATAAATTGACAGATCGTGCTGTTAAATATGACATCAATAACGGTGTTGTTGATAAAACTAAGGTAACATTGGAAGGCGCTAATGGCACTACTATTACAAATGTAAAAGACGGTGCTGTAACAGCTACATCTACAGATGCTATTAATGGTAGCCAATTGTTCAAGACTAAAGAAGAATTGATCAATAAAGGCATGAAATTCGGTGCTGACTCCGGTAACGTAATCAATAAAAAACTTGGTGAACAAGTAAACGTTAAAGGTGGCATCACAGAAGCATCCAAATTGACTGCTGAAGACAATATCGGTGTTGTATCCGATGGCTCTAACGACTTGAAAGTTCGTTTGGCTAAAGACCTTAAAGGTTTGAACAGCGTAACTGTAGGTGATACAAAAGTTACTTCCAACGGTGTAACTATCAGCAACGGCGCTACAAACAATGCATCTGTATCCCTTACTAAAACAGGCTTGGATAATGGTGGTAACAAGATTACTAACGTTGCTCGTGGTACAATCGACAGCGATGCAGTAAACTTGGCACAATTGAAAGAAGTATCCAACAGTGCATCTGCAGCAAATACAAAGGTAGCTGAAGGTAAAAACATTAAAGTTGATGAAAGCATCGACAATGTAACTAAAGCTAAAACATATACTGTAGGCTTGAAAGATGAAGTAACATTAGGCTCTGGTAATACAGCTATCAATATTAACGGTACAACAGGTATCGTGAAAGCTGGCACTGGCGATAATGCTGTGACTATCAATGGCACAAATGGTACTATCAACTCCGGTAAAGTGACTATTAATGGTACTACAGGTACTGTTAATGAATTGACTAACAGAACTTGGAATCCTAATGCTATTACTAATGGTCAAGCTGCGACAGAAGATCAATTAAAAGTAGTAGACAATAAAATTGATACTACAAAAACTGAAATCGTAGAAAAAGGCTTGAACTTCCAAGGCGATGCAGGTACTGCAATTCATAAAGACCTTGGTCAAACATTGAAAATCTCTGGCGGTCAAGCTGACGCATCCAAACTTTCAGAAAATAACATCGGCGTAGTTAATAACAACGGGGTATTGAATGTTAAACTTGCTAAAGATTTGACAGGCTTGAACAGCGTAACAACTGGTAATACTGTTATCAATAACGATGGTTTGAAAATCAACAACAAACAATTCGTTACAGAAAACGGCTTCAATGCTAACGATACTCAAATTACAAACGTGAAAGCTGGTACAGAGGATAACCACGCAGTTAACCTTAAACAGTTGAAAGAAGTATCTAACAACGCAGCTGCAGCTAAAACTGTTGTAAAAGCTGGCAAAAACATCAATGTAACTGATTCTGAAGATCCACTTACTAAAGCTAAAACTTACACAGTTGGTTTACAAGACACAGTAACATTGGGTTCTGGCAATACTGCTGTTAATATCGACGGCACAAAAGGTATTGTGAAAGCTGGCGAAGGCAACAATGCTGTGACTATCAACGGTACAAACAGCACAATTAATGCTGGTAACGTAGCGATTAACGGTGCAACAGGCAATATCAATTCCGGTAAAGTTCTTGTTAATGGTGCTAAAGGTACTGTAAACAACTTAACAAATATCACTTGGGATGCTGACCATATCACAAGCGGTCAAGCTGCAACAGAAGATCAATTGAAAGTTGTTGATAAGAAAATTACTGACAATGGTAGTAACTTGACTAAGAAGGGCTTGAACTTCAAAGGCGATGACGCTACAAGCATTCATAAAGATCTTGGCGAAACATTAGATGTTGTAGGTGGTACTTCCGATAAAGCTAAATTGTCTGACAATAACATCGGCGTGGTATCTGAAAATGGTAAGTTGAATGTTAAACTTGCTAAAGAGTTGACTGGTTTAACAAGTGTAACAACTGGTGCTACAACAATTAATAACGAAGGTTTAACAATTGGTGGTAAGAAATTCGTTACAGCTAACGGCTTTGATGCTAACAATACACAAATCAAAAACGTAAAAGCTGGTACTGAAGGTAATGATGCAGTTAACTTGAATCAATTGAACGAAGTTAAAAATGCGTCTAACACTACAGTAGAAGGTAGCGAAAACATCAATGTTGATTCCACAGTAGACCCTAATACACACGCTAAAACTTATAAAGTAGCATTGAAAGACAATGTAACTTTAGGTTCTGGCAATAATGCAATCAACATCAATGGTACTACAGGTATCGTGAAAGCTGGTGACGGTGCTAATGCTGTGACTATCAATGGTACAAATGGCACTATCAACTCTGGTAAAGTGACTGTTAACGGTACTGCTGGTACTGTAAACAACTTGACAAACATTACTTGGGATGGCAAAAACTTCACAAGCGGTCAAGCTGCAACAGAAGATCAATTGAAATCTGTTGATAAGAAAATCACTGACAACAGCACTGACTTGACTAAGAAAGGCTTGAACTTCCAAGCTGATTCTGGCGAATTAATTCATAAAGATCTTGGTCAAACATTGGATGTTGTAGGTGGCATTACTGAAAAATCTAAATTGTCTGACAACAACATCGGTGTGGTATCCGAAAACGGTAAGTTGAATGTTAAACTTGCAAAAGACTTAACAGGCTTGAACAGTGTAACAACAGGTCAAACAACTATCAACAACGATGGCTTGACAATCAACAACAAACAATTCGTTACAGCTAATGGCTTTAACGCTAACAATACGCAAATCAAAAACGTAACTGCTGGTGTAGAAGACAACGATGCTGTTAACGTTAAACAATTGAATGATGTAAAAGCTGCATCTAATACAAAAGTAGAAGGCAGCAAAAATATCAATGTTGATGAAACTGTAGATCAAACTACAAAAGCTAAAACTTACACAGTTGCGTTGAAAGACACTGTAACATTAGGTTCCGGTAACACAGCAGTTAACATCGACGGTACAAAAGGTATCGTAAAAGCTGGTAACGGTGCGAATGCAGTAACTATCAATGGTGTAACAGGCAACATTAATGCAGGTAAAGTTCTAGTTAACGGTGCAAATGGTACTGTAAACAACTTGACTAACATTACTTGGAACCCTAATAACATCACAAGCGGTCAAGCTGCAACAGAAGATCAATTGAAAGTTGTAGATAACAAAATTGATAAGAACACTGAAAACTTGACTAAGAAAGGCTTAAACTTCCAAGCTGATTCTGGCGAAGTAATCCATAAAGATCTTGGTCAAACATTGGATGTTGTAGGTGGCATTACTGATAAAGCTAAATTGTCTGACAACAATATCGGTGTTGTATCCGAAAACGGTAAGTTGAATGTTAAACTTGCAAAAGATTTAACAGGCTTGAACAGCGTAACAACTGGTCAAACAACTATCAACAACGATGGTTTGACAATCAACAACAAACAATTCGTTACAGCTAATGGCTTCAACGCTAACAATACGCAAATCAAAAACGTAACAGCTGGCGTAGAAGATAACGATGCTGTAAATGTTAAACAATTGAACGATGTAAAAGCTGCATCTAATACAAAAGTAGAAGGTAGCAAAAACATCAATGTTGATGAAACTGTAGATAATGTAACAAAAGCTAAAACTTACACAGTTGCATTGAAAGATACTGTAACATTAGGTTCCGGTAATAATGCAGTCAACATCGACGGTACAAAAGGTATCGTAAAAGCTGGTGAAGGCGCTAACGCAGTGACTATCAATGGCGTAAACAGCACAATCAATGCTGGTAAAGTAGCGATCGATGGTGTAACAGGTAACATCAATGCTGGCAAAGTTCTAGTTAACGGTGCAAATGGTACTGTAAACAACTTGACTAACAGAACTTGGGATCCTAATAACATCACTAACGGTCAAGCTGCAACAGAAGATCAATTGCAATCTGTAGATCAAAAAGTTACAGACAACAGTAAGAAAGGCTTGAACTTCCAAGCTGACTCTGGTGAATTAATTCATAAAGACCTTGGTCAAACATTGGATGTTGTAGGTGGTATTTCTGATAAAGCTAAATTGTCTGACGGCAATATCGGTGTTGTATCCGAAAACGGTAAGTTGAATGTTAAACTTGCAAAAGATTTAACAGGCTTGAATAGCGTAACAACTGGTCAAACAACTATTAACAATAATGGTTTGACAATTGGCGGTAATACATTTGTTACAAACAACGGCTTCAATGCAAACAATACACAAATCAAAAACGTTAAAGCTGGTACAGAAGATAGCGATGCTGTTAACCTTAAACAATTGAATGAAGTAAAAGCTGCGTCCGATACTAAGGTAAAAGGTAGCAAGAACATTCATGTTGAAGAAGAAATCAACGATCTTACAAAAGCTAAAACATACACTGTAAACTTGAAAGACACAGTGACATTGGGCTCTGGCAATACATCAGTTCATTTCGATGGTACAACAGGTATCATTAGAGCTGGCGAAGGTTCTAATGCTGTAAATATCAATGGTACAAACGGTACAATCAACTCCGGTAAGGTAACTATCAATGGTGGTTCTGGTACTGTTAACGATTTGACTAACAGAACTTGGGATCCTAATAAGATCACTAATGGTCAAGCTGCAACAGAAGATCAATTGAAAGTTGTAGACAACAAAATTGATAAAAATACTGAAGACTTGACTAAGAAAGGCTTGAACTTCAAAGGCGACTCCGGTGAAGCTATCCATAAAGACCTTGGTCAAACATTGGAACTTAAAGGTGGCGAAGCTGATGCTTCTAAACTTTCAAATGGTAACATTGGCGTAGTTAATGAAAACGGCAACTTGAACGTTAAACTCGCTAAGAATCTTAAAGGTCTTGATTCCGTAACTGTTGGTTCCGATCCAAGCAAACAAGTTGTTCTTGATAATAAAGGCGTGTCCGTAGGCGGTAAAACATACATTTCTAACGAAGGCTTAAACGCAAATAATCAAAAGATTACTAACGTGGCAGCTGGTGTAAATGATACAGATGCAGTTAACGTTCAACAGTTGAAGAGCAGCATGGCGGCAGCAACTACAACAGTGAAAGCTGGCGATAGCGGCAATACAACTGTAACATCTACAACAAATGCGGATAAGTCCAAAACATACACTGTAGATATCAAAAAAGACTTGAACTTACGTAGTGTAACTACAACTACAGACGATCAACAACACTCCACTTTAACAAACGGTAGAGGTGTTACAAGCACTGATACATTTGGTAATAAGACTACTCTTACTGCAGATAATGTGAAAGTATCTGATAGTCAAAATAATACAACTCAAACAACAGCTAAAGGTGTACTTGTAGATAATCCAACTAAGGCCACTGAGTTGACTGTTGACGGTGTTGTAACTACTGACAAAAAGACTAAGAGAACAAGCACAACTGCAGATGGTGTGGTTGTTACATCTGGCATGGGTAGTACTAAAGTAACTACTACTGTTAGCAGCAACGGTGTTGCAATTACTACTCCTCCAGCAGGTCAAGGGTCCCCTAAAGATGGTACTGGTGCAGTAACATTGACTAAGGACGGCTTGAACAATGGTGGCAATAAAGTTGTTAACATGGCAAGTGGTTATGGCGAAGGCGAAGATATCAACAATATTGCTGATAATAGCAGCAGCTTAACAAATGGTGCTAACATCGGCGACTTGAAAAAAGGTATCGATGGCCTTAAGAAAGCTGGCTTAGACTTTGCAGGTGACAAAGGTGAATTCCATCGTAACTTAGGTGAAAAAGTAACCGTTAAAGGTGGCGTTACTGATGAAAGCAAACTTTCCTCTGCAAACAATATCGGTGTTATTTCCGATAACAACGGCAGCTTGAATGTTCGTTTGGCAAAAGATATTACTGGTATCAACTCCATTACAACTATGGATAACTCCGGTCATACAACTGTAACAAACGGTAATGGTATCACAATCAAAAATAATGGTGGTGGCAGCGTATCCTTAACAAGCTCTGGTTTGAATAACGGTGGTAATAAGATTACTAACGTAGCACCAGGTGAAATTAGCTCCACTTCTACTGATGCTGTTAATGGTTCCCAACTTAATCGTGTTGCAAACAGCATGAATAATGTTGTAAAAGAAGTTCGTCAAGTTGGTGCTTTATCCTCCGCGTTGTCTGCATTGAAACCTATGGCTTATGATCCTTACGAACCTACTCAAATCATGGCAGGTTATGGTAACTACCGTGGTGACTCCGCATTGGCATTAGGCGTGGCTCATTACAAAAATGAATCCATGATGTTACATGCTGGCGTAGCTTGGGCGGGCAGCAATAGCCATATGATGGCAAATGCTGGTGTAACTTGGAAAGTAGGTAACAGAGACGGCGAAGCAGAAACTGCAGATCGTTACCGTAAAGGACCTATTAGTTCCACATATGCAATGCAACGTGAACTTGCTGCAATGAAAGTTGAAAATCAAGGATTAAAAGGTGAAGTAGCTGATTTGAAAGCTGAAAATGAACAAATGAAAGCTAATATTGCTGCAATGATGGCAAGACTAGGTTTATAATACGTTCATACTGAACATTACGGGGTGAGGATTCCCTTTTAGGGGATTCTCCCACCCGATTTAATTCGTTGATAGAAAAGAGGAATATATAATGAAAAAATCCACTTTGCTTGCTTTCACAGCAGCAGTATTATTCGGCAGTGGCATATTACAAGTTAATGCGGCATCTGCTACATATGATGATCCATTGCTTTTACCAAATCCAGCTAAAGCGCCTACAACAGGTTCTGTTGTATTGGTTCCTGTGGCTAGCCCTCAGGCGGTGCAAAGTATCCATGAATTTGTGAAAGCATGGGAAAATGCGGAAAAACACATTGCTTTGGCTGAAAGCAAAAAGAATAATCATCAAGCGTTAACTAAAGAAGAAGCTAAATGGTTACATTCTAAAGATAAGCATAACTATGCTGATTATTTCCGTAAACATTCTTTAGGTTATGTACATGGCCAAGAAACTGCATTGAACTGGAATGGTGAAAACCGTAATAAAAACGAGTATAGCTATTACACATTCCCTAAATATGATAAGGACCAAGGTTATACAAATAGCTATGGTTACAATGTATTGCGCAGCATGGTTGATCGCATGAATGAATTGATTCAAAAGCAAAAGGCCGTTGGCGGTCCTTTGACAGATGAAGAAGCACAAGCATTGGAAGATGCTATGCTTGATATCATGGCTCAAGATCAAGAACATGTATCTAATGAAGAATTGCGTTATTACATGAACGAAGCAGTTTGGTTTGCTACAAAACAAACTGTAAAAAATATGTCTGCAGAAGAACCTTCTGTTGGAGACATGCACGAAATTAACCTTCGTGAAGCGATTCAGACAGATAACTAATCGTCTAATACATATATAATTAAATCTTTATATGTATAACTTTTGCTGTATAGGGAATGCAGATGCAATACCTTATATATAAAAGTTTTTAATATACAGTGTTGAGATGCAAATAAGGGATTCTATAAACACACTGTTATATAGGCAAGAAGCCGCAACAGAATGCAACATATGTATTCTTGTTGCGGCTTTTTTTTGCTTTAAATTCTCCTTGTATGATATGTCTAAAAGAGTGATATAACTCAAATTTCGAATCTGTAAAATGAGGCCATAAAATTGTGCAAAAATAATGGTAAAAATTTTCTGAAATTTGTAGTAAAATTTGTCCAAATTTTGTTGACATTAGTATATGGAAATGTTATTATATTCAAGTACCCCATATGAAGGGGCACAGATCTTTGAAAACTGAACAATGATAGGTAATCAATCATATGATTGAACATAT
>ERZ773087.2013-NODE-2013-length-11472-cov-25.750810_pt1 | contig 11472 bp, 6 predicted proteins | sample MGYA00511375_ERZ773087 | MGnify/ENA primary metagenome ERZ773087 (study PRJEB29015, sample SAMEA2737995) | human oral metagenome | biome: human oral; feature: human-associated habitat; material: dental | place: China | collected 2063 ...
GGCGGGGTCCCGGGTCCGCGACCGTGTGCGAGCCGGGTGCCCGACAGCAGGGTGCCGCCCGTGGCGGCCTGGGTGAAGTGGCGGAGGGGGCAGCTCCGCCACGTAGGAGATGGTGCCGCCCGTGGCGTCCCGGGCGAGGTCAACTGCGTCCCAGAGCCGTGGTGAGCCGACGGGGTGGGGGGCCAGTGCGTCTTGTCCCGTACCGACGATATTCGCATGCTCGGCCGCGTGGAGAAGCTGGTCGATGCTCCGCGTGTGGTCGAGCTGTATTGACAGCTATGGTGCCGCGCGCCTGGAGGTCTAATGCGCACGCTGAGGCCGGGGTGCGCTCTTAGCTGGGCGGTCGAGGATCTTGCCGACTGTCTGGGGGAGGTCTTCCGCAGGCCCGTTGACCTGGTCTTGCGACACTCGTGAGAACGGTACTTATTCGTCGTGAGAACGGTACTTGTTCGTGCTGAGAACGGGTGTCTGTGACTGGCTCCCGCAGGGACGCGATCACGTACGGTGTGAACGGAACGCGATCTAGTTGTGGGGACCGGGGCGTCTCCTGGGTGTACTGGTGCGGGTGGGGGGCGCGTGCTACTATTTTGTTCGTGGGGGCAGGGGCGGCACAGGACGGTATCCGAGAGGCCGCCCTTGAGTCATATGCGGAGAGGCTCCTCCTGACGTCTGATCTGCCCCGTATAAGTGGGTTCACGATGAGGGTTTGTTCTGGTGCTGTGCTGAGGAGCCTAATGACGTGGTCCGTCTCTGTCTTGTGTCCTGTTCGGGAGGGAGTGGGACTCCGCCCTCTGGCGGGTCGGATACGGGAAGATGCGTCTCCTGTGCGGGACGGGTGGAGGTCCGCGGCGCGGTGCTCGCGCTCGACGACGGGGCCTGCGCCGGGAGGATCTGGCGAGGGGAGGGGGTGCACGTGCGGGTGCTCAAGGGGTTGAGGCTAGTCGAACTTGTGATATTGGTCACCATCAGTGTGGTGCGGGACACCCCGTCTGACTGCCACTTTTCCGCATGGTCTCGTCCAAAGCCGGCGCCGGATCCGCTGCCGGGGCCGTCGGTGGCGAGTGGCGTCATACCAACGAAAGGTGGTAGAAATGGCCCCGTTCCGGCCACCTCCGGAAGGGCCTCCACAGGCCGGTGGCGATCCAGCCCCTGGAAACGTTGCAACCACGCGCCTCCCAGGGGCAGGGGTCAGGGAGCACCCCGCACCGCTAGGTGCATTAAGACTCTCCCACCATCTCGGCGGTAGCGGCCCACGTGGCGAGTCAGGGAGCACCCCGCACCGCTAGGTGCATTAAGACACCAAGGTAAAGTCTACGAGTACGGACATCGTGTCAGGGAGCACCCCGCACCGCTAGGTGCATTAAGACGTGGACGCGGCCAAGGGTGTATCCACCGATCCCGGTGTCAGGGAGCACCCCGCACCGCTAGGTGCATTAAGACCACATACGGCAGCGCAACAGGGACCATGAAGGAAGGTCAGGGAGCACCCCGCACCGCTAGGTGCATTAAGACACGCCATCCCGGCGCACATGCCCTCGGCCACGGCCGTCAGGGAGCACCCCGCACCGCTAGGTGCATTAAGACATCACAGGCGGCGTCGGTGATGAGCTCGTTGACGGCGGTCAGGGAGCACCCCGCACCGCTAGGTGCATTAAGACGAGAGCGCCATGCGCTCTCCCTCGCTCAGACGGCGTCAGGGACCGTCCCGCACCGCTATGACGTGAGTGGAGTGCGATTGGTTTGCGGGGGTGGGGGTCCCTGGTTGCTCGTGGCGTGGACTCGGGTGGTTCTATGCACTCCTCTGGGTGGTCTGCCACTTGTCTGCTGGCCCGGTTTCGTGCGCGTGTCGCAATCTGAGGATCAGAGCCGCCCCACCCCGCCCGGCACTTTGTACACCCAATGTCCACGCAGGTCAGGGGCCTGGACCCTGACGCGGCCGAGGGTGGCCCTCGTTCTGATCCTCAGATTGCGACAGAACCGTCCGCCCGCTACCGCCGGGGCCATGCATACTCTCCCCTCCTCACCTCAGGGTGGGTCCCGGACCAGGTGGTGAGGCGGTGCGGGGCGCAGGGGTCGTGGTGGTGGCCTCGCGCAGGTCCCGGACCGGGCACAGGGGTGTACGTACCGCAGCTGGCCTGCTCGAGGTGGCCTCGCGCAGGTCCCGGACCGAGCAACAACGCGGCTCGCCACCCCGCCCCAGGGGAGCATTCGGTCGCGCTAGTACGGGCCCGGGAGTACGGGTCCGGGCCAGTGGCCCGAGACTGGTAGGTCCGGGCCAGCTGCGCCCCTGTTCGCCCCTGTTCACGCTATAAGCACCCGACCGGAACCTCGTGGAACACGTACGGGGACCAGGTCCAACACCAGGCAGCACCAGAGAACCTCCTTCTGACCCTGGACCGGGATCCGTAAGTCAGCTGGCGCCCCGGCAGAGTGCGCCGACGTTGGGCGCCGTCGGGTGCGGGCGCCTACGATGCGGCCATGCCCCCATCCTTCCCGCACCCCCCACGCCGACCCGTCCGCCCCATGACAGCCTCGGCAGAATGTCTGCCGACACCACCACACCCCATGATAGTCCCGGCAGAATGTCTGCCGCCTCCCCCACCCGTCTTTGCGCATTCTCCTACTTTCGCGCCGCTTTTTTCACCCCCTCACTCACGTCAAACTATTCATTCATGAAGCGAGCTATTGCCCTCACCTACTCCCTCGTCGTGGCTACGATGGCCACGGCCACGTGGATCGAACACTTCCGCGGAACTGAATTTGTCGCCCGTCACCTCTATGGTGCCTGGTGGTTCACGCTGCTCTGGGCCCTACTGGCGGCCTTGGGCGTGGCGTGGATCGTGAAGCGACGCGTCAGGCGGTGGAGCACGCTGCTGGTGCACGCCGCCTTTGTCGTCATCCTCCTCGGCGCCCTGCTGACGCACCTGACGGCCTCGCGCGGCATCGTCCACCTCCGACAGGGCGCAACTGTCGACACCTACCTGGCCGAACGGTCCGACGGCTCCACCGAGGAGCGGCGGTTGCCCTTCCGCATCACCCTCGACAGCTTCCGCGTCCACTACCACGCCGGAACGACGGCCGAGCGCGACTATACGTCCCACTTCACCGTCAGCGACGGCCAGACCGTCCTCCGCGGCGAAACGGCGATGAACCGCATCTTCACCTTCCGCTCCGTCCGGCTCTATCAGAACGCATACGACCCCGACATGGCCGGCAGTTACCTGGCCGTCAACACCGATCCCTACGGCATTCCCATCACTTACACCGGCTACGGGCTGCTCTTCGCCGCCCTCGTCGGACTGCTCATCGATCCGCGCGGCACCTTCCGCCGACTGCTCTCCGACGCCCGACTGCGCCGCGGGGCCTTCCTCGTGCTCGTCCTCCTGTCCATCGGGCGTGAGGCGTCGGCCGACCCCCTGATCGTGCCTCGCGAGACGGCCGACCGCTTCGGGCGCGTGCACCTCCTTTATAGCGACCGCATCGCCCCGGTGCAGACCTTCGCCATCGACTTCACGAAGAAGCTCTACGGCCGCGCCTCGTATCGCGGACTGACGGCCGAGCAGGTGCTGATGGGGCGCCTCTTCGACCCGCGCGGATGGGACAAGGAGCCGATGATCCGCGTCAAAGACGCTGCCCTGCGCCGTCAGCTGCGCCTGCCGCGCTACGCGTCCGTCAACCATTTCTTCTCGCCCGACCGGGGTTACATCCTCGGGACTTACCTGATGGAATACGAGCAGGGTCAGCGCGACGCCTTCCACACGGCCTGCGTGGACATGGACGCCAAGATCCGCCTCATCATGTCCCTACGCGACGGATCGGCGCTGGCGCTCTTCCCTCATGCCGACGTCTACGGCGCCGTCCGCTGGCGTCACCCGGCCACGCCCCTCTCCCCCGGCGAGTTGCCCCGCATGGATGCGCTCTTCCTGCGCAGCTACCTCAGCCTGCTCCGCGAGCAGATCGTCAAGGCCGACTATGCCACCGCCAACACGCTGATCGAGAAGCTCGACAAATACCAACGCCTGCACGCCGGCGGCACCCTCCCCTCGCCCACGGCCGAGCGCGCCGAACGCCTCACGAACGCCATCCCCTTCGCCACGGTGCTTTTCATCGTCAACCTCACCGTCGGCCTCTTGGCGCTGCTTTACACCATCCGCCGACTCGTCCGCCAGCACGACGCGCCGCGCACCGATCGCCTCGTCCGACGCGCCACGCTCGGCCTGCTCCTCCTTTCCTTCGCCGCGCTAACCCTCTGCGAGGTGCTCCGCTGGATCGTGGCCGGCCGTGCGCCCGTGGCCAACGGTTACGAGACGATGCTGCTCATCGCCTGGTTCACCCTCCTCTTCGCCTTCGTAGCCGGACGTCGCTTCCCCATCGCCCTCCCCTTCGGCGCGCTCATCTCCGGCTTCTTCCTCCTGGTCAGCCACCTGGCCCTGATGGATCCGCGCATCACACCCCTCATGCCCGTCCTCGGTTCGCCGCTGCTCAGCCTGCACGTCTCCGTCATTATGATGGCTTACGCGCTGCTCAGCCTCACCTTCATCTGCGCCCTCACCGCCCTCCTGCTGGCCGCCATCGGCCGCCGCGATCCGGAGCGCACGGCCGAGCGTATGGATGCGCTGCGCCTCCTCTCGCTCCTCTTCCTCTACCCCGCGCTCGTCACGCTCGGCGTCGGCATCTTCGTCGGCGCCATCTGGGCCAACGTCTCGTGGGGCACGTACTGGAGCTGGGACCCGAAGGAGACGTGGGCCTTGATCACGTTTATGGTCTACGCCGTCGTCATCCACACCCACACTTGGCCCGCCTTCCGTCGCCCGATGGCTTACCACGTCTACCTCCTCCTCTCCTTCCTCACGCTGCTGATGACCTACTTCGGCGTCAACTACCTGCTCGGCGGCATGCATTCCTACGCATAGACGGGCTGCGACCGCCCAGCGAATTTGGTCGGGTGCGCGCAAAAAAAGCCGGGTACACGATGGGATCCGATCCCAATCATGTACCCGGCGTGCTGGGGGGCTGACCGATGTGTCCGCCCCCTAACGACCGATTCAGAATTACTTGGCCTTGAGGTTCTCCCCGCCCTCCTTGACAATGCTGCGATAGTATTCTTCGTCGTAACCGGGCCAATCCGGGGCGGCAGGCAGGCCGTACGGGTTACGCTTGAAGTGGCCATTCTCCTCCTTCTTCACGTTGCCGTCGATATACTTCACCAGGAGATATTCACCCAGCTCCTTCCAGCGTGCGGTAGCAGACTCAGCCGTGGTGGTGCTGAACCAAGTCAGGAAGCGCCGTGCCTCTTCGGGGCTCTTTTCGTAGAGCGTCTGAGCCGCTTTGTCGATGGCCGGGATACGATCGCGATAGCCATCCTCCAGCTCCGTCTGCACCTTGCGGATATCCTTAATCATGAAGCTGTACTTGTGGTAGGCCATGTTCGCCACCCAGTTGTGGATCCAGAAGGCCGACGTCCACGAGAAGGTCAGCAGGTCGCCGTTGCCCTCGCGATAGCACTCCGGCACAGCCAGCGTGGAGGAGTAAACGGGCGTGAAGACGGCCGTGTTGGCGTCGTCGACACCGAACCAGAGGATGCCGCCGATCTCGTCCGGCAGCCAGTTGCGCATCTGCGGCACGATCACGAAGCCCGTCTGCTGCGTAGCGATGGCGCGTTCGTGGAGGTACTTCTGCCCGTCGACGGTGAAGTTCATCGGACGCCAGCGATAAGGCACCTTGTACGCACCCGATCCGGGCTCCTCGACCATGTCCATACTCGTGCCCTCGTAGTGGTCACGCATGGCGTTCTGCACGTCTTGTACAGAGATCTTACGCGTGGGGCGCACGTAGAGCGGCATCGGCTCCTTCGAGGCGTCACCACGGACGAACTGTTCGTACTTGCTCATGTCCGTGAACTTGCGGAAGAAGGCCCACACGCGAGCCTCGCAGGCACGCAGACCATCAAATTCGTAAGGGCAATAGGCATTGACGAAGCTGAAATCCTTGTCGGCGCCCTTGAAATAGCCCTTCTCGCGAGCAAAGGAGACGATGTCCGGCGAGTACATACAATTCTCCTTGTCGCCGAACGGGATGTGGTGGATACGCGCCTGATTGGCGTGGGCCGAGATGCAGTCGTCCGGGATGCGGATAGCTACCCACACGGCGCCCTTACGGCCGGGTCCCTTGCCGATCATTTCCATGATCCATGCCTCGTTCTTGTCGGCGATGGTGAACGATTCGCCGCTGCTGTAGTAACCGTGCGCAGCCACAAGGTCGGTCATCACCTTGATCGCCTCGCGGGCTGAGCGCGAGCGCTGGAGGGCGATGTAGATCAGGCTGCCGTAATCCATGATGCCGGTCGTGTCCACCAGCTCGTGGCGCCCACCGAAGGTGCTCTCGGTGATAGCCACCTGATGCTCATTCATGTTGCCCACGACGGAGTACGTCCGTCCCACCTGTGGGATGCGTCCGAGCGGTTTGCCCGTGTCCCACTCCACCACGTCGAGCATAGCGCCCTTCGGGTGTGTCGCTGCCGGCCAACGATACATCACGCCGTAAAGCGTGTGCGAGTCGGCCGCATAACTGATAATCACTGATCCGTCAACGGATGCTTTCTTGCCCACTATCAAGTCGGTGCAAGCCTCGGCCTTCGTCCCGCCCATAGCCAGGAACAATGCGGCCGCTAATGCGATAGCATACTTCTTCATACGATACTGTTTGATGTTTCTCTATTGTGTAAATAAATCTTGTGGCCAAAGGTAGATGAATTGTCAAGGGGAGGCTCAACCGACTGCGTCTTACCGTCAATTGCCCACTGCGCCCCCTATTTTTGTCATCCGATTATTCACTCTATTAAACAACAGGCACAATGGAAACACGAACTCATCATGCACACCCCATGCGGCGAGGGGTCATCCCTGCGCTCATCCTTTTTATTTCACTCCTTCCGCTGCTCGCCGCCGCGCAACTCCACGACGTCCGGCTGCGGGTGCTGGAGCCAGACGGTACGCCGGCGGCCAACCTGATGTGCGCGCTTAAAGCGCCCGGAGCCGCCGATGCCGTCGCGTTTGCCTTCACCGACAGCACGGGCGCAACCGTCCTACGCGTCGCGACGACGGGGCACTACGGACTGTCGGTCTTGTCATTTGGTAAAGTGCTCCACGAGCAGGAAGTCGACATCGCAGGCGCCGTCGATCTGGGCGACATCACCCTCCAGTCGGCCACACAGCAGTTAGACGAGGTGATGGTAACGGCCGAGCGGCGCGCCGTGAGCAACCGCGATGGGCGACTCATTTTCGACGTCGGCTCGTTGCCGCTCAAGGCTGACTATACGGCCGTCGACGCCCTAGTGCGCACGCCGCTCGTCAACTACTCGTCCGACGGCATCACCATCGCCGGACTCGGCGCCGAGATCCGTATCAATGGTATCCGACAGCAACGAGCCGGCGGACTTTACGCTTACCTCAGCGCCATCCCCATCGATCGCGTGGAGCGCATCGAGGTTCATGCCGGACGTAGCGCCGACCTCGACGCCTCAAATAGCGGAGGCTACGTAGATATCATCCTCCGATCGCTCTACGGCGTCTCGGGCTTCCTCCGCGGTGGCCTCTCGTACTACGGCATGAGCTACGACGCCCGTCGTCGCGCCCTGCTCACCGAGTCAGGCGGCGCAGGCATCACGTATGGCAAAGAGCGGTGGAGCGCCTTCGCCGACGTCTACTTCAGCGCTGGACGCAGCGCGGGTGTCAAGAGTCGGCGCGAGACGACTTTCCTCTCCAGCGGCGAGGAGCGCACAGGTACGAACACGACTTACGGCGACCGTCGCCGCGGCCTGAACATGAACGTGGGTCTGAACGTCCACCCGAGCGAGTTACACACCTTCGGCCTCGAAGCTTCCCTCGCGTACATGTTTCCACCCACGAATTATGCCGAGGGCGCGCAGCAGATCCAGCGAGGCAGTCGGCGCGAGCAGTACACTCGAACGACGGAAACGGACCGCACCACCTTTGCCGGTAATCTCTTAGCCAACTATCGTTATGCTTCGAAAGACGGCCGCCACAAGGTGAATTGGTTAGCGAACTACATCCACGATCACAAGGACGAGGAGGCGCGTTGGGATGTGCTGTACACCCAACCCGACACCCTGCGGCGCCGCGAGATCAATACCGATCGCAGTCGCTCGGAGATGTTTTACACGCAGCTCGCCTACACCCATCGCCTCAGCAAAGAGATCGAACTGATGGCCGGAGGCAAGTATGCGCGCACCGCCATGCAAAACGATAACGGATACGCCGAGGGCGATCGCCTGGCCAGAGAGAACCGCTTCCGCTACGTGGAGCAGATCCCCGCCGCCTTCGCCGAGGGTAGCTACTCGCGCGGCCCGCTCTACCTCTCCGCCGGCCTGCGCATGGAGCAGACTGATCTCCGCTCGCACAGCGGCGACGTCCGCCAGACCTACACTGGCCTCTATCCCTCTGTCCGAGCGTCGTACAACTTCCCCAGCGGACTGTCGGTCAACCTCAGCTATTCGCGCACGCTCTTCCGCCCGCCGTTCCAGCTGCTCACCCATTACTCCGTGAAAATGTCCGAGCGCGAATATTCCGTCGGCAATCCGCTGCTCAAGGCCGAGGTGGACGACAACCTCAGCCTCCGCCTGACCACCGGCGCGCACACGCTCTACCTGCGTTGGGGCTACTCGCCGAACCCGATCACGAACATGTTTTACAGCAGCGGCGATACACTCTTTGTGACCAACATCAACGCCGCGCGCAAGTATGAATACGCCGTGTCGTACAGCTTCAACAGCCACCTCCGCCCGTGGTGGCACCTCGCGGCCGAAGTGGAGTTGCAGCACATGTACCTGCCCGAGAGCCAGTACAAGCAACGCATCACGCAGGCGTTCGTCTCCATGCGCCACACGTGGACGATCGCCCGCGCGGTGAGCGTCGACCTGAACGCAAACTATGGATCGCCGTGGATCATGAACGACAAGTGGGTGGCGGATCGCTTCAAAGTGGATTTAAGCGCGCGTTACACCTTCCCGAAGAGCGGTATCACCCTCTCACTGACGGGCCGCAACCTCTTGGCGCGCCGCCGGACAGAGAGCATCATCCACAACGCCATGCTCCACAACCGCAACTGGAGCGAAACGGCACCGCTCTCCATCCTCGCCAACCTAACGTGGCGCTTCTCTGCCGGACGCAAGAAGGTGAGCCAAGAGCGCATTCAGGATAACAACATGGACAAATATAGATTATGACGTCAAGATAAACGGAGGTTCCGAAAATCCAAAAAACAGAGTAGGAAAAATTAAATTTCTTAGCATTATGAACAAATTAGATTCAATGCTTCTTCAGATGAAACAATTTTCTGAAGGTGAAATGCAAAACCTTTCAGGAGGCTTTGTAGAGGCTGCTCTCTCTAAATATAGTAGAGCGGCAGCAGGGAACGTTAACGTTGACGTTAGTGGTCACACATGCGGATGCAGTTGTGATAACACTACGGTCATAATTGGGGGCCCTGTTCGTTAGTGCCGGTTAAAAGTTTTCTGCTGTGAGTTGAAAACTTGCCGAGAGTGAACTGAGATGGGGGAGAATGAAAATAATGTCTTACCCCATCTTTTTTTATTGTCAAAAAATGAAAGAGAGTAGATTTAATATATACTTGGAGTATAAGGGGGCAACAATTCTCTATAATACGTTGTCTGAAAAGATTATCATGTTATCGAATGAGCTGAAAAGAAGGATTGATAGCAGTGGATTGATCTGTACAGGAAATGAAAACAATGCATTTTACCAATCATTGTTAGGCGGAGGTATGCTGATAGATGATACCTGTAATGAGGACGAACTCATAGAAGGTATGATAAAAAAAGAGGACTTTTCGGAAAGCGAATATCATCTAATCATCAACCCGACTTTAGATTGCAATTTTGATTGTTGGTATTGTTTTGAGCAAAAAATCAGAGGATCTGCAATGCAACAAAGTGTATCAGACGCCTGTATAAAACTGATTGCCAATATTATTTCAAGCAAAGAGGATATAAGGAAATTTACACTTTCTTTCTTTGGAGGAGAACCCTTGCTTTATTATAAAAAAACCGCGTTGCCCATAATTAACGCGCTGCATGAAAGAATAAAAGGAAGAGAAATCGAACCTAACATCCATTTTACAACTAACGGGTATTTATTATCACCTTCTTTGCTGTATTCTATGAACTCATTAGGCGTAAGCAGTTTGCAGATAACTTTTGATGGAGATCGTGAACATCACAATCAAACTCGCTTTTCAAATAAAGGAGGCTCTTATGATAAGATAGTCCAGAATATCAAGATGATATTATCTCAAACGGATATACAAGTGATTTTGCGTATTAATTATACGCGCAAAAACATCAAAGGTTTCTTGTCTCTTCTTGCTGAATTTGAGAGTTCTCCTAATACGGACAGAATTATATTATCGCCCAATCAAGTATGGCAGGACAAAGATTTATCTGAGAGTGAATCTTTGAAGGTTCAATCTATACTTGAGGAAATCTATAAAAGAGCGCGGATTATTGGAATGTATATAAAGGAACCATCTGGTATCGGACGATTACGGCATTCCTGTTATGCTGATAAGAAAAATCAGGCTTGCGTCAATTTTGATGGAATGGTATTCAAATGCAATGCGAGAGATTTCAAGCCGACGTCTGCAATGGGAAAATTGAATGAAGATGGAAAAATTATTTGGAGTGATGCAGAACGGTTGTGGATGAGTTCGAAATATCAAAATGCTGCATGTAGAAAATGCTCGATTTTTCCTGTCTGCGCTGGAGGGTGTAGGCGTTTAACATACAACAACCTTGGGAGGGAGTATTGCATGTACAAATTTGATGAGGGCAGAAAAAAGCAAATGGTTTTAGATATGCTTCTACACGAGATGGCTGATAATTAATTTCGATCTATGTCTTCATTTAGATACATTGCTCAGCGAGATAGTATGGATTGTGGTTCTGCATGTCTATCAATGATTGTAGAATATTACGATGTTGTTATAAGTCAAGATGGATTAAAACAAGATTGTGAAACAGGAAAATCTGGAGTTTCATTGTTAGGCATTAGTAAGGCCGCCGAAAAAATAGGAATGAGGACCGTCGGAGGGATGGTTTCATTACATTCGCTCATTGCAGAAAAACCACTTCCTTGTATAGCCCATTGGGATCAAAATCACTTTGTCGTCATATATAAAATCAAAAAACAAAGAAAAGGTGACCATACAATCTATGTGGCAGATCCGGGAAAAGGTCTTCTTACATATAATAAAGCGGAATTTTGTGAGCATTGGGCAAGTACGAAAATCAATGGCGAAGAAAAAGGTGTTGTTTTACTTTTAGAACCCACGGAGAATTTCTATACACAAAACAGCACCAAACAAGCCTCGAAAAGATATCATCTCAAATTCCTTTGGGGGTACCTTAGAAAGTACAAACGTTTTTTCGTACAGCTG
>ERZ773087.2021-NODE-2021-length-11426-cov-24.654032_pt1 | contig 11426 bp, 7 predicted proteins | sample MGYA00511375_ERZ773087 | MGnify/ENA primary metagenome ERZ773087 (study PRJEB29015, sample SAMEA2737995) | human oral metagenome | biome: human oral; feature: human-associated habitat; material: dental | place: China | collected 2063 ...
AATTAGAGGATTTTGATCCGCGTATTCGTTTGCCATCAATAGAGACGTGTTTCCCTTTAAGGTCTTCTATTCACTACTTAAACGAATTGTTTTATAGAAAAGAAGAAAGCAACACAGAGTGAATTAAAATGTTATAGGATTGGCAAGTGGCGAGCTGCAAGCGAATGGCCTGCTATTTCCCTACGCCGGTGGACGTTTGTTAGAAGGAGTAAAGGACATCAATGGAAATGAACATGGACACGAAAGCATTGATTGAGACAGGGTAACCGTATCAAAATTTTCGCGCGGATATAACTATCTGATAATGAGTGTCAGCTTAGAATTTCCACTGTGAGAATTCAATGTTAGAGGCTGAAAATATCTCTGAAAAATCAGACTCTTATATTTTAATGCGGTTGCTCTGGGTATTTCGATTACTGAAATCGCTGTAAAGTTATACTTTTGCACCACTATTATCTACAAGTGTATATAACATCATACAAAGCATGTGATATTATTGAATTTCTTAAGAATCGAAAGGTTGATTATGGAGCGAAAAATATCAGAAAACGAATGTCCTGTGCGAAAATCAATACAGACTTTCGCCAGAAAGTGGACGATGCTTATCATCTTCCAAATCAACCGTAGGAGAATCCGTCACGGAGAACTCAAACATGCCATTCCCAGCATCAGTGAGAAGATGCTTATCGACGAGTTGAAATTCCTATGCGGTAAAGGACTGATTAAAAAGAAACAGTACCCCGAAGTACCTCCAAGAGTGGAATACTTCCCCACGCCATTGGGCGAGAAAGTACTGCTGATTATAGACGAGACCACCAAATTTAGAGCATAGAAATATAGATTTCAAAGATGTATGAATTTAGTTACAAGAAATCATCTTGAAAGATGGGCTGAAACGGCACTATCAAAATCGACCTTGCCATATCTCATTTCGAGATTAGTAAGAGCATCAACACCCATAAGTACAAAGATAAATATCCCGTGGGGAAGTGCGACTTATATCGGAGGATGGGACGGTATTGTAAATTGTGAAATAGAAACGGCTTATGTACCCCAAGGAATTTCTTTGTGGGAGTTTGGTACTTCTTCTGATTGTACAGCAAAAGCTAACAGCGATTACAATAAAAGAAAAAATGATCCAATTGGATTTGAGCCAGGCAATTCTACATTCATATTTATCACACCGAGACTTTGGACAAAAAAAGACGAATGGATTAGAGGTAAAAAAGCAGAAAACCATTGGAGAAATGTAATTGCATATGATTCTAGAGACTTAGAGCAATGGTTAGACCGCATACTTTCGGTTTCTCTGTGGCTTGCCTCACAGGATGGATTTGGAGTATATCCATTTGAAGGCATAGTAACTGCTGACGAATTTTGGGAAGAGTGGTCAATTGGTCCAAATGATTTGAGGCTTTTCCCCGAAATTATAATTGCAGGGAGAGAACACGAAAAAAAGATTTTACTATCAGTGTTACTGGGTAAACCAAAAATCGTAGCCATAAAAGCATCTACAAAAAATGAAGCAATCGCTTTCATTATTGCTATAGCAAAAACATTTCAAGATAAAGAAGGTGGTCAATTCTTTTCAAAAACATTAATAGTAGATACCGAAGAAATTTTTCGTGGAATAGTGAGAGAAAATTCCGATTCTACATTTAATATCATTCCAAAATTTAATGAAACACAACCTTTTAATATCGCCGTATCGAGAGGTCATCACGTATTAGTTCCTCTCGGCGTTGGTGATGATATAAACTTAGAAAATACAATAACTTTACCAACAATTGATAGGGATGGTCAAGTCGATGCACTAATAAAGAGTGGTGTTTTAAGAGAAGATGCGGAAAAACTATCTAAAGAATCGGCGAGAAATATTACAATACTCAAAAAGCTACTTAAATTTCCGCAGTATAGAGCGAAATGGTATGATAAAGAAAATATTCGAGATATAATACCTGCGCTTTTATTGGGTAGATGGAACGAAGACTTCGTAGGAGATATTGAATTGATTGAAAAGCTTTCTGGACAGAGTTATGCAGACTATTCAGCTGTGCTAAATAAATGGAGGAATTTTGAGGAGTCTCCAATTATCCAAATCGGTAGAACTTGGCGATTAACCTCGCCTTTGGATTCATGGACAAACTTAGCCTCTCGACTTACAGGGATTGATTTTCAAAATCTTCAAGAATGTTTTTCGACAGCATTTAAAAATGGGAATCCAATCATTGAACCAGAAAATAAAGATAGACCTCTTGCATATTTCAACAATAGGAGAAAATACTCTGATTGGTCAAGAGAAGGATTAGTACAATCTTTGATTTTAGTAGGGCTAATCAGAGGCGGATCACCCAATATAGACAATCCTCAGGATTGGGTTAATAACATCATTTTTAATTTGCTCAATAACGCAGGTGGTGAAGTATGGATTTCTATTAATAAAGAATTACCCCTCATAGCAGAAGCGTCTCCAGAAATCTTCCTTAAAGCTGTAAGGAAATCCTTAGAGAAACAGGCCCCAGAAGTAATGGATATGTTCAAGGAGGAGGAAGATGGGGTCTTCTCTAAAAAAAGTCATCATACAGGTTTATTGTGGGCTCTTGAAAGTCTGGCTTGGTTACCTGAATATTTAAGAGATGTGAGCTTGGTATTATTAAAACTCTCTGTACTTGATCCAGGGGGCAATTTGTCAAACAGACCAATAAACAGCATTACTGAAATATTCAAACCTTGGCATTATCAGACTCTTGCACCGTTTGGGTTCAGAATGGATGTTTTAAAACAGATTACTGAAAATGAGAAAGCATTGGGATGGTCTCTTTTAATTAGAATGCTTCCCAGCCACCACGAGATAGCATTTCCAACTCATAAAATGCGTTGGAGAATGTTTGACAAGAATACTAATTTGTCTTATGTCTGTAAAGAAATACAGGATACGCACTCTGCAATAATAGAAATGCTCATAACTATTTTTGACGATAGTGAAGATAGATTCTCACAGTTAATAAAAGAGACACCTAACCTTTCTCTTACTGACAGAAAAAGAGTTTTGACCTGGGCAGATGAAGTTTATCCAAACATCAAGCACAAAAGAAATTTAGCTTGGGAAACAATTAGAGGGATTTTAAGTTATCACAGGTCATATCCTAATGCAAGTTGGGCTCTACCAGAAACCGAATTAATGCGCTTTGAAATGTTATACAACAAGCTTCAGCCAACTGATATAATCCATAAATATATCTGGCTTTTCAATGAACAATGGCCACAGCTACCAGAAGGTCTTCGATACGACTCCAAAAATTACGAACAGCAACTAAAGAAAGTAGACGATATAAGGAGAATCGCAGTAGAAGAGTGGCTTAAAAACCTTAATCTTGAGACTGTCATAGAATTAAGAAACAAGGTAAAAGACTGTAGAGCTTTTGGGAAGATATTAGCACAAATAGTTACTACAAGAGAAGACATTCTTCTTGTATGTCAATGCTTACGCGACAGATCGGGGCAGGTGTCTTTTATCCACGGGTTTCTCAACGAAAAGTCAACTGCTAACGGAATCAATTGGATAAAAATAATATTTAAAGAGCTGAAAAGATCAAGACTTGATGACAAATCTCTATCCAATATCTTCATTCCACTAAACCAAAATCAACAATTATGGGACTTTATTGCTTCATTAGGTGGAGTAATACAAGATGAATATTGGAAAAACATCTATCCACATTTACCTTACCTTACCAATGATGAAAAAGTATATGGCATTAAAATGCTTCTGAATTATAAACGTTTCTTTTCAGCAATAGTAAATGCTGGGCTTTTCCCAAATGAAATTCCAAGTGAGTTATTGGTTGATGTATTAAAAAAAGCTGCAGCAGAGAAAGCAAATGAGAACTCTCATTTCGCAGACTATGAAATAGAACAGATTTTTGAAGAACTTGATAAGCGAACGGATATTGAGAGATCTACTCTGCTGGATTTGGAATGTTTGTATCTTCCAATTTTATCACGTAATACAAGAGGTCCTAAAATGCTGGAGGAGGAATTGGTAAATAACCCGTATTTTTTTGTCGATATCTTAAAACTAATCTACAAACCCAAGGATAAAAAAATACTAGAAAAAGAGCAAGAAGACCTTTCCAGTAGGCAGATTCAAAATGGAGCAAAAAGAGCTCACCATTTGCTTCGCAATTGGAAAAGAATCCCTGGAATGAGAGATGATAATTCTATCGATAAAAACGAACTGAGTAATTGGATCCAAAAAGTAAGACTTTTGGCAGAATCTGTAGGCAGATTGGAGGTAGCTGATGAAGAAATTGGCCAAGTTTTAGCTCGGTATCCAGAAGATTGCCAATCATGGCCAGAAGAAAAAATATTCCAGATGATCGAAGATATAAACACCGATGATTTGAAAGAAGGTTATCATTTAGGACTGGTTAATAAGCGTAGTTTTTCAACAAGAGGAGTATTTGATGGGGGGAATATCGAACGAGAGAAGGCTTTATATTTCGAAAAATTAGAGAATGACCTCCGCTTTAGATATGCAAATGTGTCTGAAATTTTCAAATATATCAAGAACGATTACTTGGCCGAGGCGAAAAGAATGGATGAGGAAGCAGACAGATTTAGATTAGAATACTAGTTTTTACAGTACAGAAATGATAACAAAGCGCCTAAGTTTTCGGGTGAAAGTTTAGGTGCTTCGAAAAGCAAATGAGAAATAATTCATTTAAACAAGAAAAAGTGGGCCGTAAAGAGTATCTTTCTTACTACCTGGTCTTGTTACGAGTTTACGGCATCACCAGCAACTTGCAATACATTTCGCCTTGGGCTTCGAGTTCGGCGTGCGTGCCTTTCTCTATCAGGCTTCCCTTATCCATCGCGATAATCTGATGGGCGTTGCGGATGGTTTACAGGTGGTGGGCAATGACCAAGAATGTGCGGTTGCAGATAAGAGCAGACATCGTCTGCTGTATTTTTACTCATTAATGAAATCAATATTGTTCATTATCTCGTCCAAAAGAAGGATGGAAGCGTCTTTCAAGAAAACGCGGACAATGGAGAGACGTTGCTTCTGTCCGCCAGACAGATCCAAGCCGTTCTCTCCGATTTTCGTTTCGTAACAATCTGGCAGACTGACGACAAAGTTGTGTATCATCGCCCGACATGTGGCTTTCTCGATTTCCGCCTGTATAGCATTGCGGTTGCCCACTTTGATGTTATTAGCAATGGTATCGGAAAAGAGGATGACATTCTGCATTACCACACTGATTTTACTAAGCAGGTAATCGTAGTCTATTTCCCGAATACCCACGCCGCCAGTACGGATACAACCCGCCTGAAGTCCCCCCAAAAAGTAGAGTAGTAGATTGGTGATGGTGGTCCTGCCCGAACCTGACGAGCCGATAAGAGCCGTTACCGTCCGTTCAGGTACGTTGAATGTGAGGTCGCTCATCTCAAAACCCTCTTTTTCGTAGTGGATACCTATATTTTCAAACGAGAGGTCGAAGCGGTCGATAGTTTTCGGTCGGTCGGGGTTGACGATAACAGGAACATCCAACAAGCGAGGAATACGTCCATAGCTGTCCTTCACTTTTATGTAGTCCAGCCAACGACTCTCCATATTGACAAAAGGTCTGTAGAACTCCTTCGAGACGATGACGATCATCAGACAGGTAAAAATGGAGAGTTCACCGCGCTAAGTCCACCAAGGACCAGGACAGCCGCATCAAATTTTGAAGAGCTCTTTGAGATAGTCGATATTTAGAAGCTGTTTTGAATTTATTGGTGGAGTTTTTTAAGGAGGATTTGGCAGAAAGAGAGGTGCAACATGGCTTCTGCGGATTCACTGCATCGCTCGTAATCGACGGTCATTCTCCTGTAGTTTTCTATTCAAGAGAATGTCCTTTCTACGATCCATCTGAGGGGAAGTACCACAGACTTGAGAGCAGATTTTGGGGGGGCGAAGTGCAACTTCAAGATCCTATCTAAGTCCCTTCACAAACTCTGCCCAACGGGCTTCGATAGCCACCATCAGCATGGAGGATTTAAGCTCAGAAAACCTACCTGCAAGTCGCTTTATAACAGGTATTTCGCCTTTAGAATCATGGATATTTACCGGATGGGGATCACCGTTGCCATAGGAGTCCAAGCGTATCTGCAACGATATGTTCTTTCCTTCCTTTGATCTTCTTACTTCCATCAACTCCGCATTCCTTACCGTTTACATGGTGAGAGGTTCGTACGCTTCTCTGAGTCTATGATACCAGGATGCGGAGATTTTCTGCCATAGGATTTTCGAACTGAATCTCTTAGATACATCAGCTCTTCAAAAACTTCTTCTTATTTCTATTTTCTAAAAATAGAAGTAGACTGTTTGCCACGGAGCGAAATCTCCGGGAAGCATTCGCCATTGGCACCCCGTTTTTGTTATGTACAGTAGGGCATTCACGATCCCTTGGAGAGGATTTTTTCGGCGTCTCTCGCGAGGTTCGAATAGATCTTTCATACTTTGCCACTGTTTATCGGTCAGGTTGGTTGGATATTCTCTAATCACTTTTATGTTGTTAACCATAAAGTTACAAAGAATTTTCTGATCGGCCGGCCGATAGATTCTATCTTTTTTCGGCCCCCTTTTACCTCTTAGTGAGAGACTCTCTCAATACTTCATCCAATAAATTCAAAAACAGCTTCTCAGTAAAGAGAAAGAGACGTAGCGAACGCTGATTAAGCAAGCCGCTGATAACAGATTTATCACTGACGAGCAGCGAAGGGAGTTTGAGCAGAAACTCGATAACGATGTGCTGACCATCGGTATAATCGGGCAGATGAAGGCCGGAAAATCGACCTTCCTCAACGCCTTTGTATTTGAGCGCGACGTGCTGCCCGCCGTCACTACACCAATAATGACGGCTGCACTGACCGTCATCACGTATGGCCCGGAGGAGAAAATCGAAGTGGAGTTTTACACCCGTGAGGAGTGGGAAGAGCAGCGCCTGACGGCGCAGCGGGAGCTGACCGCGGACAGCAGCGAGGCTGAAAAGTCGAAGGTGCAGGCCGCCCAAGAACTCGTCGAAAAGTCCGCCCGCATAGGCAGCCGCCTGCCGGAACGGCTCGGCACGAAGTGCACGGACACGTTAGATAAGCTGATCGAATACGTCGGCGCCGACGGGCAGTTCGTCTCCATCACAAAGGCCGTCAAGATCTACTACCCTAAGGAATACCTCCGGGGCGTGGAGATTGTGGACACACCGGGATTCAACGACCCGATCGTATCGCGCGAGGAGCGCACGAAGGACTTTCTGCGCCATGCCGACGCCGTGCTGCTGATGCTTTTTGCCGGTCGCCCCTTCGACGCTACCGACCGCGAAATCGTCTTCAAGCACCTTTCGCAGTGCGGCATCGGCAAAGTGGTGATCGGGATCAATAAGTACGACATCCCCCTCCAAAACGGAGACACAGAAGAAGTGATTAAAAACTACGTAGCCGATCAGATCAAGAAAGCCTGCAAGGCATCAAGCGACGAGAGCCTGAAGGCCATGCTGAATAACGAAGAGCCGATCCCGCTCTCGGCCGAGATGGCACTGCTGTCCTATCTGCCGACGAACACCATCCTCAGCAACGACAGTTACAAACACGCATGGGACAGGTATGGCAGCGTATTCGGCCTCGAGTCACAAGCGGATTTGAGGAAAGAAAGCCGTTTCGGAAACCTGGCCAAGCGCGTGCAAGAGATTGTGATGAAAGAGAAAGAAGAGATCCTCTTTAACAAGTCGCACAACGCCATTAAGGCCGCCGTCTCAAAAGTCGGCTTGGATTTGGATCAAGAAATGATCCGCATCAAGGAACAGATTGCCAATCTGAGCTTGCCGGAAGAAGAGCTCGAAGAGAAAGAACGCAACTTGAGGAAAGCCAAAAGGAGGCTGAAGAGACAGGCAGAAGATTACCTATATAGTACTAGAGAAGAGCTTGCCGCCAAGCGTTCAAATGCAAGTGATGCGTTTGACAGCCTGAACGACAAATGCTACAATGATGCAACAAAGGTTGTTCGTGAAGCAGGAGAAAAAGAGACAAGTAAGTCTATACGTGAAAAAGTATTCAATCTCTTGTATTACTTAGAAGAACGAGGACTCAAAAGAGTCTTGAAGAGACTTCGAGAGGAAAAAAAGAACGCAATTGTCAATAAAGCCGGTTCCTATCTGACAGAGGTCACTGAGATCTTGCATAAATACATGGATGTAGAAGAGGAAAATAGTATCCTTACGGAATTGAAGAAGTTAAGTGACATAGAACAGCTTGATGTCTTCATGGAGAACAGAGAGGAGAAGAAGGCTTGGGAGAATTTGCGAGCATATACCGACACTCAAAAAACTTTTAGGCCTATCTTTTTTGAAACAAACAGAATCATAAAAGAGCAGATTAACAAGACGCTATTTGAGTATCGCCACGAGCTCCCTATAAAATTGAAGCTCGACGAGCAGCTGGATGCCATCATGAACATCGACTCTCTCGAAGATCGCATCAAAAACTTGATGTTCGATAACTTCCTCAACCCGATAGAGGCAGACTTGAAGCAGATCATCGAGAATCGGGAAGGTCGCGAGAAGCAGCGCGCCGAGGCCACGGCCAAGCTCGAGTCTCTGCAAAAGCAGAAGAAGGAGTACGAAGAGAAGAGAGCCACGATGGTGCTGTAGAGGCGTCTTACCACCAATCTTCCGGCCCTACTTCTTTTATAGAGATCACATCCTGAGGCCTCTGTCCCCCCAGGGCAATCACATCAAAATGTGAGAGTCTGATTTTCAAATATGATTTTTAACCTCTAACATTGATTTCTCATAGTAGAATTTCTAAGCTAACGTTCATTGTCAGATAGTTATGTCCATGCGAGAATTTTGATCCGGTTGCCCTGGACCACAAGGGAGCTATAGTATGAAGCATGCGGTTTTCTGACTACGCAGGAACTCCCTTATCCTCAAATCAATTTCCCGTTGTAGTCATGTAGTAAGATAGAATCAGTGAAAGGGGAAAAGACCTATTAGGGCGGCCGTCAGGGGATCACACTGAAGCCGCTTGTTGCTTTCGGATCAGCTTGTCCATGTCTTCTGAGATCTTTTTGTCCGTCACTTGCGCATAGATCTGCGTACTGGATATAGACGCGTGCCCCATCATCTTGGCGATGCTCTCTATCGGAATGCCTGCGCTGAGTGACAACGTCCCGAACGTGTGGCGCGCCATATGGAATGACAGTCGTTGCCTGATACCACATGCCAGCCCCACGGTGCTCAGTTTGTTATTCATCACACTGCGGCCGCAACCGCGTGGGAAGACAAGGGCATCGCCTTTTCCTTTCACCGTCTGATCCTCTCGGCATCTGCTCAGGATCTCCTCCGCGATCGGATGTAACGGAACGACAGACTCCACTTTCGTCTTCTGCCGTTCCTTTCGGATATACCTCCGGCCGTCGGCCGCGGTCTGGATATGCGAGAATTTCAGGCGCTCCATATCCGCAATGGCCAGTCCGGTGAAGCAGGAAAAGAGAAACATCTGCCGAGCCTGCTCCGCTTCCTTGTCGTTTACTTTCAGCGCCATGATCTTGGCCACGTCGCTCTTTTGCAAGAATCGAATCTTCCTTTCCTCTTTTTCATAGGTGACATCTTCAAAAGGATGGCAACGGATGACTTTTAAGTCTACTGCCCGGTACATCAACCGACTCAATCGGCAGAGAAGATGGTTCATGGTCGATGCCGCCAAACCGCGTTTTTTGAGAAAGAAGCGGAAGTCCTCAAACAGATCTTCCGTAATGCCTGCGAGGGGGATGTCTCGCCCTCCGTTTTCCTTCACGAACTCTCGAAGCACCTTGTCCGAATAGGTCAGGTTTTGGTAAGTGCTTTCTGCCTTTGACTTGCCTACGCATGCCTTCACAGATTGCAGTTCTGCCTCGCTCATGGCCAAAAGGGTGGTTGGTGCGGCAACGGTGCCCTGCAAGCGGTTCTTGAGGAGTTCTGCACTGACTATGCCGTCCTTCGTGAGCATTTCCGCGTAAGTCTTTTCCACAAGCTCCTTGAACGCTGCGAGGCGTTGGTTGATTTTCTTTTCGCCGGCTGTCCCCTGTCTGCTGTTCCATTCATCTGGCAGACATTCCTCGCCGGTTGTCATCACCGCACTTCTGCCATCGATGGTGACGCGGCAAAAGATAGCCGTCTTGCCGTCTGCTTTTGTCTTCTGTCTGTTGATGTAGAACAGGATCTTGAATGTACTTCTCATAGTGCTTTATGGTTAGATGGTCAGGTGCAAATCTTCAGTGAAGGCGATCAAGCGATCGAACTCTTCAAATAGCTTTTGAGGAGTGACTTTCGCATATCGCTCGGTCATGCGCACCGTGCTATGCCCAAGCATCTTGCTGACGGTCTCGATGGGCACGCCCTGCTCCAAGGTGATGAGCGTAGCGAAGGTGTGTCGAGCGGTGTGTGTGGTGAAGGGCAGCGTGATACCGGCCCGCAGTCGGAGGGCTTTCAGATGCGATTGATAGGTTATGTAATGGATGTGAGGAAGCAACGTATCCCTCGATTCATCATGCAATTTGTTCATCAGTTGAAGGGCCTCGGGCAACAGCTTTACACGGCAGAGGACACCCGTCTTCTGCCGGTTGAACTTCAGCCAAAGGGCGCCTTCGTCGTCGCAGACAAGATGCCCACGGTTCAGTGCCATTAGATCGCAATAGGCGGCGCCGGTGTAACAGGCGAAAAGAAACACATCGCGCGCTGTCTCCAAGTCAGCCTCCCAGCCGTCAAAACAGAGCGCCTTTAACATGTCCAACGCTTCCCTATCGAGCGCTTTGGGCAGTCGACTGTCTCCCTTGTCTACATGCACATTGTCGAATAACAAGGTGTCTGCCGCGCCTTCTCGATACGCCAGCTTGCAGACCTTTTTGACAAGGACGACCATGTTGTAGCAGGTGCTTTGTTTTAGCCCTACCTCTCCGGTTGCGAACTGCTCGAACCGCTTGACGAAGTCTTCCGTGAGCTGCGAAAAGGTCAAGTCCGAAGCGTTATGCTTCGCCCGAATGAACTGTTGCAGCCTCATTCTTGTCTGACGATACAAGACCAAAGACTCTCTTTTGATGTCTATCCCGACGTGCTCCTCCATATCCTCGATCAGGCCGTCAAACCGCTCCAAAAGCATGGTTCGACTCTGCACGCTGCCTTGGAAATGCTCCTTGATGTCGGTTGCGTCAAATGGAGATCCCTTGGCAAGCAAGGACTGATAGGAAGACTGAACGGCGAGAAGGAGGTTATCCAACCGTCCATTGACTTCGACCGCCTCGCGACTCTTCCCGTCCATCCGACTTTCGCGTGGGTTCCACAAATCGGGATTGCAAAACAGCTTGCAACTGAACTGTGCGATGGAACGCCCCAGCGTGATGCGTCCCATGA
>ERZ773087.2022-NODE-2022-length-11418-cov-48.834463_pt1 | contig 11418 bp, 10 predicted proteins | sample MGYA00511375_ERZ773087 | MGnify/ENA primary metagenome ERZ773087 (study PRJEB29015, sample SAMEA2737995) | human oral metagenome | biome: human oral; feature: human-associated habitat; material: dental | place: China | collected 2063 ...
GCCGTGCGTCATCTACAGCGACTGCTGGTGCTTGAGTGAGGGTGAATACTCTCGGTTAGCGAGATTCGCCCTCGGCTTGGAGAGTTGCACAGCCGGAGAGTGCTTGGTGACCTTCCAGTCCCAGGCCACGAGCGCGATGCGCTTCCAACGCTTGCTTACCGAGATGCTCACTGCCTAGAATCTCGCCGACGATACGAACGGCCTCGGTCAGGTGGACTGTTGGGTGTTCTTCAGACACTGCTTGTTTTCGTGTTTCAGGCCGCCTTGGTTAGGTCTAAGAATTCCTGCTCGACCTCATTAGGCATGCGGTATTTAAAGGCTGAGCGAATGCGAACATGATTGTATCTCAGCTCAATCTACGAGATAACATCATTGATCGCTTTCCGTCTCGTGGGGTACACCATCCGGTGGACTCTCTCATTCTTCAAGGTAGCGTTAAAGGACTCCGCCCAGGCATTGTCACAGCACACCCCCGCACGCTCCACGAACGGGCGGATACCATAGGCCTTCAGGTGGTCCAGGAGCTTCTGGGACGTGTACAGACTTCTCCGGTCAGAGTGAAAGACTGTCATCTCTTTCTCGACCGGGCACCTACGTACCGCCATGTCGATGACCTGACACTCCAGCGAGGTGCGCATATGATCAGCCATCGCATAACCCACCACTTTCTTCGTGCAGCAGTCCAGAACCGTAGCAAGATAGACGAACCCCGCCCACATGCTGATGTAGTTGATACCCCCGCACCACTTACGCCCAGGCACCTCAGCGGTGAAGTCCCGCCTGACCAGGTCAGGGCGCTCAGCCAGATCCTCGGCCAGCACGGCGGTACGGACCTTCGCCCGCGGCTGCGCGGCCTGCAGACCCAGCTCGTGCATGATGGACCGGACCGTGGAGCCGTCGACCCTCACGCCACGCCGCTCCAGGACCGCCTGGATCCTTCGATAACCGTAGGTGCCGTCAGAATCCTCAAAAGCATCCCTAATCATGACCTCAAGCTCTTTCCTCCTCACCCTGGTGATGGACTCAGGTCGGTCGCGCCAGGAGTAGTATCCAGACCTCGACACTTCTGCCCATCGGCACATCGAGGACACGGGGTAATAGCCTTCCTCCCAGTTGATAAACTCGTAGCGCTCGGTCGCGGGTGTTCCTTCGCAAGCCAGGTGGCTGCTTTTCTCACAGAGCTCGTTCTCCTGACGCAGCTCCCTGTTTTCCGCCCAGAGCTTTGCGATCTCCGCCGACTCGGAGGCCTTCTTGTGGTCGTGGTCGCCGGCGTACTCCTTCTTGTACCTGGCGACCCAGTTCCCCACCGTCTGGGCACGGGGATCGTACGAGGCGGCCACCGAGGCTATCGTGCGGTCCTTCACGGGCGACCTCACGCACGACCTAGGCCGAGCTCCTCCAAGTATCTCGCTGCTGGCACGGTCCCCATCCTATCGACTCACGGGAAGAAAAACTCCCCTGTCCGAAAAACACCACGCACCCCAGCCGACCCCCTGGTGAGACAGTCATTCACAAACGCGCCTTGAAGGACCTGAACCCAAGCAACCCCAACAAAATCCCAAGCAAAAGAATGACCATGAAGCAAATAACCGGATCCAATCCATCCCCGAATCTAAACCAATGGCGCACGAACTCCGAGGCATAGGTCTGCGGATTGAAAAGCACAACAATCCGCCAAAGAGACCTGCCGGAAATCAGCGACCAAGGAAAATAGACGCAGCCGAGCATGGAGATAGGCAGCATCAATGCAGAGAATACTGAACCCAAACTTTTAGCGTTGATAATGCTTCCCAGAAGGAGGCCACAAGCAGAGCCACACAAACAAACCGGAAACGAAGCGATCCAGATTGGAATCACGCCAATCCAACCGAGAGGTAAATCAACAGAGAACTCCCACGCAAATACTGCAAACAGCAGATCGACACACGCTGCTGCAACGAAACCCTGCACCGCAGCAGCAGTCACTTTCACAGATGCAAGCGTCATGGGCCCTACAGGTAAACCAGTGCGGGACTCAATTTCTCGAGTGTAACTCAGCTCCATCATCAACGGCATTGCTGCACACAACATACTCTGTGCGAACGCCGCATTAGCGACTAACCCAGGCCCCATAACGAGCAGCATTTGATCTTCGGCACCCGCCCGACCACCAGAAAACCCCGATGTTAACGACGGAATCAGCACGCCGAAAACTAGCAGAAAAAGTGCAGGCTGAATGAGCGTCCTTATAAGAAACGACAGCCAATCGCGCCGCCACACCACCATCTCTCGCAAAAAAAGAGACCGAGAAGTTCGATTCATCTTTACCTCCAACTAGATTCTCGACGACGTGAAGCTCGACTCGAAGCTATCAAATAGAGTACCGCTCCCTCGATACCTGAACTGCTCACCTCCCAGGAGACATCCGACTTCGACAATATGGAACCGAGTACATCACTATGACCCTGTAACCGGGCAACCCCAAGATCATCCGTCCGCACCAATCCAGAGATAGCGCCTTGACTAGTCAGCTCATCGAGTAGATCGTTTGAGCCTCCTAGCCCGCGAAATGTTACACACGGATAACCGCCAAAATGATCGACCAACTCCTGAATCGAGCCGAAGGCCACAACACGGCCGCCACTCAAGACTAAAACGTGACTGGCCAGCCTACTCACGTCCGACATATTGTGCGTACTCAGAACAGCTGAGCAACTGGCCGTAATCGATGTCCGTATCCTTCCGAGCATCCACTCCCGAGTACTGGGGTCAACACTCGTCGTAGGTTCATCCAGGAACAGAATCTCAGGGCTGGTAATCAACGCCCGCTCCACCATTAACTGCTTCACTTGACCCGGCGAGAGGGTGTACACCGGGGCCTTTCGACGGTCAACTAGGCCCAGGTCTTGCAACGCAACATCTGTACGAGAAGCAACTTCATGTCGCTCCAAACCAAAGTATCGAGCATAGAACTGCAGATTTTCCTCGACCGTCAATCGACGGTCAAGGGTGTTCTCCTGTGAAGCCATACCAACGCAACTTCGAAAACAGGCAAGTTGCTTCTCACCAACGAGAGTGCTCCCGCGAAACTCGAGGCTGCCCTTATCCTGCTTCATCCTTCCAGTAAGAATATGCATGAGGGTTGACTTGCCGGCGCCATTTTCCCCTAGTACCGCCAACACATCCCCTTCAGAGAGGCAAAGGTTTACATCGGTAAGTGCTGGAACCGCATAACCGTGAGACGAATAGGTTTTTCCAATATCGCGAGCAGCAAGCAAGGCAGCCATCAGATAGCCCAACTCTCGACCGCAACGCTCCGAACACAACTCACGGTTGCATCCCTCCTAGAATTCCGCGAGACAACTCCAAGATCATCAATCCAGGCAAATCACTCAGCCGTCCTTTCATCTAAGGCCGAACATGCACTTTAGAGTGCGATCGTGGACAGTTCCACACCCCTATTGAATCAAGTTCAGCAGACACAATAGACACACCCAGGGAACGTCAACTAGAACCTGAAGTTCTCATACACAATAAAACCAGTTCGCCTGACGAGTCGCTCGGTGCTGATCATTTTGAGTAAAAAGATCTGGCACTGAAAACGTCCACTCCTCTCCCCTGCTTCTTACTCTACCCCCTCCTCGATGACTTCAGCATCCGATATCTCGACGTCTCTCTGATCGCAGGGACTCACAAATCTTTACGTAAAGCAGCTTGAGGGCAGCCTTTCGGTGCTGTGACGACCCTTTGCGAACCGCTATCGACACTGGAGAAACGCAGTCTTCCCAGCGAGCACATCTTGATACTTTCATCATAGGGGCGTCCCAGTCAATAGGCTAAGTGCGCGGGCCGAGAAGATCTAGCCTCAACACGAAGACGCGCAGTGAAGGCAAACATTGTGAAATGTACCACAATCAAAAGCCCAAGGCTGAACCCTTCTAAAAACATGATTGTGATAACTGTGCCGCCCACCACTGCACTCATCGCAGGAATCAGAAAGCCTCCAATCGTTTTCATCATCGATGCTTGCGCTGCCACGTAGAGGCTCATGCTAACTAAAACTCCGAGGACTCTTGAAACTGGCTCCAGTTGTTGGAGTACGATCCCCCGAAATACACACTCTTCACCTATCACTGAAAAAAGTCCACTCAGGTAAAAGAGTCGTGGCGAGAGTCGAGACACAAGCAGGTGTCCTCCAAGCCAGCCATCGTTCATGTACTTATCCACCAGCGCTGAAATAGACACTTCTCGTGTAACACACTTCATAAGCGAAAGGAATATGAAAGTCAACTGTCCACCGCAGCAGCTCAACAACAGCCCGACGCCGACACAAGCGGCAAGTCGAACTGAAAAGAATCCCTCCCAAAACGATGGTAAGCCAAACAGAGAGTTGGTCACCGCATAGAGGCTAACGCCACCCAAACCGTAAAGGACGCTGCGAAACACCGACAATGATACCTTGGCTGGAAGTTCTTCAATAAAGAACTCTTTGGAAAGCCAAGTGGCCGCTACTAGACGACCATAAAGTGCCCACACCAGATACAATAGCCCACATGCCGAAGCCCACCCTCCGACAACTCCGACCTGACTGCTCACGGGTACGGATGGGGGGCCGTGTTGTTGACCCCCCCATATACTGCGAACCTCGGATGTGCTTCCTCGGGGAAGGATGGAAAACATAGCGGAATTAGAGTAGGGCTATACAAACGCGTTACCCGAAATCCCAGTCGTGCGGCATCTGAAAATCCCAGATCCATTGCATAGAGTTTATGCTTCTCTAAGACAGCGGCCAGTAACTGAGAGAAGCCTACTGTTCCACGGTCGGCATCACAGAAGTCCACAGTTTTCTCCGGATCAAACCTCGCGGGGAATAGACTTTCGGCCCGATCAGGCATCGCGTTCGCTCCGACTGCCGTCTCGAGGTCGCTCACCTTAGTGCCGTCGAAGTTTGCATACGCCGCCTTGAGATTGGTAAACTTGCGCTTAACTTCTCCATCTTCTGGAAAATCGAAGAGAACCCTGACTGCCTCCATCAGTGCAATCATAGCGATGGGTATAGTCTCATACAAGGAAGAGTAAATGGCTCGCTCCAAGTCAAGGGATGCACCAAGACCAAGTGCCAGCGCAGGATACTGTTCTGATCGATATGCGCAAGCCACGCTATACATGGGAACCCCATCTGGGTTGGGTAACAGATAGAATTCGAACCGGCCACCTGAACGGTCGAGCATACAGGAATTTTGCTGCATGAGACGGGCAATCCGTGGCGAGTCCTTTTCAGAAAGGACCAAACGACTCGCCGAACGTCCGCTATACCAGTGTCCCATAGCAGAATCGAGTTGCAGGAGTTCCAACAGAGCACCTTGAAAAGACTGAGAAATATCTAGGTGACTAGCAGTTCCTGTAGTCATCGCTGGCACAGCCCGGTGCTCGTTGTGAGTAGCGTATCCGGTCACAAGTACCTGAAGTGGAAGCCAAGTTTGGCATCGGCTATTCAGATCCAGCATCGGCGCCCAGCCGATCATCTCATCAGAACGAATATACCGGAACGGGAAATCGGGTCGATTTCGTTGATCGTGCGTAAAGTGCGCTAAGGAGTTCGGATCAACAAAGCAGTCCTCTGCCTCCCTCATCGCGTCTAATGAAGAATAGCGGATCGTATCGCGATGTTCGACCACGTAGAGAACGTGGGCGCTACGCTCAATCGACTCTCCAGCGGCCCGTCTGGCCGCTTCTCGAAGCGTGAATCCGTAGCCACCCAAGTGATACTGCGGCTTGGTTTGGATACCGGCTAGTCGATGAAACTCAGGAACATCAGGAAGAAATGTGTGAGCAGAGGGGCCCCCTTCATCGTAGGCCGCATACACCAGGTCCCGAACCAGACCGACGAAAGGACTGCATGCGCGCGCTAAGAGTCGCCTGGTTTCGGAATCGAGCGAGCCGTGATCGAGGCCAGAACGTGTACGAAGTTCCATGTCATCAGTCCTCCCATCCGAGTTGGGTACTCACCCACGCACGAAGGTCGCTGTATAGGGGAGCTTCCTGTGTAGGCTGCATCTGACAAACAGGACATCTGGGAACTGGGTGGAGATCGTGGTATGCAAACTCCATGATGGGGGCATATATAGTGAGCAGCCTTTCGGCAGAGATTGAAGCCCCATAGACGAGAAGACTGCAAGCCTCCATGCAGGTGAGGTCTCGGACGACGTCATCAAAAGAGTTAGCCGGCATGGCTTCCAGAGTTGGTGGCGTCACGTCCCCTCTCGACAGTGCGTCCCTGTACTCTTGATATAAGTTGTGGTCGCGGATCGCGTTGATGATCCGGAGTTCCGCGCAGTGAAAACAAGCAGTTTTCTTTGGAACGTAGCACGGTCCGATCATGGCGAACGGACCATCCACTGCACCGATAAGTAACGGACTGTCGAGCTCCGTAGCCAGGACGGACAGATTGGTAAACAATTGCGGATCAATTTCATGCCAGTAGCAGACTATGAGCCCTCCAGACAATCCTTCAAAGGATCCACTAAGCTCCGCTACGTCAAAACTATCCGACGCATCGATGAAGTCTGCACTGCATAACCGATCAATAGTCGGTTCATCGACGGAGCGAACCAATGTATCCGGATGCTGTGAGTTTAATGAATCGACGATTACGTCTGCATCATTCTGTCTACTGGCAATTATATAAGCGCAGGCTGGCTTGTTCCGGCGTTCGGCGCGAACTCCAACAGTCCCGCTCTGAAATACCGACGCGCTCCGCCATTGCGAGAGTTCGTTAACAGGGATGAGGGCGCCTCGTTCTACCAAGGTTTCGTGGATAGACAGAATTTCATCTACCGTCACGTCGTACTTGGAAGCTGTCTCGAAAGGGGACGAGCCGTCCAGTAGTAGATCCGCTACGACATCAGCGAGGTGTCCGGACCTTTCATCGTCTTCGAAGTTTATCGAACTTACGTTCCACACTCCAGTTCGTAACTCAATACGGTCATTATCGTGTCGAACTAGCCGAATATCCGGCCTCCGTACAAATACATCGTGCATGTCCTTTACAACCTTCCTACCCAGGATGGTCTGGTCTACGTGATTTCTAACGCTCCGTACCAACAATTAGACTATGAAGGACAACTTGATCCGCCACCCTCTTTGTCAACAGCGCGCTAATGACATCTTCGTCATAAGACTGATAATCAAGAACTCCAAGCCCTGATGCGATAGCGGCCAGGTTGGTTGCGTAACTCATATTTCCTGCTTCCAGCAACATGAATCGGATGCCACGATCCCCATACTTTCGAACGAACTTATTGGGACGACCTACCAAGACCAGCACCACCGGCGCACTGTGGGGATCAAACCCTACGAAGTCAGTCTGCATGAATATGTACTCGTAGTCATTACCCTCGGGAAGTTCACGAAGGTGTGCCAGTCTATGACCGAACGGCAGATACTTGTAGGCAGATCGAGAAAGCCCCGTCACATTATTAGCGAGTACGTAAATATCCACGCCGTACAGTCCGCCTCCCGAGGGTGTTGTTCGCTTAAATGAAGTGAACTCAACACTAGGGTCATCTAGCACGCTAGCCTGCACAGCACCCTTCACACCATTTGCCGTGTAAAGAATCGTTGATACTGAAGTTAAGTCAAGTTGACTGTCTGCGAAAGAGCGAGCTGTGTGACGACGGTTGATTACACTGCTCAGTCCTTCGGTGAGTTTTTCTGGGGGTGGCAACGAAACTTGCGCAGTTGAATCTACGGACTCGGTTCCAGAGTATGCTAGAACAGGCGCAAGTTGGGAGGTGAAGTATTCTGCGGATGACGCCGCTTCCTGTGTATGATAGTCGTTTTGACGCGTAGCCGCAAGAAACATTTCTCCTAGACTTGTTGTATCTGATAATGGGCGGTTGGCATATCGGTACTGATTGGTTTGAAATCCAACAGCAGAGTCTGTTGGATTCATTTTCATTAGAGACTTTGATCCTAGCAACCAAGGGTTGTAACCCTTACCTTCAAGGAAGGGAGTTTCAGGGATTTCGTAAGGCGGCCACTGTTTGCTCCGTCTCGATATTTTCATTGCCATATAGTTCTTCTTTCGGTGGTGGAACGTAGCGCCACTGCGCCATTATAGAGAGAATGTCCTGTAATTGCCGCCCATATCGTCCCAGACACTAGAGTAGTCCCAATCAGTACCGCCCCAAAGGCAACTCTGCTCAGCGCCGTTGGGATTCCGAAGGCTATATGAGACGTACCATAGAGCAACGTAGCTGTGAAGACGGATGCGGCAAGAGAGATAGGCGTGGATCTTCCAACCAGCAGGGGAAGCAAGCGATAGGCGATCTCCTCGGCAAGCGCAACAGTTACGTACGCAACTACCGATTGCCAGCGATCCTTACTGAAGCCTTGCGCTAATCGACTCCCGGTCCTCTTGATTTCGAATACGAAGTAACATACTCCGATTCCTGTTCCAGTCAATACTGGCGACACACTTGGGCGCGCCATGAGGGGGCGCCACGGTAGTTCAATGCTAGCAATGAAGACTGCAGATAGAGCACTATACCCTAGCGTTCCAGCAACAGAATAGCGCCAACTCGATTCATCCCGAGAAAACCTGGTTGAGTAGAGAAATGAGAGATATGGGATAGCCGCAAGACTGACGAATAGGAGGACCCTAGCTAGCATACTTTAACGCCTCGTGTCGATAATTATCCTATGCTTTTACTATTGTCAGCCTGGCAACCCACTTTCCGCCTAGCGACCAATATATTATTGAGATGCGCCCCGTGGAGAACATTGTGGATGGGAGATGTCTCGCTCCCATCCACAAATGCTGACTCCTGATGCATTGCTGTAGGAGCAAGCACCGACAAGAACTGCTGTCACGTAGGCAATTCCCCGAGGTACGGTCGCCAATGAAGATCGAAGTCATGTTACAACATGCGAAGAAATCTTCAACGCAGATTGACACCGTTACGATTACCGGTCGCTTTTCTTCCGGCTGAGAAACTGACTAGCATAATTGGCGGAACCTACCCTCTTGGGCAAGCCACATCACGAGGCTGCACCACAAGAGCAACTCGAAGAGGAGCAACTCTCGCAAGAGCAGCAGCAGCCTCCAGGCGTGAGGCCTACCCCGTTGTGGAGCACCGAATCAGAGCTCGCTAGAAGTTCTTCTGCTTTGGTCGACACGCTAACAATCATCAGACTCACCTCCTTTGCCGAACTGACGGTTGCTACTCTACTCGCAATTCATCCACTTGGCTAGTTTCCGACGAGACTCATCGAGGATGCCCGCGAAGGAGGCTCGATGCCTCACGTAGGACTGCCCGCGAAACTCGTGGACCGTGGTGGGCATGGGAAGTGGGTTGCCTGGTGCAGGCCAGAGCCGAGATCACAGGAAGGTACGCCAGGGCGTACGCGAAGGCGTCGAAGAAGGACAAGGGGCGAATCCTCGGGCGAGGTCTGCGCAGTCACCGGCTGGAGCCGGGACAACGCGCGCCGACGCCTGGTGGCGGCCGCCAGGCGCCCACCGAATCGCAGCAGGTCTGTCCCTAGATGTACCAGGTCCTAACCTCCATGCCCAGGATCGGGGTCCCAGCCACCACAGTCTTCCTGGCCGATCCCCCGGGCAAGACCTCCAGTCACCGGCGCGCAACTGGCCTCCTACGCCGGACTCGCTCCCGCCACACACCGCTCCGGCTCATCAATCCGCGGCAAGCACGTTTCCCACGGCGGCAACAAGCGCCTCAAGCGCGCAATGCTCCCCTCTGTCTTCGAACCTCCCTACGCTCCGACCCCGTCAGTCGGGCCCACTAACAGCACAAACGCGCCTAAGGCAAAGCACCTTGGGCCAAGCCGTCCTGGTCCTGGCCCCACCGCCGTATCCTGGCTCTTTACGCCATGATCCGAGATGGAGCCCTCTAAGACCCGCAACCAGCCACGAAACCACCCGCAGCCACTCGACATTCCGTACAGTGCCGCCACCTTGATTGAAGATCAGCCTATACTGATCGACCAGTCCTGCTGTTTCGGAAGCGTCGCCACCCGCCACTGCGGCAGATGCATACCCCACCGCGCTCCAAGCTACGACGCATAACGATCCCGGTGTCCAGTGTCCAGCAGCCCTCTTATTAGATGCTCCACATTGATGCAACAGCGGAGAGGGAGGGATTCGAACCCCCGGTGCGCCAGGCGCACAGCGGTTTTCAAGACCGCCACATTCGGCCGCTCTGTCATCTCTCCATGCCCGCACAACCACTCGAACCACTCGATGCTCATGCGGGCGACCCGACACTACCACCACCGCCCCGGTGCGCAACGCCATGGCCCATGCGGGCAAGCCGCCTCAACCGCCTCAGCCGAATCAACGGCATCGGCCGCGCCGACCGGCGTCAACCGCGGGAGAAGAACCCCCGCCTGCGAGTCGGTTTGGCCGACGCCGGCACCGGCGAGGCGGGCTTGTCCAGACGTCCCTCCGCCAAGGCCTGCGCCATCGCCGGCCACACGGGCAGACGGGGCATGAGCGTGGCCTGCAGGGCGTGGTAGATGTCCGGGTGGCCCGCCCAGGTGCGGGTGGAGGGCTCATTGTCCCGGTCGAGCTCGTGGACCCACACACCCGGGGCCTTGATGAGGCACTCCTCCGCGTAGTCGATCCAGGTGCGGTAGCAGTGCTCGTAGTGCTCGACCTCGATCTCTCCGCGGCCGTCGTCGAGCAGTGCGCGGCGCAGAGCGGCAGCGGCGCTGATGCCCTCGCAGACCACCCAGTGCATGCGCTCGTGGACGATCGGCGTGCCGTTGAAGTCCGTGGTGTAGACGAAGCCGGGAGCGCCGTCCACGCGCCAGCCATCGGTGCGCGCACGGTCGAAGAGCTCCTCGGCGGCGTCGAGCATCCAATCCGGCACGGGCAGGGAACGGGTCACGAGGGCGGAGCGGGCCTGAACGATCAGGCGCGCCCATTCCAGGCCGTGGCCCGGCGTGACGCCGTAGGGCCGGAAGGGGTGGGCCGGCTGGTCCTTGTTGTAGTCCAGATCGGGGTGCCAGCGCGTGTCGTAGTGCTCCGGCAGGTGCCAGTCGTTGGCCCGGGCCTGGACGTTGACGGCGAAGTCGATGATCTGGACCGCGCGCGTGAGCCAGGTCAGGTCGCCGGTGACGTCTGAGACGGCGAGGTATGCCTCGACCGTGTGCATGGCCGCATTGATGCCGCGGTAGTCCTCGGGGTCGGTGAAATCGCGGGCGTAGGACTCGAACGGCAGACCGTAGGTCTCATCCCACCAGTAGCGGTCCTGCACCGCCATGGCGTCGCGCAGAAGCTCATGGGCGCCGGGGCGGTCGGCGGCGGTGGCGGCGGCCGCGGCGAGCAGGACGAAGGCGTGCTGGTAGCACTCTTTGCGGCCTTCGGGATCGACGGGGACGCCCCGGCCCTTGGCGTCGAGCTCATGTCCGACGGCG
>ERZ773087.2023-NODE-2023-length-11399-cov-3.691908_pt1 | contig 11399 bp, 16 predicted proteins | sample MGYA00511375_ERZ773087 | MGnify/ENA primary metagenome ERZ773087 (study PRJEB29015, sample SAMEA2737995) | human oral metagenome | biome: human oral; feature: human-associated habitat; material: dental | place: China | collected 2063 ...
TATTTTATTTTGTTCTTTGTTTTTATCATTACAAGCAAGCTCTTTTTCAATCTTTCCCTGAACCAGATATTTTCCAAGTTCTCTTCAGTATATGTTTTTTTATCCGTATTCATTCCATTAACCAAATGATAAAGGCTTCCTGCGGGCCTTGATATATAGTTCAGCCCTTCGGCGATTAGTTTTGTCTGTTCTTCAAGTGTGAACGTTTCCTGCTTAAATCCTGTTATTTGAGATGAGTGAACTATATAACCCCCTAAATTTTTAGCTCCTGTTACCCCCCCAGCTATTGCCGCAAATAAATAATTGCCTGCCTTTGCGTTTGCTTGACCTTCTGCAAATATCGCAACGTTTGTGGCTGGATTAGTCTTTGCAAAAGTTGTCAGCACATCAATGCTTGTCAGTTCTTCTGTTTCTACTCCTAAAAGTATTTGTATATTCTTATCTGTCTTTGCGTAAGATATAACACTTTCAGCAAATTCCTTTTCAGTCTTTAAGCTGCAAGACAAGGCCCAGATGAACGCTTCTTTCGTGTTTGCGTGGTTCTTGTATGCTGTTATCGCTTCCGTGAAATTCTGCGCTACCTTATTTCCGTAGAAAATTATTTGCTTTGGCTTCCTGTTTTGGCTGAAAATGCTTTGGGCGTATTTGTAAGTTTTGCTTTCTGCTGTTATTCCCTTAGCCAGTAATTCCTCCGGTGCTCTCAAGACAAAAGGGTCAACGTTTTCCGCTCTTGTAAAAAGAACCGTGCTTCTTACGTCTCCAGCCATGTCTTCCGTTGTTTCTGATACAACCTCAACATCTGTAAGCGTGTTAATGTCATTAATCAAAAGTGCCATGTTTCCTCCTTAATTTGTAGTTTTAACATAATATTTAAAAATTAATTGTCTTCTATAATAGGTTTTGTTTTTGTGGATTTCTTCAATGACAGGCCCGGCTTCAACGTCTCTTATTTTTTTAGTCGTGTGTTCTTTTCTTGTGAAAAAATTAAGATTAGTTCCGTACCAGTTGCCAAGAGTAAGAGCCATTCTGTCAACGTCCGCCAGTGCTTCATATTTTTCTTTCGTTTCATAAGATAAGATGAATTCTATTTCAATAATTTCCTCGTCTGTCTTTGATGCTCCTGACGTAAAATTCTTTTGAGGTTTCATTGTCATTTGAAAAAATATTATTGGCAACCTTAAATTTCCGTAATCTTCTTCCGTAAGTTTCCATCTTTCGACTTCATCTATAAAAGGTATGTCTTCCCTTGTGCTTACTCTTGTCATAAGTTTCATATCTTTAAGCGCTTCTTCATAAATTTTACTTACTTTGTCCATCCTTAGTCAACTCCATCCTCTGAAAAATTCCGTAGTTCTCTTCCGTGTTTACTACCTTGAATTCTTCGCCTTTTATTTTTATTCTTTCGTTTATGTTTAATTTTTTAAATCTGGTAAGATCCAAATATCCTTCCTTTTGAAAATTAAAAGCCATTCCCGTAAAGCTCCCGCTTGCGTTTCCCGTCAGGGCCTTCGGTGCCATAATCGCCATTTTAATATTTTCCTTTGTTCCTGTTTTTTGGATCCTGCCCTTTTCATCTATCGTAACAGATCCGCCCGCCATAATTTCCACATCTTGTTCGAACATTCTTATGACTTCAAGCACATCTGCCATGTCTGTCTTATCCATATATTCCGCCTCCGTCTTTTCGTGCTCTTGGCTTTGTCTTGAACTCTCCCATCTCTATAAGTGGATCGTCAAATCCCTTTTTGGCAATAGTTGAAGGTGAATTATGCGGAATTTTTATGTCTTCTATGTTTTTAATATAATCTCTTACAAGCGTATATCCCAAGGCGGTAACATATCCCCCAATCTCTCCTTCTCTCAAGTAAAGGTTAGTCATATCAGGTATTTTCTTTGAAATATCTTTTCCTGCGTTTTCTTTTGCTGAACTGTTGTAACGCCAGCCGGGGGCTCTGTCTGTCCCAAATTCAAGCCAATTAGCAAGTTCAAAAATACTAACACCTTTTTTATGTGTCCCGTCCTGAATAATTCCAATTTCAAGATTAGTCTTTATCTTTTGGTTTTGCATTACTTTTTTGAGGTTTGCCCCTATCTGCTCTTTTATTTTTGTCTTCATCAAGGTATTCCTCCCCCTCAATTCTTATATTAAGCCCCCGCATCTTTATTTCGTCCCTTGCAAATTTAAGCGTTCTCTTTGAAAAATAAAACTCACTTTCGCCTGCTGGTATTTGAACGAATTTTTGGAGTACAAGAACTGTTGGTTCTCCTTCGTTGATAATTTTGTGCTTTTCCATTTTAGTATTCTCCTTTTTTCTAAATTACGCTGACAGTTGCTTTATTTGCAAAAATTCCTCTCGCTTTCTTTAAGCTATTATAGGCCCGCCAGTATTTGTTTAGCTGTTCGCCGTCTGACTTCTCTATCGTAACATTTGAAATGCTTATCTTTTTAGCTCCAGCGGTCCCGCCTTTTAAATCTAGCAGCAAGGCCCCTATAAGATAAAACCTTAAAAGCTCTTCTCTCTCATTTGGATGCACTTCAAGGGCCTGCTTTTCAAGGATTTCAAGAATTTCAGCACTTGCCTGTCTGCTTTCTTCAATTATGTCATATATTCTCATAAAAGTCAAATCCTTAATTTTTAGTTTAATTATTTAACAGTTGCGATAAAAATGTTTAGTTTATCAGGGTTAGGAGCAAGGCAAGCCTCAATTACTATGTTTACATTTCTAACAACTCCTGCGCTTTTTTCTTCCTTAGCTACTTCAAGTGTTGCAAAAGTTCCTTCAATGTCAATAATTTCTCTTTCACCTAGCAAGCCTTGAATTTCATCAGTTCTCGCAGGCCCCGGCCCGTATTCAAGCACACCCAACGGTCTTGCTGGTAGAATGCTTACAACGTTATCAGGCATAACTGTTTTTTTAGTTGTTCCGCTTGCGTCTTTATATGTTACCTTTTCATTCCACACAACTATTTTAAGCCCTGTTGTCTTTTCTACAAGTTCTTTAACAAGGTCGTCATTTATAAAAACGTTTGTCATTCTGTTAAGTTCTTTTTTAACACTTTCGTTGTTTTTTAATAAAAGGAATGTTGCCCTATTCATCACTGCAAGTTCTGCTTCTCCCGATGCGTCTTCAAGTGTTTCCTTCCATCTTGTCAAATCTTCAAGAGGCTTTGATGTTGTTTTGTCCCAAGTCGCCGTTCCTGTCAGCGTTTCCTTCATATCGTTCGGAATTTTGTAATCAATAAGTTTAGCCTGCCCGCTTGCTTGCACTGTTGTAACTGTTCCTCTTGAAATAAGCTGGCCCGCCATGTATTTTCCGATGGCCTGAACTGATGACAAAAAGCCTTTTTCTCCTGCAAAAGTTTCGTACAGCCTTTCAGCATAACTTTTTATATAGTTTTCATTTTTTGTGTTTAATGCTTCAAGCAAGTTTTTTCTTTGATGTTCGTTTAATTTTATGGCTTCCCTGAAAAATAATTTGTCTCCTAAGTTTTCCGATTTGATTTCAAAATCTCTGAACATTACGTCAGCATCCAATTCTGATTGCTGTAACACTTGAGCCGTTGAGCCGTTGTATCCTGATAAAGTAGTTATTGAAAAACTATTTGAAAAGCTCCTTGGAAATAAATATTCAGAAAAGTCATCTTTCTTTTTAGATGCGTAATATTTGTTTAAGTTCTCCGCATTTATAATATCAATTAAATTCATATCTTCCTCCTAAACTCTGTTTTTATAAATATAGTCAATTTTTGTAGGCATTTCTGCTGTAGTAAAAGCAAAAGGTGTTTTGAAATCTTGTATTGTTTCAAGTATCTTATCAAAATACACAACTCCAGATAATATTACAGTTCCAGATTCGTAATCGTTGTAAAATTTCAGTTCCGTGTCTCCTATGATAAAACCGTCCGCCTTCTCTGTCGCCCCTGTTGGCTTAACCTCTACAACATTTTTCTTAATATCCCCGCTTTTTACTTTAACAGGCGTGCCTTCTAAAATATAAAATTTATTTTCAGATTTGTCGTGGTATACTACGTTTTCAAAATCCGAATGTTTTAAATTAACAACAAGAGCTAGCCCCTCTTTGTGTACTATGCTTCTTTTAATCATAATTTCCTCCTAGAATTTAAAAGTTTTTTTATTTGAATTTTCAATTATGCTTTCAATAAAAGATTTGCCGTTTCCCTGTTTATCTTGTGATTTTCTTGTCTTCACTTCCGAGTAGCTTTCAAGTAATTGATTTTCGATATTTTTTTGGGCCTCTACAAATTTTTCAATATCAGCCTTTACTTGTTCTTCTGTCTTTTCTGCACTTATTTCAATAAAGTTCACAAGATTATCATTAAGGCCCGCTTCCTTTGCAAAATTTCTTGCATATCTTTCAAGCGTGCTTCTCTTTTCTTTGTCTTCCTGCTCTTTGATTTGCAATTTAAGCGTTTCAATTTCTTTCGATGCCCCTGCATAATCTTCTTCAAGTTTTGCAAATCTTCCAATTTCTGTTTTCAGTTCTCTTATAATGTTATCTTTTTCCTGAATTTGCTTTTCAAAATCTTCCATGCTTCCTCCTTTGTATTCGTTTTTATAATAATATGATAATGTACCAAAGGCGCCTAAACCTTATAAAGGAGTATAGTTGTCGCCTCCTGCCTGCGTTCTTTGACATATTCGCCAAAAATTACGGAAACAGGCGCGCAAGTATGGACTACTAAGAGGGATGCAGGTTCCATGGTTTCCCGCAAGCGTCCTTTCATCGTGGCCTTTGGCTATTCTATTATAACAAATTTTTTAGTATCTCTTCCTTTAACGTAAAAAGTCCCCCAGCATCTGCAATTGAACTCTTGGCCGGGCAGAAGATCAGTTGTCTTGTCATAAATGTTTCCTTCACGTGCCTGATGCGAATGTCTCACCCTGTCGTCCTGCTGCGTATGCCATTTGAAGAGAATATTGTCTTGCCTTTCAAGGATATTTTTAACAGTTTCAGCATAAAAGTTGCCTGTCTCATTCCTTGCCTTGAAGGCAGCTATCTTTTCTTTTCTGTCCTTCTCTATCTTTTCCTTTTTAATTTCCTTGACATATTCCATCAGTTCGGAAATAAAGGACTTAATTTTCACAATGTCATTTTCAGTAAGCTCCATTTTAAAACCCTTGAAAACTTTAATTTTATATAAGAGAAGTGCTTTTATCAATTTATTATAGCACAATAAAAGGCGTTTGTCAAGGGTATTTGGATTTATTAAAATTTTAATTATTTCATAAAGTAGTTTTTCAAGACTATGTGGATATTTTAAGTCAATTGTTATCATTTAATTTCCCCTTATCCTAGCTTTTTAAACATTTCCTTAATATCGTCAGTCAGCTTGTCTGTTACTGCCTTCAAATCAAGATCTGTTTCCAAGTCTTTTACTTTGTTTAAGATGTCCGCCATTTTTTCAATTTCTTCAAGCGTATCAATCTTGTCCTGTCTTTCAAATACATCTGTATAAAAATAAGTTTCTTTAATTTTGCTTAATTCTCTTCCCTGCTTCCCGCCAAGCATAAGGCCCAGCCTGTCAAGCCTTGCCATTCCGTCAAGAAGCACCAGCCTGAAATTCGCAATTTTATTCCTTAGCCCGTCAGCTTTGAGTGTATAAGTTATTTCACTTGAATTAATAGCTCCGGCTGATGCATCAACAAGAGAAGATTCGGGAAATATTTTATAATATCGTTCTTCAAGCCTTTTAATATGCTCCTGCATATCTGAAATCAAAGGATTTGTTAATTCTATATATTTAAAATTTGCTTTTCTTGTTTCGTCCAAGTCCTGCGTCGTTAATATTGCCTGCGCGTTGTAGTTCGCATCTTTTAACTTTTGGGCCTGTTTCTTTATATCTGCCTCTGAACTGTTTATATCAGCAAAGGTCGCAACGTTAGAGACATGCAGCACTGGCATTCCTTGAATAGATAAAATTTTTCTTATAAATGCCTCTGTTTCGTTTATTGCGTCAATCAAGTTAAGCCCTTCCAAAATATTGCTGTCAATTGAAAAACGGACAACAGGGATTTCATTAAGCATATAAGGTGTGGACTTGCCTTGCTCTGTTTTCACAACTTTTCCTTTTTTAAAAGTATATTCCCTTTCGCTGTCATCAAGTTTTATTTTTATGTTCATAAATTTTCCGTCCTGCATTTCATATTCTAAATTATCAATGTCAAGGGCCTCATATCTTATGCCGGCTTCTGTCCTGATTACCTCAACGAATATTTCAGAATATAAATACATTTCCCTTGTTATTTTTCTTGCAAAAAGTTCCATCGTGTTATTTTCCCATAATTCTTTAATTGCCTCATCTGTTGCGCCCAATCCCCGTGTCGTCGCATCACTTAAACTTCGGACGGTATTTGCGACGGGATTGAAAACTTCAACAGTTCCAGTAAAAAGGCCCGGGGTGTTAAGCGTGATATTTTTTTGCTGGTATTGCGTTTTTTCATAATAATTTTTTATTCTCTGTCTTTCCTTTTGCGTCATGTCTTTCTCCTTTTTAAAGTATAAAAGATTGCCCCGTTTTATTTTTTTCATTTGAATAAATGGCGTATCTTATTGCGTCAAGCACATCATCGTCAGTTTTCACGACCTTGTCATTTTCTTCCCATGAATACGAATAAAGCTCTTCTTCCAGCCTTGAGCCTTTCAAGTTTGCTGATATTTTCAGCTTCCCCGCCTTCATCAATCTTGCTACTGTTTCAATTCCGTCAAGAACTGATTTATTGGCGTTAATAGCCTTTATCCCAGAAGCTAGTAGGCCCCGCACATATTCAGGACGAGCAGAATCGCAATAGCATATTCTAGCCTTATATTTTTTATAATATTCCATAATTTCCCGCTTCCAGAAATCAAAATACTTTTCCTTTTTTGCTGTCAGGTCTGTTATGTAATAGTTCCCTTCCCTGTCAAATCCCACGACCACGCAGGCCCCGTGATGGGTAAATCCCCAGTCAACACCAAGGACATAAAACAAGCCTTGCGGGATTTCTGAAGGTTCTATATAAACGCTTTCATTAAAATCTTTATAGACAAGACCCGAGTGCGCCGTCCAGTTTCCTAAGATGTCCCTTTCGTAAGATGCTCCATTTGGGGTCGTCGCCTTTATGCTTTCGATATAATCCTGCCCTAAATTGTTATTGTCGTCAAGCCTGAATTTAAAGTGCATAATGTTAAGCCTTCCAGATTGCAGCTTTTCCCCTGCCTTGTCAATGAATTCTTTTTTCACGTAATGTGCGGGAGTTGAAGGGTTTGTGTCAATGAATATTCTTGCCCCTTCACCTGAAGTCCGCGATAATACCTCGTTAAAAAATTCCTTGTTTAATGCTGTCGCTTCATTTATGTAAGTCCCGTGGGAAGTCATTCCCCTTACCTTTTTCCAACTGTCCGATTTCTCCCCTCCGAAAATAAAAACCCTGTTCCCAAAAATTATTACGCTCCCATCTTTCAATCTCTTAAATTCATGTGAAAGCATTGTTTCCCAGTCGTTCATCACGTTACGCCAGACCGAGCCTGCGGTGGCGCCTACGACCAAAAAATTTTTTTCCTGATTGGCGAATTTTGCAATGTGGGAGAGCATAAGGAGATTGTTTATGTATGTTTTGCCTGACCTTTTCGCCCCTGATAAAATCGTGATGCGGGGCTGTTCCCTTTTAAATGTTTCAAGGACTTCCTTCTGCTTTTCTGTTAATCCCGTCATTTAAGTTCACTCCTTTGAAGTAAGGCTTTTAAGCATATTCACAATATTCGCTTCTTTCTGCTGTCCTTCTTCCTTATATTTAGCCTTTTCGAGCTTAAGTCTTTCCTCTTCAATGTCAACACGTTTTTTAGCTAAGTTCTCTTTAACAAGTTCGCCTTCAAGGTATGCCTGCTTGCTGTCAGAAATAACCCTTGCGTTATATTTTATGTCCTGCTCCAGCTTTTGCAGGGCCTCAAGTTTTGATTTGATTAATTCAACTTCCTTTTTATCAAGGTCATTTTCAAGAATTTCAATTTCAAGAAGCCTTTTCTTTTCCTGAATACGTATTAATCTTTCTTCAGCGTCTTTAAAACATTTAACCGCAATATCATTCATCAGGGCCTCTGACCTTTCAAGCTGAATGTTCCGAACGTTTCTTCTTGTTGTGTAGTAAGATGACATTGAGCACCCCCATTTTTCCACAAATTCCTTTGAGGTCATGCCCGCCAGAATGTCTATCTTCTTTTGGATTGTTGCTTCCCTCTTGTTTTTTAAAGCGCTGTCGTAAACTCTTTCAAATCCTTTTGTATTTCTCTGAGGCTTTACAAGATGCCTCCATTTTTCCGCCTTCGCATATTTTTTTATTGTCGTGATGTTCTCTTTATATTTGAAGCTCAGCTGTTCATAGCTCAGGCCCTGGGTCTCATAATCACTCCGCATAAGTGCAAGCCTGAAAACATCAATTTTATGTCCGTCCCTGTTTGCCATATTTATCTCCTTTTCGTATATTATTTTAATAGCAAAAGCCGGGGGCAACCCGTTTTACCTGCCCTCCAGCGATTTATCATTTTTAATTTTTCTTTATTATAAATTTGTATCTTTTAAAAATCTTTGAATATTCTTTACAAGAGTTGAGGGCGACAAGTTCTTTATATTCGTCGTCAGTTAATTCCTTGCCTTTTGAATTCTCTATTATTTTAATCATACCCTTTTCCAATCCTTCACGGCTGAAATTAAAGCCCAACCCTTCAAATAGTTCGGGGTTATCTTTAGCGAACTCAAGCACATAGGACGAGTCTCTCCCTCCTGATGATAAAACTTTTCCGCCGTTTTCAATAACCTGCCTTCGCTTGCTGTCAAGCTCTTCGACTTTCTGTATTGCTCCCAAAGGTTCAAGCCCTTCTTCCAAAAACTTTTCATATGCTTCATCTCTATTCCATTTTTTATTTTTCATTTTTATTTTCCTCCACTTTCGTCTCTAAGTATTTTAATAAATCTTTTTGTGCTAGATCTTTTTCGCCTAATCTTTTTATTATGGTCTCTTCAATTGTGTCCTTTGAATACATTACGTGAACGAAGCAAGTTTCTTTCTGTCCTTTTCGTGCCAGCCTTGCATTCGCTTGTTTGAACCTCTCAAGATCGAACGTAGGTCCGTACCATATAATATGTTTTCCGCCTTGCTGTAAATTAAGACCGTGCCCTGCGCTTGCAGGATGTGCTAGCATAACTTTAACTTTTCCAGAATTCCAATCCTTTATCTCCTTATCTGTCTTTAAGACGACGGGATTGAATTTTTCAAGATGCTTTAATATCCTGTCCTTTTCATGTTCGAAGTTGTAGAATATCAAGACATTTTCCCCTATCTCATTAACAAGTTCTTCAAGCCTTTCAAGTTTTGCCTTCGATATTTCAATTGCTTCCCCTGTAGTTGTGTAGCAAGCCCCACCTGATAACTGCATAAGTTTTTGCACCATAACACCTGCTGATGTTGCTCCAATTGAGCCCAAAGGACTTTCAACACATCCTGAATTCTTAAAAAGGTTATAAAAACTTAATTCCTTGTCTGCTAGCTTGCACGGGATATATTCAATAATATTCTCAGGCATTCCCTCAACGTTGTCTGCCGAAACATAAAAACATATGTCCTTAATGGCTTCCTTGATTTCCTTATCTGCCCCCTGCCTTAATCGCCAATCTGGATGAAATCTTCCAAAATTCTGGAAAAATTCATTTCTATATGAAGTTATATTCTTGCCTAGCCTTTTTCCGTTATCTATCAAAAATATTTGGCTCCACAAACCTTCATAACCATTGGCGGCGGGAGTTCCCGAAAGCAACAAGACGTGCGAGGCGTTTTTTGTAAATTTCCGTAACGCCTTAAATCGCTTTGAGCTGTATGACTTGTAATAGGTTGACTCGTCTACTATGACAACATTGAAAAAATCATGTTTAACCTGTTCGCTAAGCCAAGCAACGTTTTCGTGATTTGTAATATATACTTCGGCGTATCTGTCAAGGGCTTCGAGTCTCTGCTTTTGCGTACCTAATACTTTTGTATAATATATTTCATTAAAATCCCACCACTTGTCAAGTTCATCGCTCCATGTTGTTTCCGCTACTCTGCGCGGAGCTACTATTAAAATTTTGTATTCAGGCGCATAATAAAGCATATCCTCAACAGCTTTAAGTGCCGTTACCGTCTTACCTAATCCCATATCCATAAAGATGGCTCCGTTGTAATCGGTCTCAACATACAAATCCTCAAGCAGTTTTTTTTGGTAGCCAGTCAGCTTAATTCTTTTCTTACTCATTTTTATTCTCCTTTTCATTGTCCTTAAAATTTTCTTTAATAAATCTGTCAACGTCTTTTTTAGAATACAGAACGCTAACAACATGTCCTTTAAGTTCCAGCCTTTTAATAAAAGATTTCTGGGCCTCTGATAAAATCCCTTTTTCTTTTTTCAATTCCACAAAACACATCCTTTCACCTAAAACTACAAGGCGGTCAGGAATTCCGCGATTTGCAAGAGGATTCATCTTTAAACACAAGGCCCCTTTTTTTAAGACTTCTTTTTTGAAATATTGCTCCACCTGTTTTTCTGTTTCCATCGTTCGCCTTTCTTTTTAAATGTAATAAAGTAATTTTCTCTATCCCTACTACATTATAGCAAATATTTTTTAATATGTCAAATGTAAGGTTTCAAAACTTAAAAAATTTCTTTATCATTCTCAAGTCTATTTTAACACATAATTTTTAATAAGTCAAATCTTGTTATTTTGCTTGACTTTTCTAATAAACATTCTTTTAAAGACTTGTTTTCCATTAAGAGTTAATTTTAAAGCAGGAGCATAAACGCCCTGCACTTTTACAAATTCATATCCCTTACCTTTAATTTCGTCAAGGGCGTTCAAAATTGTAATAGGAACCCCGAAAAGACCCGAATAATCAGCGGGCGCTTTGTCAAGATCGGAAATTCTTTCAACATTAAGAGCATCAAAATTGTCATATTTAATGAACTGTATTTTTCTTTTCTTTCGTTCCGGTTTTTCAATAGGGAAATTGGTAAGTACAGCAATATTATTAGCACGCATGGAACCGTCGGACAATAAAAAGTTCATTTGTTTTGAAAAAGCGTGAAAATTGCCCTGAATAATATTTTCGGATACAAAATTGCACGCACATGACATAAAAGAAGATAATATTAAAAAATCTTTTCCATAACTACTTATAAGTTTAATAAAATCATCAAAAAGAGAAAAAGGCGGGTTAGTTATATAAAAATCACATCTTTCAAAAAGCTGAAGCGAAAATTCAGAAGAGAAGCCTCCAACCGTTTTTTTTCAACAAATACTTCTTTGCCGTCAAACCTTGCATAATTTCCTTCAATATCAAACGCTTCAAGCGAAGTTAAGCCTAAGTCATTAA
>ERZ773087.2025-NODE-2025-length-11393-cov-8.428559_pt1 | contig 11393 bp, 9 predicted proteins | sample MGYA00511375_ERZ773087 | MGnify/ENA primary metagenome ERZ773087 (study PRJEB29015, sample SAMEA2737995) | human oral metagenome | biome: human oral; feature: human-associated habitat; material: dental | place: China | collected 2063 ...
ACATAAGGGCGTTGACTAGCGTACCGCTTGTATGGCCTGCAGAAGGATGGACCACCATTCCCTGAGGTTTATTGACGACTGCCACGTCCTCATCTTGATAGACGATTTCTAGCGGAATATTCTCCGGCACATACTCAACCACTTCCGGCTCAGGCAGCTCATAGGTAATGACATCACCTTCTTTGACCGCATATTTGGCTTTTTTGGCTTGTCCATTGACCAAAATCCTGCCGTCCTTAATCTGCTCATGAGCCAAACTCCGCGATAGGTCTGTCAGCTCAGCAACCGCCTTGTCCAATCGCTGACCAGCTACCGAGGCCTCAATTCTTACTTCCATCTTTTTCTTCCTTCAAAATCATCAGCAGTAAAATAGCTACACCAAAGGTCAGATACATATCTGCCACATTGAAAATAGCAAAATTAATAAATTCTAACTGGAACATGTCCACGACAAAACCTTGGCGTATCCGATCAATAAAGTTTCCCAAACCGCCAGCAATCACCAAGGTCAGCCCGGCCAGCATCCACTTTGAAGCATGGAGGTGCTTGATGAGGTAGTAAACAGCTCCGCCGATGACCAAAAAAGTCACCAAAGTAAAGAGCCATTGCTGGTTTTCTAGCATGGAGAAGGCTGCGCCGGTATTCTGAAGATAGGTCAGACTCACCAGATGCGGAATGAAACTCTTGACTTGCCCCAGCTTAAAATCACTGACAATATATAACTTGACCAGTTGGTCCACAACAATAAGAATCAAAACAGCAAAAGGGATAATAATTTTTCTTTTCATACTTTATTTTTTCTGTGCAAAATACTCTTTCATAACTGATACGAAGTCTTCTCCGACCTGAGTCAACTCCACATCTTCTCGCTTGACATAGACCATGTGGTTGTCCAAGTTGTCACGAAGCTTGATGACAGTAATACCATTTACACTATTGCTGTCCAAAAAGCCAGATCCAGTCGCATAAGCATCGGTTCGCTCCAAAATCCCATTCAAGGTCGCACGGTCCGTCACATTAAACATCTGTGAGCTGGCACTGGTATCCACAAAATTCTCTGAATAATAGAGATACTCGTCCTTTTCCTGAGTGAAGCGAACAGTCGGCAAGGCCGCTAAATCTTCCATGACCAGCTCCTCCTTTTGTGTCAGAGGATGATCCTCCCGCAGGTAAATGTGGGTCTGAAAAGGAATCAGCTCTACTACTTCCAAGCCTAGCTTTTCCACCCGCTGCATAATACCCTTAGTATTTTGATTGTTGAGGTAGATAATGCCGATTTCACTGTGGCCTTGCGCGACTTCGTCCAGAATCTGTACAGTTGTTGACTCAAAAATCCGGAAGTTCTTATACTCAGGATAGGTCTGAGAAAATTGGGTAATCAAAGGCGGTAGAAAGTCATAGTGCTGGCTGGCAATTGAAAACTCATCCCGCTCTTCCTCGGGATTGGCATATTGATTTTGAAAAATATCAAAACCCTTGACCAAGTCTTGAGCTTTTTCGTAAAACTCCATTCCGCGGCGTGTCAGAAAAGTCCCGCTGCTGGTCCGACGAAAAATCTTGAAGCCCAACTCTTTTTCCAGATCACGGACAGAGATAGACAGACTAGGCTGGCTGACATACATTTTTTCCGCAGCTTCTCGAAAAGTCCCACTGTTAGCAATGGCGACCACATAACGCAATTGTTGAATATTCATAACATTTTCCTTCTTTACATATCGTCTCATTATACCATAAACCAAGGCAGAACAAAAGAAACCAGCCGTAAGAAGCTGGTTTATCCTTTTAAGTTAATGAGTAATCTGAGAAAAATTTGCTATTTTTCTTTTAGATAGACAACCTCTGTCATCTCTTTGAAGCCTAGCTTTTTATAAAGTTTCAAAGCTCGGGTATTCTGCTTTTCTACGACAATCTGAAACTCCTGTCCATTGAGCTTATTCAAATCCCGCATACTTGCAAGTAAGAGATAGCTTCCTAACCCCTGCCCCTGAAAATCTTGATCAACCGCCAAGCCGAAGAAATAATTAGTCCCAAAATCCGTATCAACTGACACAGAGGCCACAACTTTACTATCTTTCTTCAAGATGTAAAGCAAACTGGAGCCACTGCTAACGGCTTCTCTGGCATATTTCAAGGCAACATCAAGTGGTGTCTCAAAGACTTGGGACTGAAAGTCTGCAATCTCCTCCGCTAAGTCCAAACTTCCCTGCAAGACCTCTATCCCTTCTCTTTCTTCCAGAGGAAAAGTTTGAGCAGGCTTTGCCAGCCAGATTTCTGTTTCATCCGCTTGGTAATCAAATCTCCTAGCAAAGTCAGGTTGATCGTTCAAAAAAGCCAGCTCCGCTACATACTCAATCTCGGTCAAATCATACTGATCAGCTACTTTTGCAAAAGCAGCCAGGAGTTGATTAGCCACACCTTGACGGCGATACGATGGCAGAACATAGAGAGAAACCTCAGCTTGGCTGGGTTCATCCGCATAGACTGATAAAAAGCCGATGGTTCGGTCATCCATCTCAGCCAAAAAGAAGGCTGGCATTTCAGGATCTGCATTATAATTATTATCTAGGTAGGGCAGCCGATAGCCTCTGTCCACCTTATTACACTCTTGAACTAATTCAAACAATGCCTGCTTTTCTTTCTCAGGTAATGCACTATAAATTCTTATTTGCATCTGTCTCACTTCTTTCCAGTATTTCTTTCTATTTTACTACAAAAACCTTAGTCAAGCTATTCAAAAAGGGGCTGGAAAAATCCAGCCCCAATGTCGCTAAGTAAAGTCTTTTTTATTTTTCAACGTGGTCAGCAAGTTCTTCCTGGGCTTTTTTATTTGCCGCAGTAGCTTCTTCTTTCCATTTTTTCTTAGCTGCTTCGTATTCTTTGGTCGTTACAACATCCTTCTGAAGCTGGGTCAGCTTGAAGTTGTAGCCTGAACCTTTGACACCAACTGGTGAGTAGGCCTTTGTAAATGGCACTGATTTAGTAACAGACGGTGTTGCTCCTTGTGATACAGTCGGGATAATCAAGCCACTATCTAGCAACCAAGCTTCCGCTTCTGCATACTTCTCGTAACGCAGATGCACATCGTTGGTTTCAGCATTGGCTTCTTCCAGCATCTTAGTATATGTATCCAAGCCTAACTCTTTAATCTTATCATTGTCTTGACCTGGTTCAAAACCAAAGTTTTGCAAGCTTCCGCCGTTCTTGATATTGAGAGTATCAAGGTAGGTAGATGGGTCTTGGTAGTCACCAGTCCAACCACCAGTAGACATATCATAGTCTTTTTGAGCAGCAGAGTTAGCAAAATAGGTGATATTATTAAGATCGTCTGTGCTCATCTTTTGCAGGTCAATGACGACATTTTCCGCTCCAAGAGCTGATTCGATAGACTGCTTGGTTGAGCTAGCCCATTGAACTCCAATCGTACTAGACTGATCCACTGGCATATCTAAGTGAATTGGGAATTCAACTCCCTTAGCCTGCAAGGCTTGCTTAGCTTCTGCAAATTTCGCCTTAGCCTTTTCAGGATTGTAGTAAGGATCTTGAGCGTCAGAGAGGTCAATTCCTTGCCATTGGCTACCATAGTTGACTAATTTTTCCCCAACAACCGATCCAAAATCCTTGTCGCCAATTTGGACAAAGCTAGGTGGTACCAAGGTATTTCTCAAGACCTTAGTCGCTCCGTCTTCACCATTTCCTTGCGCACCGTAAGATGTACGGTCAAAGGCAAAGTTGATAGCCTGACGGAAGTCTTTGTTCATGATTGCTTCGTTGGTAGCAGATTTTTGAGCGTCTGTTGTTTTAGAAGTATGATTGTAAGACTGACGATTGTAGTTAAAATTATAGTAATAAGAAGTAGAATCCTGCGGGCTGTATACGATATTGTCCGCGTATTTCTTCTTGACTGAAGCAAAGCCTGAGCTATTCGGATAGAGACGAGCAGTGCTGTATACGCCATCGCTGAAGTTACGAATCAGTGCTTCCTGATCATTTCCATCATAGTAGGTCAGCTTAATGCTATCCAGAGTGACATTGTCTTTGTCGTAGTAATTTGGATTTTTGACAAATTCCATCACAGACTTGGAAGTCAGAGACTTGAGCAAGTAAGGACCATTATAGAGGATGCTAGATGGCTTGACAGAGCCAAAATTGCTTCCTTCTGCTTTCAGAAACTCTTCATTGACTGGGAAGAGAATCGTGCTGGTCGTTTTAGAGTTCCAGTAAGGCTCAGGGCGAGCCAGAGTGTATTGGAGTGTATGGTCGTCAATAGCCTTGACACCAACATTGTCAAAATTCTTATCTTCACCCTTGATATAAGCATCCAAGCCCTTAACAGAGTCCTGAACTAGATAAATAGCTTCAGAATTTTCATCCGCAGCATACTTCAAGCCAGTCACAAAGTCCTGCGCCTTTACTTCTGCATATTCTTCACCATCGGATGTGTACCATTTAGCATCATCACGCAGCTTATAAGTATAGGTCAGACCATCCTTAGAAACTGTCCATGACTTCGCGATAGAGGGAACCAAGTTCCCATACTTGTCATTTTCAAAAAGTCCATCGACCAGGTTGGAAATGACATCACCTGTCGTTGCACGGTTTGTAGCAAGATAGTTCAAGCTGTCAGGGTCTGAACTATAAACGTAAGTATAATTATTTGTGCTAGATGAAGACTGGCTACAAGCCGTCAGCAATAGCCCGGCACTCAGTGCAACTCCAGTCGCAATCAACCATTTAGATGCTTTCATGGATAGAACCTCCTTTGATGTTATATTTTATAACATGAACTATTATACCAAAAAACGTATAAAAAGTAAATAGTAAACCGATGACAGCTAAGTAAAATATTAAAGGGCGGGTGCTTTTAGCAAGCTCACAAAGCTTTCCGTTACCACATTCCTGCGAATTGCCGCATAAAAAGGAAGAATCCGCTTTTACTGCAAAGTTGCTTTGGATTCTTCCTTTTTGTTATTTTATCAAGAATGACTAGAACTGTTAGAGGTTTAACAATGCTAGCTCGTTCTTTTATTTCTTATAGTCTTCGGTACGATAAGCCATACAGATAGACAACTCCAAACAAGAATAAGGCACCCAGCAAGACTAAGAACAAGCTGCTGTTGTCTCCTGTTTTAGGAAGCTGGCCAAACTGTGTAGCCTGCTGACTTAGTTGCCGACGAGAACTTACAGGTTCAACAGAACGCAAACTCAACTGCGGAGGATTTTGTTGACCTGGAATCCCGTTCTCCCTAGCTGCAGCAACCTGAACAAGCTCCTTGTAATAACCTTCTCCCATGCTGAATTCTCTGTCTTGACTGTCAATCAAGGTTAGGGAAAGCACTGGACTGAACTGACCTTCTACCATGCCTTTCAAGTTAATCTCAATCGAATTAGTATCATTGGCTTTTTTAGAAATCAAAACAGTATCACCAGAGATGGTATAGTCAGGACTTGGCAGGATGCTGAAATGCTGAGTATCCACCTTAAGAGCAAGACGGTAGTCCTTTTTTTCTAGACCGTTTAGTCCACTCAGGGTAACAGTAGCTGTAAAAGGCTGATTTATTGGAGCAGATGCAGGGACATCTATTTTGATATCCTTTACTGGAACGGTATAAAAGAGACCATGCCCGATAGGATAAGCAACCTCTGTCTCTGACATGATACCATCTTTGATACGTGGTACATTTACCGGTAACTTTCCAACATGTTTTTGACCGTTGAAAATCACTTCCACTCCAGCCGGGATATTAGGACCAAAAGCATTGTCCGGCTTCAGGGACTCGGTCGGATCCATGCCTTTATTTCCATAGACCGCTACAATAGCCTTGGCATTAGGATAATTCGCTACATCATAAGGTTTGGAAATGCTCATGACAGCTGCCTGTTTCCCAGTTGCATTTGCATAGTCCACGACTTCTGTCGGAACTCTTGTCAACCAGAAATCGCTGGCCAGTTGAGATTGACAACCAATTTCAGAGATTAGGACAAGGTGAGTAGCCTGATCAATCTTTCCTTTCAAATCTTCTAACTTGGTCGTCTTGCTGTAGTTCAACGCTTCGTATGTGACACCTGCTGGAATCACTCCGTCTGCTATCAGACGCTTGACGCCCAGTTCTAGCCCAGGCACTTCATCATCATAAGCCGCTAACAGCAAAATCCTGTCGCCAGATTTAACCTTAAAGGGCAGAACAGTATCATCGTTTTTAACTACCGTTACTGCACTAGCAGCGATTTTTCGTTCAGTATCTCTGTTTAACTCTGAGCCAACAGTTGCTTCAGCCTTGGCTTGAGTACGCTCAGATGGGTCAAAGTCTAAAACACCCCGTTTTTCTTTTAGATTCAAGATGCGGGTCACTGATTCATCCAATCTGCTGATTGGAATATCCCCTCTCTGAACCGCCAGCTCAATATCATTGATAATCTTATCGATTTTAGCTAAATCACTCTTACTACGTAAGACGGTTGGCATCAGCACCACATCTACACCTGATTTGATTGCCATGATAGCTGCTTCAGATTCTCCGAAGTTTTTGGCAATCGCATCCATGCCCATAGCATCAGATACTACTACACCCTTGTAGCCAAACTTTTTGCGAACAATGCCGGTAATAATGTCATCAGACAAGGTGGCAGGGATATAAATGGTTTCCCCAGTTTGCTTAGATATAACCGTGTCTTTTTCGATCTGAGGATATTGAATATGAGCTGTCATCAGCATATCAGCGTTTTTGTCAATGGCAGCCTTGAATGGAAGCAACTCCAAGGCTTCTAGCTCCGCATAGGACTTATCAACCAGAGGCAGACCAGTGTGTGAATCTACCGCTGTATCACCATGACCAGGAAAATGCTTAGCCGCTACTGCGACATTGTATTTCTGAATCCCCTCCATCATAGCCGTTCCCATACGAGCAACAACCTTAGGGTCAGAAGAGAAGGACCGTAAACCAATAACGGGATTCTGCGGATTATTATTTGTATCAAATACCGGGGCAAAGTTGACATTCAAACCTAGAGCCGATAGCTCCCGTCCGATGATTTGACCTGCTTGATTAGCCAATTCCGGGTCTCGCGTCGCGCCAACTGCCATGTTGCCAGGAAGGGCTGTCCCGCTGCCCAAACGATAGACGATACCACCTTCTTGGTCAATCGCGAGCAAGAGCGGCAGCTTACCATTATTAGCTTGGTTACTAATAGCTGCTTGCTGCAGGGCCTGCGTCAAGGCTAAGGTTTGAGCAGTTCCCTTCACATTCTCAGCAAAGAGAATGACACCACCAAAGTCGTATTTATCAACCGCTTCTGCCACTTCTTTATTAAGCTCCGTCATATCTGACTGGGAGGCTTGGCCCTCTTGCTGCCATTTTCTGAAGTCTGGCATCAGCATCTGGGTAATTTTCTGACGAACTGTCATATCCGCCACAAGCTCCTGCACTCTCTTAGAAGCCGAAGGTGCATCACTCGCCGCCTGCGCCTGATTGGCAGCTGAGATAAGTTCTGCAGGCTGGGCTGTCGCTGGTTTGGCAGAATCTTCTAACAAATTCCCCGTGTTACCAGCTTGACTTGAAGCATATGCTTCAGTAGTTGCGACTGACGGAGCATCAGAGACCGGCAGAGCTTTTGCAGCAATCTGACCATCCTGACTTGTCGTGCCCCTAGCCCCTGCACTACTATCAGAAGAGTCCGTCGCAACTGTTGCACTTGCTTGTTCAGACTGGTTAGCAGGTTCCGGCAGCTGATTAGCCGTATCTGCTTTTATGGCTCCAAATGGCCAAAAAACTAGTAATGACAAAGCAAGTACCAATAGCAATTTATACCTTTTCATCATAGGCATTCTCCTTTCATCCCTATAATAATAGCACAAAAAACGATGTTTGTAAACGTTTACATATTATCTAATGATTGTTCGTTTTTATCACCAATTAGTAATATAATCTCTATAAAAATGAAATAGTATTACAATATTATAGAAATGTTACAGAGGTATAATTTTATAGAAATAACATAACCTAACTGTTAAAAATGAGATTCTTTAATCTTATACTAACAGTTGCATAGAAAGGATTTGCTATGAGACAAGAAAAAAACACTAAAGCAATGTTCAACCGCCGCTACTGGCTGGGGCTTTCCCTCGCTTCTGCTGCAACTTTGGCCGCTGCTTTGATTTCCACCGGAACAGTTCGAGCAGAGAACAAGTCAATCCCTGACTGGGCTTCTAGACGTGAAGTTGGTATTTACGATCCTAGTGTACCCGACATTGAGGACGACCCTACTATCTTTGATGATTCTGAACCTATCAAGGTTCCGGAAGCTCCTAAGCGTGACCTTCCTAGCTCTATTGATGAAGAGACCGGTGAAAGAATCAGTAATAGAATTGTTCTTTACAAGGGTAAATACTATGCACTTGATCCTAATAGATCTATATACGAAGTTCGGGATGATCCAGGAGAACAAATTCCGACGAATCTAAAAAACTCCTTCTATACTAGCCCAACAGGTAAAGTCTATTATTTTGACGAAAAAGGACGAAGGGTCATCAATACTTACACTATTGATGGCAAACTATACTTCTTTGATTCTAACGGAGAAATGGTTAAAAACAGATTTGTTAGTTACTCTGAATATACTTATTACTTTGGTGAAGATGGAACACCTTATGAAAACGGACTTTATAAGATTGGCAAGTACTATTATTACTTTACCGAGTATGGCGATCTTTTGAGGCAAGGTTCTTTCGACTACAAAGGAAAGACCTATTACGCAAATTGGTATGGCGTTGTCAATATAAAAGACGAAGAAGTTACACCATAATGAAAAACACCAGAAATGAGAACGTGTGTCTTCGTTTCTGGTGTTTGTTTTATTCAAAACCCCTCTAATGGGAAATTCATTTTTTAGCAGATGGTTATTGTTCTTCTGATTTTCTTACACTAATACCTAGCCCCAATCCAGTCAGAAGCAAACCAAGCCCCACAACACTATAGACTGCCTTTTCGCTACTTCCTGTTTTAGGAAGAGACTGTTCAGATTTTGCCAAAAGTGTTGGTGCTTGAACATGATAGACGGTAGATGTAGGCATTGTAGTACGACGTTCAAGATAGAATTGATAACTATCTTTTATGATTTTATAGTAACGAGCTTCATTGACACTTTCAACAATCCATGAAGTGGTTCCTTTTGTTAGAGCATCAGCTAGGTTATTTTCGATATCAAGCACTCTGCCTTCTGTTGCAAAATTTTTGTAAATTCCCTCAATCGCTTTTACCGTTGCTACGGTTCTTTCTATACCAGCAGCTTTCAAAGCCGCAAGTGTATCAGCAACCGTTGGAATTGAAGGGTCTTCTTTCATTTCAGCATCTGTTAATAAAACGACGAATTTCTTATTTTTAGATGACTTAGACCAATCATAGGTCGAAATAATCTGGTTCAGGGCAGGAGTTGGTGTTTCCGGAGTATCTCCTCCACTCGCTATACGAATCGCAGCTAACGCTTTTTCGAGCTCAGCCGGATCAGTTGTAAAATAAGATGACCCAAACCGTGTTAGAACCGTATCTTCATCTTTGCTGCCAGAATTACGGCCGTAGACTTCATCACTAAATGTTGCCAAGCCAAAACGTGCTGTAATCCCCTCTTTAGTAATATTTCGCACAAATTCATTAATATTTGCACGAACAATATCAATTGTGCCACCCATCGATCCTGAACGGTCGACAACAAATACAATATCTGCTGAACCAGCTTTTGTCACAGTTGGTGGCGTTGAGGTGTAGGTAATAGTTGTAGTCTTATCTACTCGCTCATACTGCGTATAGGGATTCCCATTTTCATCTGTGCCAGATAAAGTATTTTCAGTACGTCTAGTTATTGGCTCTGGCGCCTTATCAACCTTTGCCGGAGCCACTTCTGTCTTTGTAACATCAACAGTCGACGTTTCTACACGGACTGTTTGATTGCCTTCTTGACTTTCTTTGACATCAACAGGCGATACATTTTTTGAGACATCAATCAAATCTCCTGGTTTCGCTGCAGATTCTTCAACAACAGGTTTCGTCGTATCAGCAGCAATTTCAGAACCAGCAGCTTCAATCGGAGACCTTACTGCTTCAGTTTTTGCTATACTGCTTGAAGGTGGTGTGCCAACCTGGTCTGCAAAAACATGCGAAGCTTGTGAAAAGGCAAATAGAAGAGTTGCTGATGCTAATCCAACTTTCAATTTATACAATGAAAAGCCTGGAAGTTTAAATGATTCTTTTTCCATAATTTCTCCTTATCTTTTTAGATTTAGAAACATGATTGCATCTATTTTATATAGAATAACATAAAAAAATAGGAACTGCAAGCGATTTCAAATATTTATTAGTCTAAAAATTAAAATTTTAGAATATTATCAGAGTTTGTATGCTAAAATTGATGAGCATCATCATGAATTAATAAATGCTTTATCGTGCCGTCTCTAATAAGAAATCCCCATGCTCAATATCCGAGCATGGGGATTTCTTATTAATTATTTAGCGATTGGGTAAACAGAAACTTGTTTCTTATCGCGTCCTTTGCGTTCAAAGCGTACTACGCCTTCAACTTTTGCGAACAAAGTATCATCTCCGCCGCGTCCAACGTTGACACCTGCATGGATGTGAGTGCCACGTTGACGGTAAAGGATAGAGCCGCCTGTTACGGTTTGACCGTCAGCTGCTTTAGCTCCAAGACGTTTCGCTTGTGAATCACGTCCGTTAGATGTAGAACCTCCACCTTTTTTGTGGGCGAATAGTTGCAAGTTAGCAAGATTCATTTTTAACATAATGTTTTTCCTCCGTGTTAGTTTTCTGTGATAACTCTTGTTTGGACGAACTCTGATGAGTTCTCCGATAGGTTTGCCATTCCTAAGAAAAAGGATTCAAAGAAAAGCTGAGTCATTTCTCTCTGGTTCGGTGCAATATCTTTTGGGATTTCAACCCGTAAGAATCCACCTTGATCTTCGTTTAATTCTAAGGTCGGTTCATAGCCCGCAAATTTTTCAATTGAATTGACAAAATTTATGGCAAGCGTCGAAACCGATGCACACACGACATCAAAGCCGTATTCGCCACTTCCGGCGTGTCCAGTAATCTCTGCACATCTCAGTTCGCCATCCTCAGCTCTCTCAAAGACTGCGTGTATCATGTGTTCTCCTGAAAATTAAGCGTTGATCGCGTTGATGACAACCTTAGTATATGGTTGACGGTGACCTTGTTTACGGTGACTGCCTTTTTTAGGTTTGTATTTGAAAGTAACAACTTTCTTTTGTTTACCTTGTTTTTCAACAGTTCCGACAACAGTAGCTCCGGCAACAAGTGGAGTTCCGACAACAGTTTTTTCACCACCAACAAGAACAACTTCGTCAAAAGTAACATCTTGACCAGCTTCAA
>ERZ773087.2027-NODE-2027-length-11388-cov-3.551399_pt1 | contig 11388 bp, 11 predicted proteins | sample MGYA00511375_ERZ773087 | MGnify/ENA primary metagenome ERZ773087 (study PRJEB29015, sample SAMEA2737995) | human oral metagenome | biome: human oral; feature: human-associated habitat; material: dental | place: China | collected 2063 ...
TGACCTTCTGCCGACTATCAAATTCTTTCAATAAAATACGCTTATATTGCTCCATCTTCAGCCCTCACTCTATAACCGCTTTTTGCAATCTTCTCTCTTATCTCAATTTCTTCAAATGATCTTCAATCAAGAAAGCTGTCTCCTCGATTGATTTATCAGTGATATTGATGACATGTGCACTATACTTTTTAAAGACTTCTTTTGAGTAGTCTAGTTCTTCATATATCTTTTCCAGATCCGTGTAGCTGGTCGACTGGGTTAATCCCAGAGAATTCAAGCGATTACTGCGTATCTTAGACAGTTTTTCTGGTTCGCATAAGAGGCCGATAATCCTCTCTGGATCAACCTTATCCAAGACCTGAGGAAGAGGAACTTCTGGAATCAAAGGCAGGTTGGAAACCTTGTAGCCTTTATTAGCCAGATAAATACTGAGTGGTGTTTTAGATGTACGGGAGACGCCCAAGAGCACCAAATCTGAATCTAAAAAACCTTGTGGCGCCTTGCCATCGTCGTATTTGACTGCAAACTCAATAGCGGAGATTTTATTAAAATACTCAGTGTCCAGCCGATGCAGAGTACCCGGCACCTCTATAGGACTGGTGCCCGTCTTTTCCTTGATAATCTCAAAAAATGGATGCATCAAATCCAGATAAGCAAGACCATTGGCCTGACTGAACTCTCTAGCTACAGCTGCTAGCTTGCCATCAACCAGAGTACTAATAACAAGGGCATCGTCCTTGATGGCATCGCGCAGAATATCCAGCAATTCTTCTTCCTTGTTGATAAATGGAAAACGATAGCTGTTATTAAAAATAATATCTGGGTACTGGGCTGTCACTGCAGACAATAGCTTCTGCGAAGTACCCCCCAAAGAATCTGAAATGCTGTAAACAATGATTTCTTTCTTCATGTTCATTCCTCTTACCTATTAACCTCAGCGCTTCTGGCCTCTTGAATAATATAATCCAGCAGGGCTGACTTAGTCACAGTTCCCAAAATCTTACGATCATTATCCTCATCCACTACCGGCAGTGAATCAATGGCAAAATCCTGCAAAACTGCTGCCGCTTCCAAAATGTTCATATCCTTGTAGCAAGTTTTGATATGGGGCATTCGGGTCATGCAGACCGCTACAGGAGTGCTGTCAATGTTAGTATTGAGCGAAGCCCGCAGCAAGTCCTTACGCGACAAAATCCCCAAGAGCAGCTTATGCTCATCAATGACATAGAGAACATCCGCATCATACATAAATAAGGTAATAATGGCATCTTGAATAAAAGAATCATGAGATACCAAAACAGGCGAAGTCATAATCTCTGCCACTTCCTTTCGAAAGGTATCGAAAAAGAAAAGCGTCTCTAAATCTGAGCCTGAGTACGTGTAACCAACTTTAGGCGTAGCTTTTAAAATCCCAACCAAGGTCAGAAAAGACAGGTCCGAGCGCAAGGTCGCCCGAGAAATATCTAGTAATTCAGAGATTTTCTCACCGCTAAGTGGCTGGTGTTCTTTTACAATTTCTACAATTTTCTTTTGCCGTTCACTTAATTTCAAATAGGTCTTACTCCTTCTTTCTTTATAATAGATGATTAGCCTGATTTCACTTAAAAGTTGTTATTATTGCTCATATTTCATTTCCAGACGTTTAAATAATCATCGTTTTGTAACACATTATAACAAAAAAAGAAAAATTGTCAATAAAACAGGATGCTTTTTTCGGTTGACAAATATATGTGATGTATATTACAATGTAGTTGTCCTACAATATGACACATATTTCATAATTTTGGAGGTAAATATGGCGAAATGGATTTACTCCTTCGAGGAAGGATGTGCAGATGACAAAGCCCTGCTTGGCGGAAAAGGTGCCAACCTAGCTGAAATGACCAATTTGGGACTGCCTGTCCCTCCAGGTTTTACTATTACTACAGAAAGCTGTATCGAATATTTAGAAAATCCTTATTTCTTTGAGTCTTCTTTAAAAGAAGATGTTTTGAAAGCGGTTACCGATTTAGAAGAGAAAACCGGTAAATATTTCAGCGGCAACGACTCAGCCCTGCTCTTAGTGTCTGTTCGAAGCGGAGCCAAGTTTTCCATGCCGGGCATGATGGACACTATTCTCAATCTAGGTCTGAATGATTTAAGAACCCAGACTCTGGCTGAGCAAACCAATGCTGACTTTGCCTACAGCTGCTACCGCCGTCTGCTGCAAATGTTTGCTGATGTGGTTTATGGCATTTCCAAGGATGAGTTCGATGACCTCTTGGGATATTTTGAAAAGAATGCCGGCAAACAGGCCAAGGATTTCACATTGGAAGAACATCAAGCGTTGATTGACCAGTACAAGCAGCTTTATCGTGAGCATCATCAGACATTCCCCCAAAGCTCGAAAGAACAGCTCTATGCTGCTATTAAGGCAGTCTTCAAGTCTTGGAATAACCCTAGAGCTAAGGTTTACCGCAACTTGAATGATATTCCTCATGACTTGGGAACTGCGGTGAATGTCCAAGCCATGGTTTTCGGAAATAGCGACCAAGCCAGTGGTACAGGAGTTGTCTTTACGAGAAACCCTGCCAGCGGTGAGCATCAGCTATTTGGCGAATTTTTGCTCAATGCACAAGGAGAGGATGTCGTAGCTGGCATTCGGACCCCTGAACCTATCGCTGCACTTGAGACAGCTCTCCCTCAGGCATATGCAGCCTTCCAAGACTATGCTAAGATTCTCGAAAACCATTATAAAGACATGCAAGATATCGAATTTACCATCGAAAAGGGTAAACTCTATATTCTCCAAACTAGAAACGGCAAACGAACAGCCAAGGCTTCTTTGAAAATTGCCTTAGATCTGGTAGACGAGGGCATTATCAGCAAAAAAGAAGCTCTTCAGCGCGTATCTCCTGCTACAATTAGCCAACTCATCCATCCTGTATTTGAAGAAAAAGCTCTGCAAGATGCTCCTTTCTTGGCTCAAGGACTGCCAGCAAGCCCTGGTGCTGCAACTGGCGAGATTGTCTTTACAGCTGAGCGCGCCAAAGACTACCACTCCTTGGGTAAAAAGGTCATTTTAGTCCGTCAGGAAACTTCCCCCGAAGACATTGAAGGTATGGTCGTTAGCCAAGCCATCGTAACCAGTCAGGGCGGTATGACCTCTCACGCAGCTGTCGTAGCTCGGGGAATGGGAACCTGCTGTGTGGCTGGCTGTGGAGAGCTGACCATCAGCGAGGAAAGCAAAACTGTTTCCTGCGGAAGTCTTGTTTTGACTGAGGGTGATGTCATTTCAGTTGATGGCAGCTCGGGACGCATTTATAGCGGAGAGATTCCGACCGTCCTAGTCGAAAATGACCAAGAACTTCACCGTTTGCTTTCATGGGCAGACGAAGTCGCACAGCTCAAAGTACGTGCCAACGCGGAGACCGTTCAAGATCTAAAAACAGCTATTAAGTTCGGTGCAAAGGGCATTGGTCTGGCTCGTACCGAACACATGTTCTTTGGTCAGGAACGGATTCTGGAAATGCGGCGCCTGATCCTGGCCGACAATGAATTGGAAACTAGATCCGCCCTCAAAAAACTTCTGGAGTTCCAAGAAGAAGACTTCTATCAAATGTTCCAAGCCGTTCAGGACAAACCTATGATTATCCGTCTTTTGGATCCGCCCATGCATGAATTTCTACCTAAAGATTCACAGGAAATCAAAGCTTTGGCTGATAAGCTGCACAAATCGCCAGAAAAACTGACTCGCCGCATTGAACAGCTGCAAGAAAGCAATCCTATGCTGGGTCACCGCGGCTGCCGTCTGGGGATTACGCAACCAGAGATTTACAAAATGCAGGTCGAAGCTGTCTTCAAGAGTGCTATCAAGCTGAGTCAGGAAGGATTGACCGTCAAGCCAGAAATCATGATTCCGCTGATTGCGGACAAGGCTGAGCTGGACTCTGTCAAAGCCTTTCTCACCCAACATATCAACAAGCTCTTTAGGCATCAAGGTCATGAACCCTTCCCTTATGAAATTGGCACCATGATTGAACTTCCGCGTGCCTGTCTGGTTGCAGACCAGCTGGCTCAGGAAGCAGACTTCTTCAGCTTTGGTACTAATGACCTGACCCAGATGACCTACGGTTTCTCACGAGACGATATTGGAAAATTCATCGGCCATTATAAGGAGAAAGAAATCCTTCCCTTTGATCCTTTCCAAAGTGTCGACCAAGCGGGTGTTGGTGAATTGATGCGGATAGCTATCAGCAAGGGCCGTCAAGTCAAACCTGACCTTTCAATCGGAATCTGCGGTGAGGTCGGTGGCGATCCGGCTTCTATTCCTTTCTTCCAAGAAATTGGTGTCACCTACGTCTCCTGCTCTCCTTATCGGGTTCCAGCTGCAAGGCTAGCTGTCGCTCAAGCGGCACTCCAAGATGAGAAGGCGTAATTATTTTGTTATTCTAGCTCAAGAAGCTGCTCAATCCAAATTTGGGCAGCTTCTTTTCTTAACAGCAATCTTCTGTGTGCGTTTTCATAGATAAAAATTTGATTTTTTTAAGACATTTTCAAATAAAAAACGTATAATGAGAGATAAGAAATCATTGAAATTTTAAAAGGAGATTCTTTCGAGCATGGAAAATTATTCTCGCAGCAATAAAAACAAGACAAAATCATCTAAAAAACCTACTAAACAGCATATTAAAACCGGCCTTTCAGCTTTCCAAAAGACTATTGCAACGGTTGCCAGTATCTTGTCTATCATCATTGCCAGCATCACGATCATGAATCTGACCAGTCATAAGGATGAAAAATCAAAAACTGATACCAGCAGCTCTACTGCAACGACTACCATTATCAAGGAAATCGAAAAAGAAACAAGCAGCCCTGCTTCAACGGCTGCAACTGATACTGCTGCTTCCAGCAGCGATACAGCAGCGGTTGAGACTAGTGCTTCTAGCTCTGCGGCAGATACAGCAGCAGGCGACACTACTGCCTCTAGCTCTGCGGCAGATACTGCAACCAATACTCAGACAGAAGCTTCAAACTAAACAAGCAGCAAACGCCTAGCTCATTGAGCCAGGCGTTTTTCTTGTATTCATCAAGTAAGCTTATTAGGCTATCACTTCCGATACATCTTGACTTGAAGATAGAGGTCGTTGTAGGTTCCCAGCCATTTAGGTCCCAACTGCTCATAAACTTCCAGATGTTTCATCGTTTCCTCAGTCGGATAAAAAGCCTCATCTTCCTGAATTTCCTTTGGCAGCATGGCTTTGGCAGGAAGATTTGGTGTCGAATAGCCGACATAAAGGGCATTTTTATAAGCATTTTCCGGTCTCAGCATAAAGTTAATAAACTGATAGGCTGCTTTTTTATTTTTGACTGTTTTGGGAATGACAATATTGTCAAACCAAAGATTGCTAGCTTCCGTTGGCACGACATAGCGCAGGTCTTCATTGGCCTCCAGCATCTGACGAGCCTCACCAGAAAAGGTCACGCCGATAGCTGCATTGTTCTGAATCATATAACCTTTCATCTCATCAGCCACAATGGCCTTGATATTTGGCGTCAGAGTGTAGAGCTTATCAACAGCCTCCTGCAGCTGATCTGCATCTTTGGAGTTGAGACTATTTCCGTCTGAGTTCAGACCAATTCCCATGACTTCGCGGGCTCCATCAATCATCATGATGGAGTTTTTGTATTCAGGTCGCCAGAGATCATTCCAATGCTCCGGAGCTTTATCAACCATTTTTTCATTGTAGACAATGCCTAGCGTTCCCCAAAAATAAGGAATCGAATACTGATTTCCAGGATCGAAAGGCTGGTCTAAAAAGTCAGATCCGATATTTTCCAAACCTTTAATCTTGCTATGATCTAGTTTCTCCACCAAGCCTTCTTTCATCATCTTGGCAATCATATATTCACTGGGAATAGCAATGTCGTAGGTTGTGCCGCCCTGCTTCACTTTCGTATACATGGCTTCATTGGAGTCAAAGGTATCGTACTGGATTTGGACACCAGTTTCCTTCGCAAACTCAGTCAGCAGCTCAGGATCGATATAGTCACCCCAGTTGTAAATGACTAGCTTATCGCTCTCCTTGCTCTGCGTCCGACTTTCAATCTGGTAACTGACACCCCACAAGACTAAGATAATCAGCAGAATCCCCGCTAAAAATGAATAGAGTTTTCTCATACAGTCTCCTCCTTCTCACGGGTGATAAAGTAATACCCAATTACCAAAGCAATGCTGAAGAGAAAGACCAAGGCTGACAGGGCATTGATTTCCAGAGAAATTCCCTGACGAGCGCGGGAGTAAATCTCAACAGACAAAGTAGAGAAGCCATTGCCTGTAACGAAGAAGGTCACAGCAAAGTCATCAAGTGAGTAGGTAAAAGCCATGAAGTAGCCAGCGATAATGGCTGGAGTCAGATAAGGCAGCATGATTTCTTTCAGCATTTGCAATTGACTGGCGCCTAGGTCATAGGCAGCCTTAATCATATCATCATTCATTTCTTTCAGACGCGGAAGAATCATCAGCACCACAATCGGAATAGAAAAGGCAACATGGCTAGCCAGCACAGACAGGAAGCCCAGCTGGAATTTTGCAGTGGTAAATAGAATCAGAAAACTTGCCCCAATCATGACATCCGGTGCCACCATGAGGATATTGTTGATAGACAGAAAGGCATCCTGATATTTCTTGCGGGCTTGATAGATATAGATGGCTCCAAAAGTTCCAATCAGAGTCGCAATCAATGAAGACAGGAAAGCCAGAAAGAAAGTCTGAACCAAAATCAAAATCAGGCGTGAATCCTCAAAGAGATTCTGAAAATGACTGAGACTGATTCCTGTGAAACGATTCATGTCTTCCCCTGCATTAAAGGCATAAGCAATCAGGTAAAAGATGGGTATGTAGAGCACCAAAAAGACAAAGGCTAGATAGAGATTTGCAATTTTTTTCATCGCCCTCTCCTTTCCTTGGTTGCCCACATGGTAAAGAGCATAGCAACAATCAGCACCACTCCGATAGTAGAGCCCATGCCCCAGTTCTGAGTGGTCAAGAAGTGCTGCTCAATGGCAGTTCCCAGAGTAATTACCCGATTACCCCCGATTAAGCGGGTCAGCATGAAGAGGCTGAGACTGGGGATAAAGACTGACTGCACTCCACTTCTGACACCATTCAAGGACAAAGGGAAAACAACCCGACGGAAAGTCTCCCAGCGATTAGCTCCCAAGTCGTAGCTGGCATTGATAAGATTTGGATCCAAATCATCCAGAACATTGAAAATGGGCAGAATCATAAAAGGCAGCTCGATGTAGCTGGCTACAAAGATAAATGAAAAGTCCGTAAAGAGAATCTGCTGTGGTCCTACTCCGATAAAAGTCAGAAATTGATTGATTGAGCCATTCTGACCAAAAATTCCGATAAAAGCATAAGCTTTGAGCAGGAGATTGATCCAGGTCGGCAGGACAATCAGCATCAGCCAGAGCTGCTTGTGCTTGAGCTGAGTCAAAAAGAATGCGGTCGGATAGGAAATCAGCAGGGTTACAACAGTAATAATCCCTGCATAAAGGACCGAATTCAGACTCATTTTGAGATAGGTCCAGTTCTGCGATGTAAAGTAGGTCTGGTAATTTTCCAGCGTAAACTGACCTTCAATGTTAAAGAAGGATTTCCAGATAATCATGACAACAGGTGCCAGTACAAAGAGGAAAATCCAGAGCAGGTAGGGCAAGAGAAAAAGATTAGAGGTTGTTTTCTTCATCGCGTTCCTCCTCAATGGCATTTATCAGACCCGCTTCTTGCTCTTCTACTTCAACATATTCTTCGATACGGGCATCGAATTCTTCTTCTGTTTCATTGAGACGCATGATGTGGATATCCTCAGGCTCGAAATGCAGACCAATTTCTTCACCAACAATGGCCTTGCGAGTCGAGTGAATCATCCATTCATTGCCTAGCTCATCATAAGCAATAATCTCATAGTGAACGCCACGGAAAAGCTGGGTATCAACTTTAACCTGTAGCTTGCCTTCTTCTGGCAGAGTAATCCGCAAATCCTCCGGCCGAATCACCACTTCAACAGCTTCATTTGGGCGCATCCCGCCATCCACTGCTTCAAAACGCTTACCATTAAACTCAACCAGATAGTCCTCAATCATCTTACCAGGCAGAATATTGGACTCGCCAATGAAGGTTGCTACAAAGTGGTTGATGGGCTCGTCATAAATATCGACAGGCGTCCCCGACTGAACAATCTCGCCATCATTCATAACGAAAATCCAGTCGCTCATAGCCAGGGCTTCCTCTTGGTCGTGCGTGACAAAGACAAAGGTAATACCCAGACGCTGCTGCAATTCCCGCAGCTCATACTGCATGTCCGTGCGCAGCTTCAAATCCAGAGCAGACAGCGGCTCATCTAGCAAGACGACCCGCGGCTGATTAATGATCGCCCGCGCGATGGCTACACGCTGACGCTGACCGCCTGACAATTTGCGAATAGAACGGCGCTCAAAGCCTTCCAGCTGAACCATTTTCAGTACTTCAGCAACCCGCTCTTGAATTTCTTTTTTATCAACCTTGCGCAGACGCAGCGGAAAGGCAACATTTTCAAAAACATTCATATGCGGAAACAGTGCATAGGACTGAAAAACCGTGTGGACGTCTCGTTTATTAGTGGGAATATCATTGATGCGGACGCCATCAAGAAAAATATCCCCGTCCGTCGCATCCAAAAGTCCAGCAATAATGTTCAGAATCGTTGATTTTCCAGAGCCGGAAGAGCCCAGCAAAGTATAGAACTTTCCTTCTTCCAGCTCGAAATTAATATCTTTCAGAACGACAGTATTATTATCTTCAAAAACTTTTGAAACGTTTTTAAACTCGATGATTGGTTTTTTCAATTGTCATAAATTCCTTCTTTCTCGTATTAACAGATTAAGGGTTCTGTCAGACCGCTGCTACCTCGTGAGGGCTGTAAAGGCCCTTTATAAATTCCGTGTCGATAGGCTTTCACCCCCTTACTAAGTTGCAGCTAGCTGCAGTTCCTTATCCAGCATACTTCTACTGGAAACCAATCTGTCTTACAGAGATTCACCAATGATGCGGACTTCGCGCTCCAGAGTAATACCTGAATTTTCCCGCACCCTTTCAATCACATGAGCAATAAGATTTTCATAATCTTGGGCCGTTCCTTTATCGACGTTAATCATAAAGCCGGCATGCTTCTCAGATACCTCTACACCACCGATCCGATGACCTTTGAGTCCTGCTTCACTAATGAGCTGACCAGCAAAGTGACCCAAAGGACGCTTGAAAACAGAGCCGCAGGACGGATATTCCAAAGGCTGCTTGAGCTCCCGCAGATGGGTTAAGCGCTCCATTTCCTGACGAATAGTTCTGTGAACACCAGGCGAAAGAGCAAACTTAGCAGAAATAACAATGTCGCCTGTTTCCTGAACAAGTGAGTGACGATAGCCGAACTTCATATCCCGAACGTCCAACGTTTTGACTTGGCCCTGAGGAGTCAGTACCTTGCAAGATACCAAGACATGAGCAATCTCGCCACCATAAGCCCCAGCGTTCATAAAGACAGCTCCGCCGACGCTACCAGGAATACCACAGGCAAACTCAAAGCCAGTCAGACTATTCTGCAGGGCGATATGGGTTGTCTGAATCAGATTAGCTCCAGCCTCTGCCTCAATCATATAGCCATCTACCGCTACATTGTTGAGCTTGTCAAACATAATCACGAAACCTCGGATACCACCGTCTCGCACAATGATATTACTGGCATTTCCCAGCACCATCCAAGGAATGTCTTCTTGATTAGCAAAATTGACAATACGAGCCAACTCATAACGATTGCGGGGAAAAACTAAGAAATCGGCTGCGCCCCCGACCTTTGTATAAGTGTATTGGCTCAAAGGCTCATTGAAGCGAATGTCGATTCCCTCTAATTCAGTTTTTAATTTCTCTAGTTTTTGCATGATTTTCTCTCTTTTATGTAAACAAAATACACTCTATTATATCAAAAATCTATGGCATTTACGATAGATTACAAAGAAAAAGCTGAGAAAGGTCAGCTTTTTAATGCTTATAATTGTCTAGTAGCAAAACGCTGTGTTTGAGTAGAAAGAGCATTCCTGATAGCTCCGAAAGCTCCAGCGCCGAAAGCTAGCTCAGTCGCCAGAGCCTGTAATTCTAAATGATCCATAAAGTGAATTATCCTCCTTTAAGCTATCCCCATTATAGCATAATCAGGTATAAAAAGATAGGAACATCAACTTCTTCTATTGTGTACGAGTTCCTAGAAAAGGAAAAAAGAGGCTCATAAAAAACCTCTTAATGATTTATTTTTCTACTCGGACGCCCTCTGTGTCTACCTGAAGCCGGAAGATTTGCCCCTTGAAATTCTGTTTTTGCAAAAGCTGGTAAATTTTCTCTGTCTTGTTCTTAGGTGATAAGACCATAACAGTTGGCCCCGCTCCTGAGATATAGGTTGCATAAGAGCCATTTTTTCTGGCCAAGAACTTAATATCTGAAAATTCCTTGATCAAAGGCTGACGGTATTTTTCGTGGAACAAATCAGACTCGATAGCCCGACCAGCGATTTTCATATCACCTTTTAAAAGAGCAGCAATCGCAACATTAGCAACGGAGCTGGCCGCCACAGCTTCCTTATATGAAAGGCGGCTCGGCAAGACCCTACGACTCTCGACCGTCCGAAGCTCATAGTCAGGAATATAAGCGATGAAGTCTGCTTCTGGAAAGTCTGCTACCACAGCCGATACCTGATTTCTAGATGAGCTAGATACGACCAAATTACCATAAATAGCAGGCGCAACATTGTCAGGATGGCCTTCAATCTTTGTAGCGATTTTTAGCTTCTGATAATCCGACAAATTAAGGTGAGCCAACTGGTTGGCCAATTCAATCCCAGCAACAATGACCGAACTAGAAGACCCAAGTCCACGAGCCAATGGAATATCACTAGACATTTTCAAACGGCGTGGCTGGATATCTGGAGCCAACTGCAGGGCAATCTTAACCAGTAAATTACGCCGATCCTTAGGAATTCTCGGATTGAGGTCGTGCTCAATCACCCACTCCTGACTTTCTTCCAAGACTTCAATTTCCAGATATTTTGACAGGGCCACTCCAACAGAGTCAAAGCCAGGACCGATATTGGCACTGGTCGCCGGTACAATAATTTTCATCTTAATCTCCTAATACTTTGAAAGTATTGAGCAAGTCAAACTCAGCAACTTCTTTAAGCTTAGCAGTGACATTTTCCAGCTGCGTCTTGCTGACCGCATGGGTAATAATCACCACGCGAGCCTTCTCACCATCTGTACCTTCCTGCAGAATCTGCTTAAAGGAAATATCCTCAGCATTGAAAATCTCAGCCAAATGCAGAA
>ERZ773087.2028-NODE-2028-length-11385-cov-51.324625_pt1 | contig 11385 bp, 10 predicted proteins | sample MGYA00511375_ERZ773087 | MGnify/ENA primary metagenome ERZ773087 (study PRJEB29015, sample SAMEA2737995) | human oral metagenome | biome: human oral; feature: human-associated habitat; material: dental | place: China | collected 2063 ...
GCGGCGTACGGCACGCTGGCAGAGGTGAAAAAACAGTTCGGCGGCGCATCAATGGACGATATTTTTGTTAAAGTGTATGGCGGCGAAGATAAGGAGTTGGGTGATGAGTAAAATGCATAATTTGGGGACGGTTTTCAAGTTTGAGACGATCCGAGCTTTGAAAAAGCCAACTTTTTGGCTGATGGCATTGGGTTTTCCTTTGATGATAGCGGTGCTTTATGGTATCATGTTCTGGTCTCAGAATACGACAATTCAGGCATCAAAAGAATTGGACAAGCAAGAATTCTCATTAGAAATTACCGACGATTCAAAGTTAATATCTTCAGAGCTACTTACAGCAGTTAAGGCTAAGCCAGCTCAATCAAAAGAATCTGGCATTAATGACGTAAAAAATAACAAAGTAGATGCTTATATCTATGTTCCAAAAGACATAAGCCAGCAAAAAGTTGAAGTTTACGGTAAAGATGTCGGTCTGTTCCAGAACGGTAAATATGGCGCAGTGGCCCAGAGTCTGCTGAGCAAATCAGTAACTAGTAATATTAGTCCAGCAGAAGTCACTATTCTTCAAAACAAAGTCCAATTATCGTCAACTACCTATCTTGATGGTAAGGAGCACGGCGGCATTAATGAAATGATAGCGCCAGGAATGTTCCTAGTGATTTTGTTTATGCTGATTAGCTTCTTTGGTAATCAGATGCTGGCCAGTACTACTGAAGAAAAAGAAAATCGCACAGTAGAGATGCTATTGACGACGGTTAAAACTGACACCTTAATTACAGGAAAAATATTATCACTGATGGTGCTAGCTTTGATTCAGATATCGATAGTCGTTTTGCCTGTCGTGGCAGGATATCTGGCGTTTGGTTCAAAGCTGCAATTGCCAAATATGGATTTGAGCGCACTTGTACTTGATCCTGTGAGGATTAGCTTGGCGATAGTAATTTTCTCAGCCAGCTTCATGCTGTTTACGGGTATGCTGGTGACTTTGGGTGCAATGATGCCGACCGCTAAGGAGGCGAGCCAATGGTTTGGCTTGGTGATGATGCTATTTGTTGGACCGCTTTATGGAATTACAGCCTTTGTGTCGTTCCCTGACTCGTTCTTCGTTAAGTTCCTGTCACTATTTCCGTTTACTGCGCCAATTCCGTTATTGTTAAGAAATGCAGTCGGCAATTTGCCAGTCTGGGAAGCATTATTGGGTGCGACAATTTTGGTCGTTACGGCGGTATTTGTCATGTGGCTATCGGTGCGCGTCTTCCGTTACGGTGCTATGTCGTATGATAATAAATTATCGCTATCAACATTGCGGATGAAAAGGAAAGCTGGTAAGGTTTAAATATGAAAGTACGTATTGAGATAGACACAAAAACGTTCGTGCGGTTTTGGTTAGTGGTAATGGGTTTTGGCTTGGCGGGCTTAGCGATTTACTCCGCAAAGGATGCGCTTATCTTGTTGGGGATTTCCTTATTCTTGGCATTAGCTCTGAATCGTCCCGTGGCGGCGATTGCTAAAAAACTACCAGGTAAAAGTCGATTGGGCGGTACAGCGCTGGCTTATACGACATTGGTACTTCTATTAGGTTGCGTGGCTTGGTTTGTGGTACCGCCAATCGTCCAGCAATCCGCCAAATTTGTTGAAAGTGTACCGAGCTTGATTGACCAAACTGGCTCGCAGTGGCATGGATTTAATGAGTTAATTGATAAAAACGGTTTACGTCCGCAGGTTGACGCGACGTTAAATAACCTGAAACAACAGGCTTCGTCTTGGGCTGCTAGCGCTGGTACTAGCCTGATCTCAAGCGTAGGTTCATTGGCGGCGTTTCTGGGGTCATTATTCTTGGTGCTAGTCCTGTCATTCTTGATGTTGCTGGAGGGGCCGATGTGGATGAAGCGCCTATGGGGTCTTTATAACGACCAGGAAAAAATGGAGCGACATAAAAAACTGGTTGGGCGCATGTATAACGTAGTCACGGGATATGTCTCTGGCCAATTAACAGTTTCTGGAATAGATGCGATACTGTCGGGATTTGTGGTGTTCGTGCTCAGCCTGGCATTTCCGGCTATTGATTCAAACTTGGCGATGTTGACCGTCATGGTTACCTTCATATTGACACTTATCCCAATGTTTGGTGCGACATTGGCTGGACTGCTGATTTCGCTACTTCTATTCTTCAACAACGTCACCGCTGGTGTGATCTATGCTATATATTTCATCGTCTATCAGCAGATTGAGAACAATTTCATCGCACCATCAATTCAGTCAAAGAAGTTAGAACTATCGGCGCTGATGGTGTTGTCGTCAGTGACAATCGGTCTCTATGTTGGCGGGCTTTTGGGGAGCTTGATTGCCATTCCGACGGCTGGCGTAGTTAGGGTACTACTGGAGAATTATTTGGAACAGGCTCGGCTAAATCGTATTGAGAGTGAAAAACCGCTGAATAAATTAATGAAGAAATTGAAAAACGAAAGTTAATTAAATCCAGAATGAAAGTATAGCCCGTTGGATTCGGCGGGCTATTTCCATGCCCAAATGCTGCCGCTTGGCGTGTCGCGAATGGTTATACCGGCCGCCAACAGTTCATCGCGAATGCGGTCAGACTCTTGCCAATCTTTTTCGGCACGGGCGCTGTGGCGTTGGATGATTAGTTTCTTCAAGTCATCAGTAATATCAGGGGTAGATGCTGCCAATTCCAGGCCTAAAACCTCGTCAATAATTTCAATGAGTTGCAATAAACCGCCGCGATGGATTTTTTCTAACGGCGCGTGATCTAGTCGTGAAAACGCCTCGTCGATCAGCGCCAAGGCTCCTGGCGTATCCAAATTATCATTCAACTTTTCAACAAGCGCCTGCCGCGCCGCCAACAGCGACACCGCACCTTCCTGCTCATCTTTCTCGTCATCATCATCCAGCGTGTCGTACGTCTGGTGCCGCAGCGCCGCATAGCTGCGCCAATGATCCAACCGCGCTTGGGCCGCTTCCAAAATCTCCCAGGTGAAATTGCCCTCGGTTTGGTAATGCTTGCTGAGGATCGCTAGCTTAAAAGCCATCGGGCTGAAACCGCGGGCGGTGATGTCGCTGAGGGTGATGATGTTACCCAGGGACTTGCTCATCTTGCGGCCGTCGACTTTGATGTGGTTATTGTGCAGCCAAATTTGAGAGAATTGCTGTCCGGTCAAACTCTCACTCTGGGCAATCTCATTGGTATGATGTACCGGAATGTGGTCAATGCCGCCGGTGTGGATGTCTATTTGGTCGCCCAAAGTTTCACGGGCAATTGTCGAACATTCCAGATGCCAGCCAGGAAAACCAACTCCCCACGGACTATCCCACTCCATGTCGCGCTTGGCGTTTTTTGGTGAAAACTTCCATACGGCGAAGTCAGTAATATTGCGCTTTCCTTCAACGCTCACTCTGGCGCCAGCTTCCAGGCCCGCCACGTCCAGCCGCGCCAATTTTCCGTAATCCTTCAAAAGCGACGTATCAAAATACATGCCGTCGCCGTCGATTTTATATAAAAATCCTTTTTCGTCCAGCCCTTTTGCGAAGTCAATCTGCTGTTGAATATAATCCGTCGCCCGCACCAAGTAATCTGGTTTTATCAATTTTAGTACGTCGTAGGCTTCATTATTTGCAACGGAAATATATCTTTTCGCCACATCCCAGGCAGTCTTCCCTTCACGGCGCGCACCTTTTTCCATTTTGTCCTCGCCGTTATCGTCATCGCTAGTCAAATGCCCAACGTCGGTGATATTTTGCGTGCGAATCACTGAGATATTTTGCCAGCGCAATAAGCGAACTAGCACATCCCAATAGATATAACCAACCCAATTGCCAATGTGTGGCTGCGAATACACCGTCATCCCGCAGGTGTAGATCTTGACTGCTTCTCTGTCAAGCGCCTTCAATTCGTCTTTTTTTCTAGTGAGCGTGTTATAGAGCTTTATCATTAGTTCTATTGTACGGCACTCTGGTTAGTTTTTCAAAATTGATATAAAAAACAGCTCCATTCGGGACCTAATAATTTCAAGGAAGAAATGACAGACAGTATTATTGCAAAACGCCGCCTGCCATTTCTCCTGGCGGATTAGTCGTGGGGACGAGGACGCTTCCATTCTAGGAGGGTCTTAACCCTCCCGAGCATTTGGTGCAGCTGGGAGACTTGGCGCTCTTCCAGCCGAAGAAGATTGGAATTGTCGAGCAAGATATGGACGTTCTCCTCCACTTGCAACGAGAATACCGCAATCTCGGTGAGATAATCGCCGAGATTCTCTATTCCTTCCTTGCGCTCTTCCAAGGCGCATACCGCCTTTCTCAAGGCAGAGATGATTGCGCCATCGAGGCGCCTTATCAGCCTGTCATGTCGTAATATGAGTTCATCATACGCTGACATGATTTCCCAGGCCGCCAGCCAAGGCTGATCCTTGGCTGCGGCTCCTGCCGTGACGAACACAGCAAGGAGCCCTTGTTCTGCCGTGTATGAAGCATTCACCACTCTGCGAACAGAGTGGTGCTTGACGTCTATCGACGACGTCAAGATGTCGTGCAAGATGAGCATAATTGAGAGATAGCTCTCTGTTATGCTTGTGAGGAATCTCTTCCTTTCTGAATCTGGGATTTTCCCAGATTCTTTGAGGGTTCGTCCGACTTCATCAATGGAACTTTTCATTTTCCTGAAAAGTTTGATGTCGCTCTTTTTGAAGGGATACTCCTTTTTGTCGATCTTCAGGATGCTATCACCCATGATCTCTTTCCTGTCTTCTCGCCCCTGGATGGTTAAGTGAAGTTTTGTCACAAGGTGAGATCTCATTCCTCTTTTCTGCTTTTTATAAAAGGAGTAAAAACTCGCCTTGTATGTAGCTGCTTGTCAAAGTACGCTTTCGGACAAGGACTTACTCAACTTGCCAACAAAAGCTGATATTATTTATACCACACTTATATTAAAAAGTCAACTATAGCCTAGATCTATCAGGGTCTAAAACATCGTAGCTATGTCGCCAGATAAGACCTTATGTTTGACAGAATAGACTATTTAACACATAATAAAGAACTTATGGGAGAAGTGTATTTTATGCATCCGCCTGTGTCTGGATATGACAAACCTCTTTCATTGGACTCTTTGAAGCGCATGAAAGAGGGGCTAATCACCGCTTTGGAAAAATCTTGCGTAATTAATGACTTAGGGCAGTTGGCTCTAGATTTATATAACACGGCTCAAATGCTGGAACCTATGGAATATGTTGAAGGTGAAGAGTTGGGTGATAGCCATCCCAATTCAGACTGGCCAGATAAAAATATAATACCGCTTATTGGGGGCAATAAGTTTGTTGTATCTGGAAGGCAGATATCTCCTATGCCAGTGCAGAAAGATAGAATAAGCGATACTTTTGCCAGTGAAAGTTCTGCTAGAATGTGTATTGATGATATGTGTCGCGCCTTAGATAATTATCCGCCTACAATCAAAGAGATAACAGATGTTGGCGGTTTTTGTAGCAATAGCCTCTACAATGTGGGTAATTCAAGAGTATATCTTTGCCACATTGTTAGCGTAGCTCGTAATGCATTGATGTGTATTAATATTGCTGCATTAGCACACGAGACATCTCATGCTCATGATTGTGTCACGAATCCAGTTTTGGATACATGTTCTAATGACAGTAAAGAGATTCTTTGTTTTGAGTTGCGAGCCTATGCTGTAGGTAAGGTGATTCAGGACTATCTGAATCGCGATCAAGGAATAAAGTTTATCTATCCTAGCATATCGGACCGGGTAGAAAAGGTGTGAAGAAGGGTTAACGGCCCCCTACGGTCTGAGGGTGCATTTGATGTGAATGATGATTTGATAGATCAACTAGATAGAGCAGGCCTGAGAGAGATATATTTATAACGTAGTGGATCAATATTCTGTTTGTAGAGCCTGATCTGTTGCCGTGACTAATTCGCGTACAATTTCATCATAGCTTTCATATACGCGGAATCCTGCCGCGTACGGATGGCCGCCGCCGCCGAAGTAGCCAGCCACCGTGTCGGCGATTGGTAAATTGCCGCGTAGGCGGGCGGTCAGTTTGCCGTCGGGGTAGGTTTTGATGACGCAGCTGAGCGCCACACCTTCGACCAGCCGCAGCTCGTCGCCGATCAGTGCGCCGGGGTTATAGGCGTCGCTGTAGGCTTGAATTTCTTCAAATGGCACGTGCACCAGCGCCAATTGTCCGTCCAGTAAATATTCGATTCGCTCGATCAACTTGCCTTTGTACGCCAAGATTTCCGGCGATTTCTTCATAAATTCGCGCCGCCGCTCCTCAATTTCGGCATTGGATGCACCAAGCTCGGTCAATTCACCAGCGACATGAAAGGTTGCCGCGGTGGTATTTGGCGTGGTGAGGCCTAGGCTGTCAGACATGATGGCGATAAGGAGGTTTTCGGCGGCTTGCTGGTTGATATTCCAGCCAGCGTGGGTGAATAGTTTATATAACAATTCTCCAGTTGCTACCACAGTTTCTGATAACATAATATGCTCGAAGCTCAGGGTTGATTCAGCGGTGTGGTGGTCAATAACAAGTACCGGATGTGTTTCCAGAAAATGTCTTACTCCAGGTGTTTCTAATACCTTACTAAGCAATACGTCGGCACTAGTGTCGACAATAATGGCGGCGTCAGCCTGTGCTGGAAAATCGCCGACCACCCTGTCCCAGCCGCGGATGTAACGCAGGTATTTGGGGATATCAACTGGACAGTATAATGTGACGGGCTTTCCCAGGTCGCTCAGTGCCTCCTCTAGAGCCAGACTAGACCCTAAGCTGTCGCCGTCAGGATTTTCAGCTTGGATAATTACTATATTATTTGCAGATTGGATAAATTGTTTAGCTGTATCGAGCATATATTTATTATAACAAATAGTTTTTTATGTCTTTTGTGAGGATTTTAGGGGCTTAATTTATAGTTATATAGAGACGCGTAACAGATACACTAAAAACGTAAACATTTTTATAAATTATTATTGACAAAATATAAAAATTGTGCTAGTATGGGAACATAAAGCCCGAATATTGGGCTGGAAAGAGGAGTTTTTATGAACAAATTTAAGAAAATCGGCATCGCTATTTCTCTGGGAATCGCTTTGTTCGGTGGAATTTGGCTAGCATCGCCTTCACAGGCTGCCGGCTGTAACAAATTTAATGTCGTTTACTGCGGCACCAATTCTATGTCAGAATTGCAATCAGCATATAGCCGTTCGGAGATTAAATCTCTATATAGCCAATGGTATATTACTGAAACCATGGTTCAGGGTGGTTCAAACATGCGTGAAGGCGTGGTTGACGCAAGTGGTAATATTACAGTTGACGGTCGAGTTGTGGCTACAAACGCCGTAACCGTACAGTCTAAGGCCGGTACTCTTCAGCCTGCCCCACAGCGTACATATAGCGCGGCTGGTTATACTTACTATCAATATACGACTGGTCAGAGCTTCGTTGATGGTCCTAAGAGCTACCGAATCTATGCATGGTTTGATGACAATGGTAAGTTCATCACCGGTGTTATTAAGGATTGTGGTAACCCGGTTTGGGGTCCACCAACAACACCTCCAGCAAAGCCAGCGTTAACATGTGACGTCTTGCAAGTAGCTGAAGTTTCTCGTGACACGTTTAAGTTTAGTACAAAAGCAACAGCTAAAGACGGCGCAACTATCACCAGCTACACTTACGACTTCGGTGATGGTAATACTCAGACAACTACCTCATCTGAAATCCAACACACTTACGCAAAATCCGGTAACTATAAAGTTACTGTTACGGTAAACGGCAAAGAGACTGGCGAAGTTAAAAGGCAGAGTCCAAACTGTGAAAAGACTATCACGGTTAAAGATGAACCAAAGGTTCCAGTTTGTAAGCTAGAAACAGGTGAATATCCAGTATTTGTGGAAGAGTCAAAGTCTCATGATACTAGCAAGTATTCAAAGAGTCCAGATGACTGTAAGAAGTCTCCTGAAAAGATCAAGGTATGTGTAATTGAAAACGGTAAGAAATATATTGCCGAAATTAAGAAGGAAGAGTTTAATAAAGCAATCCATAAGGATTTGAGCGAATGTAAGGAAACTCCTACCACTCCTACACCTTCTCCAGAGTTGCCAAATACTGGTGCAGGCGACGTGATTATGTCAGCACTAGGCCTGGGTGGATTGACCGCGTCTACTATCGCTTATGTTGTTAGCCGCCGCCAAATGTAATAGGCTAAGCTAATAGAAAAATACCCGCCATAATCAGGCGGGTATTTTATTGGCTTTAAGGTGTGAGATTATAGTTTTTTCCGACCTTCTAAGGCGTGCGTTAATGTAATCTGGTCTGCATATTCAAGATCAACACCGACTGGTATACCGCGCGCCAAGCGAGTAATAGTAGTACCTAATCCAGCCTCCTGGATGTAGCGCTGTAAAAACAAAGCAGTAGACTCACCCTCGACTGAAGCGTTAGTGGCGATAATAATTTCCTGTACGTCGTCGGTTTTTATACGCTCAATTAACTCAGGAATATGTAGTTGCTCTGGCCCAATATTATCGATTGGCGAAATCACGCCACCTAGTACATGATAGGTGCCGGTAAATTGTTTTGTTCTTTCTAGGGCAATAATGTCTAGTGGCTCTTCAACTACGCAAACAAGCTGTCTGTTTCTGTCCTGGTCTACGTATAGTGGTGAAACGTCGTCGCTAGCGTCAATCAGCGCAAATGTTTTTGGGCAGGTTTTTACGTGGTCATGTAATCGATCTAGTGAGCGCGCCAATTGCTTGGCAGATTTAGGATCACGGCGTAAAACCGCGTAAGCATATCTTTCTGCTGTCCGCGGTCCTACTCCGGGTAAATTACCAAAATCATCAATTAAAGCCGTTAAGGCTTTGGGTAAAATGTCAGTTGACATAATCTTAGAATGGCAAGTTGCCTAGGCCGCCCATCAACGGTTTCATGGTTTCAGCGGCAACTTCCTGAGCCTTAGCCATGCCGTCACGAACCGCAATTTCAATCCAGTGCTCTAGTTCTTCAATATTCTCTAAGTCAACCATTTCTGGGTCAATTTTTACTGACTTGATTTTTAGTTCACCGCTAATTTGCACCACTACTGCACCATCACCAGCCTCAACTTCAATGATTTCCTTGCCTAATTGCTTCTGTGCTTTACGTAGCTGTTGCAGCATTTTTACTTGATCAAATGCCATATTCCTCCTTATTTAATATGTATAATTATACCTTATTTTTTGTCAGATGTGTAGATGTAGAAGCGGTCCCCGCCCTGGTTGTGTTCGCTGACGATAATTGATGATAGATGGCTTGAGTAGGTTTTTGGTGTGGTGGTTTTTGCAGCATGGCTGACGTATAATGTTTGTCCAACTTTTTCTGGTGCTGTGCGGATAATTGAGATTTTATGATAACTATGTTTTTGGAGTGCTTCGTAAATTGGCGATTCTTCTTTGCTGACTAATAGAGAGAACGAGTCAGTTGGTGCGGTATTTTTTTGTAATAGAGACAAGTCTTTATTAAAATGTGAAACAGCCTCTGGGAAATAGCGATAACTATCAATGTAGCGGAAACTACCACCCGTCACCATGACGATAATTAAGAGAGATATAAGAACCAATCCTGTACCGCGAGCGTAAGGGTTGCGCGGGAAAATCCCGTACCACATGGCCATTAGAGACTCTAGACCGACTGCTAGCAGAATGAATAGCGGAACGATGACAATTGGCGTTAAGCTTGGCTGGAAGATTAGTAGGGCGATTGCTAAAACTAGCCATGACCAAATCATAAATGAGCGGGCGCTGGCAATTTTTTGGAAACTGCGAATTAATCCTAATCCAATCAGAATCATGGCGTTAAAGTCCATGATTGGTGTAATTTGGTTGCCTACGACTGACGGGAAGATACGAAGATAGGTGTAATATAGGGTTTTAAGATTGGCAAGCATGTCAAAGCTGAGATCATTAATGCCAATGAGATTATGAAATAGCGAGTGAGATTTATAACATAGAAAGCCAATCCCGAGACATATTGTGAGTAAAATAGCCAACGGTAAAATCCAGGACCCTCGATGTTTTCTGGAGATAAGAAAGTAGCGTGGGTGTGGGTGGAGAAAGGCGATAATCAGGAGCCCTAAATTGATACACCAAAGATATGGAGTAAATAGGCTGAAGGCTGTGGTGATGGCTAGTCCAATCCGCCAGAGTGAAGCCTTCGGTGCTTTCTGAAGAATGAGCGTCGCAAAAAGTAGTGTTAGGGCGGTATAGAAAATATATAAAACGCCAACGGTTGCGCTCTGTCCTATGAATAGGAATTGCCCGGTGCTTATCATGATAAGTAGCGATAAGATGGTCGTGGAGGGCTTAAACCAGCGTTTAAGTAGGAAGAATATAGCTATGGAGCTAATAATCGACAGTAGGACGGCTGGGGCTTTAATTGTCAGTAAGCTGACGCCAAATAGCTTGAAAAATGTTAGCTGAAGTAGATGAAACGGTAAGTTGGTTACAGCAAGTCCTTCGGCGCTAAATTTCAAATGGTTTGTGGTATTAACCATGTCAATTTCTGCTTGAGACAGTCCGCCCGGTGCGTGTAAAGCTGAAACCGTAACAGCCCCTATGTACAATAATACCAACAGAGTATATCCGAAAGCATAGCGCCATCGGTAAAGAAAAATATCAGTAACTTTTTGCTTTTTCATTGGTATGATTATAGCACAATTCTATTCGTGCTTGCGATCCAGGCTCATGAAGCGGAGGCGCTCTGGGTGGAAGTACAATTGGACTTTTCCGACGGGGCCGTTACGGTGCTTAGCGATGATTAGGTCGGTGATGTTTTGGACTTCTGGATTGTCTGGTTCGTAATATCCTGGGCGGTAAATGAAACTAACGATATCGGCGTCCTGTTCAATGGACCCAGATTCGCGCAGGTCGGCCAGTTGCGGAATTGGTGGGGTGCGCGATTCGACCGAACGACTCAACTGACTCAGTGCAATCAGCGGCACGTTGAGTTCGCGGGCAATTAACTTCAAGCCGCGGGAAATTTCCGACACTTCCTGAACGCGGTTGCCATTGTGATTGCCGTTGGCCTGCATTAGCTGCAAGTAGTCAACGATGATTAGTCCCAGTTGATTCTCGTGAGCAATTCTGCGAGCTTTAGTACGCATCTCCAGAACCGACAGCCCCGGCGTATCGTCAATGTAAATCGGCGCTTCTGCCATCTCGCCCATGGCTTCGGATAATTTGGCAAAATCATTATCACTCAAGTTTCCAGTGCGAATATTCCAGCTGTCAACACCTGAAGCATCTGCTAACATGCGGTCAACCAATTGCTCTTTACTCATCTCGAGGCTGAAAAACAGCACCGGCTTTTTCTCAATTGTCGCCAC
>ERZ773087.2032-NODE-2032-length-11363-cov-35.641227_pt1 | contig 11363 bp, 7 predicted proteins | sample MGYA00511375_ERZ773087 | MGnify/ENA primary metagenome ERZ773087 (study PRJEB29015, sample SAMEA2737995) | human oral metagenome | biome: human oral; feature: human-associated habitat; material: dental | place: China | collected 2063 ...
TTCGTCCAGGAGAATCCCGTCGCCTTAATAAAAAAGAAATCAGCCAACTACACACTATGGCTGTAACCAAGAAATAATGAAACGCATCTTAATAGCGCCAGTACGCTTTTACCAACGTTTTATCTCCCCAGCCTTTCCACCTTCTTGTCGCTTTGAGCCGACTTGTTCCAACTACATGATTCAGGCTATTGAAAAACATGGCTTCAAGGGTGTTCTGATGGGCTTGGCTCGAATTTTCCGATGCCATCCTTGGTCGCCAATAGGAAAAGATCCCGTCCCAGACCACTTTTCCCTCAGACGAAATCAAGAAAAAAAATAACCCAACATCAGGTGATGTTGGGTTTTCTTGCTTATTTCAAAGCTTTTTGAGCGTCTTCAATCATGAGTTTAGTTGATTCAAGTCCGCCACCACTTAGATACCAGAGGTCTGGTGTGAGTTGGATAATTTTACCGTTTTTAGCAGCAGGAGTTTCAGCGATGAGGGCATTTTCTAGGACGCCATCATTGCTTGAGTTGTCCCCGCCGATGGCAAGGGTACGGTTGATGACAAAGAGGATGTCAGGATTGATTTCTTTGACACTTTCAAAGCTGACTTCCTGGCCATGACGAGAGTCTTCAAATTGAGTATCAGTTGGTTTGAATTTCAAGGTTTGATACAAGAAAGAGAAACGAGATTGGGCACCAAAGGCAGCCATTTTTCCTTCATTGAGGAGGATAGCAAGGGCTTTTTTGTCAGAACTTTCGTTTTTAGTAGCGACTTCTTGGATACTCTTATCCAGGTTTGCCAATTCTTCTTTGGCTTTCTGTGTACCAGTTTCACCAAAGGCGCTTGCTAGGGATTCGATATTAGACTTGGTAGAAGTCCAGTAGTCGTCTTTACTTGCTTGGAAGAGAACGGTTGGCGCGATTTCTTTGAACTTGTCTACGAATTTTTGGGTACGTGGAGAGGCAATGATCAAATCCGGTTCAAGAGCAGCAATGGCTTCTAGGTCTGGCTCAACCATGGAACCCACATTGTTGACATTTCCCGCAAGATCTTTTAGGTAATTCGGAACAGTTTTTGTAGGCATTCCGACGATATTCTTTTCAAAACCTAAAGCGCGAATAGTATCCGCAGCACCAAGGTCAAAGGTCACAATCTTTTCAGGAACCTTTGAAAGTTTGACCTCATCTAGTGAACTTTTAATGGTTACCTCTGTTGGAGCAGAGCTACTTGTCTCTGTCTGGCTAGTGCTTGAGTTTGTATTTGTACTACATGCACCAAGTAAGAGCAAGAAGCTAGCTGCTAGGGCAGTGAGGTAAAATTTAAGGGATGTTTTCATGATTTCTCCTTTTTAAAATATGATAACGATGTAGGGGGTCTCTTAAATAGGTTTGTTAGCTAAGAGACTGAGGGTTCTCTAACATGAGTTCAGAATAGCTAGCTATAGATACAGATTTTTTTGCCATTGATATCAGCCAGCTTGATGGGAATCTCATAGAGTTGACTGAGCAGGTCAGCCTGCATGATTTGAGCAGTCGTTCCCTTGCAAAAGACTTGACCGTCCTTGAAGGCAACAATTTCATCCGCATACTGGCTAGCCATGTTGATATCGTGGAGGACGATGATAATGGTCTTCCCTAGTTCCTCCACCAGTCGCTTGAGAATCTGCATCATGCTGACACTTTGCTTGATATCGAGATTATTGAGCGGTTCGTCTAGCAAGATAAAGTCTGTATCTTGGGCTAGTACCATGGCGATAAAGACACGTTGAAGCTGTCCTCCAGACAAACTATCGATATAGCGGTCTTTTAAGTTGGTCAGTTCCAGATAGTCCAGAGTTTCTCGGATTTTTTCCCAGTCCTCTGCCTTCAGTCGACCACGGCTGTAGGGAAAACGTCCAAAGCTGACCAGTTCTTCAACGGTCAATTTGGCTTGGTAATTGATCTTCTGCTTTAGGATGGTGAGTTCTTTGGCCAGTTCTTGCGAATTCCAGCTCTCGATTTCACGGCCTTTGATACTGAGAATTCCCTGATCCTTCTTGGTCAGTCTGCTCATGATGGAGAGGAGAGTTGATTTTCCAGCACCATTTGGACCAATAAAGGCTGTCAGTTTCTGAGGACTGACTTCAAGGGAAATGTCTTGCAAAATATCCTGTTTTTGAATGGATTTGTCAATGTTTTCCAGTTTCACCGACGGGCCCTCCTGTAAAGTAAGATAAAGAATAAGAGACCACCCACACTCTCGATGATCATGCTGATACGAATTTCTAGTGCAAAGACTCGTTCGATGAGGGCTTGCCCCAAGGTCAAACTAATAAATCCAATCAGAATGGCCACGATAAAGAGTAACTTGTGCCGATAATCTTTGACGATTAGGTAGGTGAGGTTGGCTAGCATAAAGCCGAAGAAGGCCATAGGTCCTACCAAGGCAGTGGCCGTTGAGGTCAAAAGCACGATGCCCCAGAGGAGTTCTCTCTGTTCTTTTTCAACATCCAGTCCCAATATCTGAGCTGTTTCTCTTTGCAGGTGCAAGACATCCAGAATGACTGCTTTTCGAAAGAAAAAGATTGTCAAAGCGAGGATGATCAAAGAACCGATGGCTAGGATGGAAGTGTTGAGATGTTGAAAGGAAGCAAAGAGACTGTTCTGCAGTTTATCGTATTCATTTGGATCCATCAGGACTTGGAGGAAGGTACTGATATTTCGAAAGAGACTTCCGAGTGCTAGACAGATCAGCAGGATGAAGACCAGGTCTTGTTTCATCAGCGTCTTCAAGTAGCCTTGTAAGGCGAGAAAGAAGAGGGATTGAAGCAGAAGCAAAACCAGAAATTCTAAGATAGGAGACTTTCCAAGCTGAAGAAACTTACTTTCGAAAACCAGTAGCAGGGTTTGTAGTAAGACATAGAAGGATTCGATTCCCAAAATACTTGGCGTCAGGAAGCGATTTTCTGTCAAGGTTTGAAAACTAATGGTCGAAATCCCTGTCGCGATGGCTACCAAGAGATAAACGATGATTTTTTGGGAACGTAGCTTCCAGGCAAAGGCAGACAGGTTAGTGATGGGCCAAAAGTAGAGGAGACAAGCTCCGATGGCCAGAATAATGAGAAGGCAGAAGAGCTTGGTATGTTTGCTTTTAAACTGCATCTTTTTGTCCCCCTCTCCAGAGAAGTAGGATAAAGACGAGGCTACCGATGATTCCTAGTAGGAGACTGACAGACAGCTCATAGGGCCGAATCAAGACTCGAGAGAGGATGTCGCAGGCCAGAACTAGATTGGCACCGATCAGAGCGACCATGAGTTTGGTTTGGCTCAGATTATCTCCATAGTGCTTGCGGACAAGATTGGGAACGATGACCCCGAGAAAAGGCAAGGCACCCACGGTAATCATGGTGACACTTGTCGTTAGCGCGACTAGAAAGAGGGCCAGCTTTTCAAGTAGAGAGTAAGAAATCCCCAAACTCTCACTGGTTTCCTTGCCCAGATTCATGATGGTAAAGGTTTGGGATAATTTCCAAACGGCAATCAGGATAATAAGGCCTAAGAAGAGCCACTCATACTGAAGGGTCTGAATCATGGAGAAGGAGCCCTGGGTACAAGCCGTCATACTCTGAACCAGATTGAAACGATAGGCGATAACTTCTGTGACAGAACCGATAATCCCACTATAGATGATCCCGATCAAGGGCAACATCCACCTTTCCTTTACAGAAAAAATAGTCATAAAGGCCAGGAAGAAGAGGGTAAATAAAATGGATGAGCCAAAAGCAAAGAGCATCTTTTGGGTCAGACTCGCAGACGGAAAGACAAAGAGGCTTAACACCATTCCCAGTTTGGCGGCTTCTGTCGTTCCGACTGTACTCGGAGCAGCAAATTGATTTTGAGTAATGGTCTGCATGAGGAGTCCTGCCATGCTCATACTGGAGGCTGCAAGGAGAATGCTGATAGTTCTTGGAAGACGTGACTCTTGAAAGAGAAGCCAGGTCTGCTGGTCAAAAGAAAAGAATTTTTCCCAAGAAAAATCACTGGTTCCAATGGTAATGGAGAGAAAGACCAGGAGTAGAAGTAAGCCTGTTAAAATATGAGAGAGTTTCATGCCCCGTCCTTTCATGTAGATTTGGTATAAAAATACCCTTGGAGATAATGTAGCACGATTTCTTTAATCTGTCAATAAATTTTCTGACAATTTAATGTAAAAAGAAAGAAAAATTCCTGAAATAACATCTGATCCTCTCTTTTATTGGAAAACTGAGTAAAAACCAATCTACCTTCCCACTATCCTTCTCCTATAAAAAGTGGTAAAATGGAGGACAGAAAGAAGGAACTGATATGACAACATTATTTTCAAAAATCAAAGAAGTAACAGAACTTGCTGCGATCTCAGGTCATGAAGCGCCTGTCCGTGCCTATCTTCGTGAAAAGTTGACACCGCATGTGGATGAAGTGGTGACAGATGGATTGGGTGGTATTTTCGGTATCAAGCATTCAGAAGCTGCCGATGCACCGCGCGTCTTGGTCGCTTCTCACATGGATGAAGTTGGTTTTATGGTCAGCGAAATTAAGCCAGACGGTACCTTCCGTGTGGTTGAAATCGGTGGTTGGAATCCTATGGTGATTAGCAGTCAACGCTTTAAACTCTTTACTCGTGACGGTCGTGAAATTCCTGTGATCTCAGGTTCTGTTCCTCCACATTTGACTCGTGGAACAGGTGGACCAACCATGCCAGCTATTTCAGATATCGTTTTTGATGGTGGATTTGCGGACAAGGCTGAAGCAGAAAGTTTTGGCATCCGTCCGGGTGACACCATTGTCCCTGATAGCTCCGCTATCTTGACAGCCAATGAGAAAAATATCATCTCTAAAGCTTGGGACAATCGCTACGGTGTCCTCATGGTAAGCGAGCTTGCAGAAGCTTTGTCAGGCAAAAAACTGGGAAATGAACTCTATCTTGGCTCGAACGTCCAAGAAGAAGTTGGTCTTCGTGGCGCTCATACTTCTACAACTAAGTTTGACCCAGAAGTTTTCCTAGCAGTTGACTGCTCACCTGCTGGTGATGTTTATGGTGGCCAAGGCAAGATTGGGGATGGAACACTGATTCGCTTCTACGATCCAGGTCACTTGCTCTTGCCAGGTATGAAGGATTTCCTTTTGACAACGGCTGAAGAAGCTGGTATCAAGTACCAATACTACTGTGGAAAAGGTGGAACAGACGCTGGTGCAGCTCATTTGAAAAATGGTGGTGTCCCATCAACAACCATCGGTGTCTGTGCCCGTTATATCCATTCTCACCAAACTCTCTACGCGATGGATGACTTCTTAGAAGCCCAAGCTTTCTTGCAAGCCTTGGTGAAAAAATTGGACCGTTCAACGGTTGATTTGATTAAACATTATTAAACATAAGGGAGGTGGTAGAGATGGCAGAACCAAACCTAGAAAGCCTTATAAAAGATCTCTATAACCATGCCCGTCAGGGCTTGAGTGAAGATTTAGTTGCTGCTCTTCTAGAGACTGCTAAAAAACTACCAACTACAAATGAGCAATTACTAGCAGTCCGACTCTCAGGATTTGTCAATCGTGAATTGCTCACCAATCCCAAACACCCAGCACCTGAATTGATCAATTTGGCTCACTTTATCAAAAGAGAAGAAGCCAAGTACAGGGGCACTGCAGTTTCTGCTATCATGTTTGGTGAACTCTTTAAGATGCTTTGATTCCATTGTGAATCAAAGTATTTTTTATATGCTCCAAAAGAAATTCTTAATGAGGAGACGAAAAAAGCCATCCCATTCAGGATAGCTTCTTACCCATTAAATCTGTTCAGCGATGACCTTTTCAGCTAGGTTCATAGCATGGTCAGACACACGAGTGTAGTGGGAAATGATGTCGATAAAGTTGACTCCAGCTTGTGTAGAACACTCACCCTTGTTAAGGCGTTTGATGTGGGTCTTTCTGAGAACGCGTTCCATATTGTTGATTTCTTTATGGCGTTCAATCAGACTCTGAGCTTTTTCGATATCATTGTTTTCCACACTATCAAGGGCATCTTTGATAAATGCAGTTGTTGCTTCATAAATCTCAGCTAACTCCTCCAAAGCTGCTTCAGAGAAATGAACATCTTTGCGTTGGAGGTAGTCTGTTAGGTTGAGCAAGCCTTCTGCGTGGTCCCCAATCCGTTCCAAATCACGAGATGAATCAAGGATGTTAGTCAACACTTCGCTTTCCTTTTGGCTCAAGGATTCGCTTGAAAGTCTGATGAGGTAACGAGTGAGTTTTTCATCAATGGTGTTGATGGCTTCCTCTGTCTTGTGCCCTTTTTCAGCTACCTTTTCATCCAAACCGATGATATAGTTATAAGAAAGGTCAAAAGCTTTTGCTGCATAGTTCCCCAAGTGCAAGAGTTCTTTTTTAGCATTTCCAAGAGCGATAGAAGGAGATTGTTGGATAAGTTGTTCGTCGAGATAAAGAGGTTCGTACTTGACAACCTCGTCTTCACCAGGGATGAGCTTAGTTACAAAATAGGCCAAGGCTCCGATGAACGGGAATTGTACAATGGTGTTACTTACGTTAAAGGCTCCATGAGAGAAGGCGATCGTCATCTCAGGTGAGAGGTGAAGGAGTGCCTGGAAGTACTCGATCATAGCAGTGAAGGGGCCTAATAAGATTAAGCAAAGAATAGTCCCTAGAACGTTAAAGGTAACGTGGGTTGCTGCAACGCGCTTTGCAGAGACATTGGCTCCAGCTGCCGCGATGATAACGGTTAGGGTTGTTCCGATATTATCCCCGAAGAGAACTGGTAGCGAACCTTTAAGGTCAAGGAAGTTACCTGCATAGAGTCCTTGTAGAATCCCGATCGTTGCAGAAGAGGCCTGAATGAGGACGGTAATCACCGCACCAGCTACCACTCCTAAAATAGGATTTTGCCCCAAGGTTACCATATATTCCTTGAATTGTGGTAAATCTTTAAGTGGACTCATACCGGCACTGATGAGGTTGAGGGCGTAGAAGATTCCTCCGACACCAAACAGGATACGTCCGATATTGTTTGCTGTTCTGTTTTTTGTAAAGAAGAGAAACATGGTTCCAAGGAAAATCAAGGGTAAAGCGTATTCGCCCAGTTTGAAACCGATGATAAAGGAAGTAACGGTGGTTCCAATATTGGCTCCCATGATAATTCCGATAGCCTGTCTAAGAGTTAGAAGACTAGCGCTGACCAGCCCAACCGTAATAACTGTAACCCCTGTACTTGACTGAATGAGGGCAGTCACGACAATCCCGACTAGAACACCTAAAAAGGGATTGCTGGTGTACTTGTCAATGTAAAAACGAAGGCGATCTCCAGCAGCTTGTTGCAAACCGTCTCCCATGGTCTTAATACTGTATAAAAACAGTCCTAGACCTCCTAAAAAGTGAAATAAAATTTCCTGCCAATTAATGGACATTTCTTTTTCCTCCGAAAAATAATAACGGAATTTCTCCTATTCTATTTTAAAGGATAATAGGAAATCCCACAAGTGTTTTCTTGATATTTTAGTAAGAAATCGCTAACTTTTTTAAATTTCTTCCTTAAATAGAGTTCTTACCTCAAGTATAAATACCTGCAAGGATTATATCCAAATTAAACTGTTTCTTATCCTAGTTATAGTTTATGCGTAAAATAGATTGACATCGCTTTCATATAAGATAAAATGAAGATAATCCTGTTCTGATGATTGATTGTGGGAACAGTTACTTTTTTTGTTCTATTAGGAGGATAAGATGAAAGATCTATTTTTTGAGAAACGTTGCCGTTACAGTATTCGTAAGTTGTCAATCGGGGCTTGTTCCTTGATGATTGGTTCAGCTCTATTTGCGAGCCCAGCTCTTGCCGAACAGGTTACAGTCCCTGATCCAGCTGCTAATAAGAGCGCTCAAGCGACAAGTGTTAATGAATCAACTAATCCAGATACTGTAGCCATCGAAAAACAATTAGAGGAAACTGAAAACAAAGTAGCTGAGCAACCAATTTCAAAAAACACTCCAGCAATAACGGATTTGGTTAATGAAAAAGAAGAAGCGAAGCCAGCTCTGACAGAAAAAACTGAAAAACCTGCTCAACCAACTGAAAAAGAAGAAGCCAAACCAGAGGAAGCTCCTCAAGTAGCTGAGAAGAAAGCAGACAAACCAACTCTAGCAGACGTTCCTAAAAATGAAGAAAAGAGTCTCCGACCAAAAGAAATCAAATTTGATACATGGGAAGATTTGTTGAAATGGGAACCGGGTGCGCGTGAGGATGACCCCATTAACCGTTCCTCAGTTGAGCTTGCCAAGCGCCATAGAGGTCAGTTGGTTAATGAAAAAGCAAGCAGAAGAGCCAAGGTTCAAGCACTAGCAAACACCAACTCAAAAGCTAAAGACCACGCTTCTGTTGGTGGAGAAGAATTCAAGGCCTATGCTTTTGACTACTGGCAATACTTGGATTCAATGGTCTTCTGGGAAGGCCTAGTCCCTACTCCAGATGTCATTGATGCGGGCCACCGCAACGGAGTTCCCGTTTATGGAACCCTCTTTTTCAACTGGTCAAACAGCATTGCTGACCAAGAAAAATTTGCCGCTGCTTTGAGACAAGATGAGGATGGCACCTTCCCTATCGCACGAAAACTCGTCGATCTTGCTAAGTACTATGGCTTTGATGGCTATTTCATCAACCAGGAAACAACGGGTGAATTGGTAGAACCTCTTGGTGAAAAGATGCGCCAGTTCATGCTCTATACAAAAGAATACGCAGCCAAGGTCAACCACCCAATCAAGTATGCTTGGTATGATGCCATGACCTATAAATACGGGCGTTACCACGAAGATGGTCTTGGTGATTACAACTACCAGTTTATGCAAAAAGAAGGTGACAAAGTCCCTGCCGATCAATTCTTTGCCAACTTCAACTGGAATAAGGAGAAGAATGACCATTCTGTAGAGATGGCTAAATGGCTAGAACGTAGTCAATATGATGTCTTTGCAGGCTTGGAATTGCAACAAGGTGGTTCTTATAAGACCAAAGTCAAATGGGATGCCCTCTTAGATGAAAAAGGCAAGTTGCGTTTGTCGTTAGGACTTTTTGCACCAGATACGATTACCAGTCTAGGGAAAACAGGAGAAGATTACCACAAGAACGAAGACATCTTCTTCACAGGTTACCAAGGAGATCCAACGGCTCAAAAACCAGCGGACAAAGAGTGGTATGGGATTGCCAATTTAGTTGCTGACCGCACACCAGCAGTGGGACGCACCTTCACTACTTCCTTTAATACAGGACATGGTAGAAAGTGGTTTGTAGACGGTAAAGTTTCTAAGGATTCTGAGTGGAACTACCGTTCGGTTTCTGGTGTCTTGCCAACTTGGCGCTGGTGGCAGACTTCAACGGGGGAAAAACTTCGTGCAGAATATGACTTTACAGATGCCTATAATGGTGGGAACTCCCTTAAATTCTCAGGTGAGGTAGCTGGCAAGACAGACCAGGATGTGAATTTGTATTCTACCAAACTAGAAGTGACCGAAAACACCAAACTTCGTGTTGCCCACAAGGGAGGAAAAGGTTCTAAAGTTTATATGGCTTTCTCTACAACACCAGACTACAAATTTGAGGATGCAGAGGCATGGAAAGAACTGACTCTTTCTGACAACTGGACAAATGAAGAATTTGACCTCAGCTCACTAGCTGGAAAAACCATCTATGCAGTTAAACTCTTCTTTGAGCATGAAGGAGCAGTAAAAGATTATCAGTTCAACCTAGGTCAATTAACAATTTCGGACAATCACCAATTACCACAAGCGCCGACGGGTCTCTCTGTTGTGAAACAATCTCTTAAGAATGCCCAAGAAGCTGAAGCAGTGGTCCAATTCGCTGGTAACCAAGATGCGGATTTCTATGAAGTCTATGAAAAAGATGGGGATAACTGGCGTTTGTTGACAGGATCATCTGCTTCAACCATCTACTTGCCAAAAGTTAGCCGTTCTGCTAATGCGACTGGTACGACTCAGGAACTGAAAGTCGTTGCAGTTGGTAAAAATGGCCTTCGTTCTGAAGCGGCGACGGCATCCTTTAACTGGGGGATGACAGTTCAGGATACGACTCTTCCAAGACCTTTAGCTGAAAATATCGTTCCAGGTGCAAAGGTTATCGATAGCACTTTCCCAAATACTGAAGGTGGAGAAGGTATCGAAGGTATGTTGAACGGTACCATTACTAGCTTGTCAGATAAGTGGTCTTCAGCTCAGTTGAGCGGTAGTGTCGATATTCGTTTGGCCAAGCCACGTACCGTTGTTAGATGGGTAATGGATCATGCGGGAGCTGGTGGTGAGTCTGTTAACGATGGTTTGATGAATACCAAGGACTTTGATCTTTACTACAAGGATACAGATGGTGAGTGGAAACTAGCTAAGGAAGTCCGTGGCAATAAAGCACACGTGACGGATGTCACTCTGGATAAACCAATCACTGCCCAAGACTGGCGTTTGCATGTCATCACATCTGATAACGGAACACCTTGGAAAGCCATTCGTATCTACAACTGGAAGATGTATGAAACCCTGGACACAGAAAGTCAAAATATTCCAATGGCTAAGGTAGCTGCCCGTTCACTTGGAAACCATCAAGTTCAACTTGGCTTCTCTGATGTTCCAGCAGGTGCAACTATCACTGTTTACGACAAGGCTGATTCACAAACACCAATTGCAACTTTGAAGTCTGAAACTGGAGGCAACTTGGCAACAACACCATTGGCCTTTGACAAGCAACCAAATCTACTCTACTATCGTACCCAACTACCTGGCAAAGAAATCAGTAACACCTTGGCAGTAGCGATTCCACAGGATGAGAGAAAAATTGCTGCAGTTAGCCTTGAAAAAGGGCCGAAGAAGACAGTTTACAAAGAGGGAGAAAAACTTGACCTTAGAGGCGGCACTCTCCGTGTTCAATACGAAGGGGGACAAGCCGATGAGCTGATCAACCTTACTCACTCAGGTGTGACAGTATCTGGCTACAACGCTCATCAAAAAGGGGAACAAAAGCTCACAGTCAGCTACCTTGGACTTCCAGTTACTGGTGACTTGAAGGTACAAGTGACTGGTCAAGATGAAGGAAAACCAAAGGAAGTAGCAGGCTTGTACATTACTCAGAAACCGAAAACAGACTATCTAGTAGGAGAGCAACTGGATCTTGCAGAAGGTCGCTTCGGCGTTCTCTATGATGATGAGACAGAAGAGACTCACAGCTTTACTGATGAAGGTGTTGAAATTACGGGCTACAATGCTCAAAAGACTGGCCGTCAAACCTTGACCCTGCATTACAAGGGGCACACCGCTGAGTTTGATGTCTTGGTTTCTCCAAAAGCAGCTGTCAACGATGAGTA
>ERZ773087.2036-NODE-2036-length-11336-cov-2.948232_pt1 | contig 11336 bp, 9 predicted proteins | sample MGYA00511375_ERZ773087 | MGnify/ENA primary metagenome ERZ773087 (study PRJEB29015, sample SAMEA2737995) | human oral metagenome | biome: human oral; feature: human-associated habitat; material: dental | place: China | collected 2063 ...
TAACAGAGCCTGCTCCAAAAAGAATTTTTTTTGGAAGACTTTCAAAAGGATCAGTATAAGATTTCAAAGTGTTTTTTGTATTTCCTGTTCCTGATTGCATGACATTTTCTACAAGTTCTGCAAATAAAGTTTTATTAAACATGGGAGAAGCTTCAGAAAAAATTTTCTGTATTTCCATTATATCTTCACCCTTCATTTTTATATGATTTTTTTCATAGCTGTTAAAAAATTCTTCATATCCTGATATTTTGGGTGCTGTCATTTTACTGAACATATCAGTTTTTTCGTTCAATATACCGTAAAAATCATAGGGATTTCTATTATTTACAGCATATATCACATCACTGAATTTTATTTCTTCTTTTTCATCGTCATAGATTTTTTCTGATTTTTTTTCAGTAATTTCTGACATTTTTTCTTCCATCAGATTCATTTTATCAAAAAATACTTCGAGTTCTTCATGCTTCTCATTGATAAAAGCATTCTGCATTTTTTCAAATACACTTTCCGAAGTATCATTTTGTCTATTATTAAAATTATATGTCATATCAACGTCATTTTCATCAGATCTCTGTATAAGATTTCTTCTGTCTACAAAGAAAGTGTTTCTAAAATAATCCAGAAATTTATCATTCATTTCCTTTTTTATTTTTTCCATATTTTCTCCCTTTTTAGATTAAGAAACATCCACTATTCTTTTAACTGAAACCATTTTTGACATAAAGTATCCCTGATTAAGCGAAACAACTACCACTTTACTGCTTCCACTTGAAGCATGTATCATTTTTCCATTTCCTATATACATTCCTACATGTGATACAGTATTTGGTCTTTTAGGATCTGTTTCAAAGAATATCAGGTCTCCCTTTCTTGCATTCGCGAGACTTACACTCCTTCCAACCTTTGCCTGATCTCTGGATACTCTCGGAAGAATAATTCCAATTGAATAATATACATTTTTTACAAAAGCGGAACAGTCAAGTCCCTTTCTTGTGGTCCCCCCCCATAAATAAGGAACTCCAATATAAGTGTTTGATTCTTTTACCAGTTTATCAAGTGCATTGTTAAGCATTGAATGTTTATTACTCTTTGTTCCCCTAAATCTTATATCTGTATTTATCTTTTCATTTGTAGGGCTTACTCCTGCATCTCCTGTTTCATAGTTAGTAAGAGGTGCAGGTGCATCATCACCTTTTCTATTTTCCCTGCTGTCCACATTTACATTTTCATAAGTATTTTTTACCTTTCTGTCCTTCTCCATAGTAAACCGCATCTTACTTGCAAAAGTAAAAGATGAAGCAATGATTGCAATAAGCAACAGTTTTTTCATTTTTCCTTCTCCTTTTATTCTATAGTTTATTATTTTTTTCATTTTTTTCATTTCCGTCGTTGGTATTTGTTTGACCCAGTTCCTGTTGTACCAGTTTATTAGCTCTTTCTATTAGTTTATCACTTGGTCTTCCGTCACCTTTTTTGATCTTTTTTTCATCAGCTTCTTGCTTTTTAGCTTTAAAATATTTTCCTATTTTTGCCTCAGCCTTGCTGCTACCACCTTCCATAAGTTCCAGAGTAGTATCTCTCATTTCTTTTAAATTACTTCCTTGTAGATTATTTCCTTTTTCCATGTTCTGTTTTCCGGCATTTATGACTTCCTTGAAAGCTTTTCCTAAAGAAATATTCCCTTCGGACGTTCTTTCAGTCAATTTATTAAATCCACCCTGTAAAGCCTTACCTGTCAGAGCTATATTAAATCCTGTCCGAACAACTTCCGTTGTAATGGAACTTGCCTTAATGGATGCCGCACTTCCTGAATTAAGTGCATTTCCTATTGTTTTTATCTGTTTCAGAAGTCCATATACAATGAATACACCTGCTATAATTCCTAAAAGTTTATTTATATCTGAACTTCCTTCCCCATCCAGTCTGTCTATATACTGAAATGCATATCCGATGAGTGCAAAAGTTACAATCACATTTACCATTGCTGATATAACAGCACCTAATGCACCAAAACCGATATTCTTAGTTATACCAAGAGCTACAAACACCATAGTTATCATGCTGAAACATCCTATAAGCAGATAATCTACAAGAACTACCATTATTTCTATTGCCGCCTTCATACTCATCCAGAGAATTACGAGAGCCGCAAGAAGTATAAGCATAGGATTGATATTATTCATTACTCCCTTTACGCTGAAAAGCATCTTTACAGCTGTCAGCATAACCTTAAAAGGAACATTGAAAAGCTTTGTCATATAATCAGGCAAATCATGCATGTTAAAACTTTTTCCTGCAATCAGTCCTCCCAGTTTCATGGAAAGATTAAACAGCGGACCGGTGTAAAAATTCCAGAAGAAACCATTAGCAAGCAAACCTACCATTATACTCATAACTGTAATTTGAGGAAACATGTCCTTCACAATCATAAGCATCGTTTTCTGTTCTTCAGTGTCAGGAGCTGTTACTCCTTTTAATATTCCTATAAGAATTTCAAGTGTTCCCATAAGAAGCATAAATATCGCCATTATGTTTGATACGCTTCTTCCAACTTTATCTGTAACGTTTCCTGTTACCTTAAACAGGTTCATTACAATCTTCGTTCTTATATCATTTGTATTTTTGATTTCCCCTATCGGTGTTTTTTCAGACTTGGCATCAGTTACCGCACTGTTCCCTCCATCGTTACCCCTTGCTACTTCCCTGAGTTCACGTGCAATAAAAATTGCAACCAGAACTACTTCCCACCATTTCAGCTTTATCTGTGTCCATGTCATGGGATTTGTATTTGTATCATTTTCACCACTTAATACAGAAGAACTTATCTTATTAACTGCACCCTTAAGATTGTACAGTGAAATTCCTTTACCTGCAGCATCCATTATTTGCCCGACGTTAAAAAGTACAGGATCATCATTTGCCGATTGATTCTGTTTTCTTATCTGATTATATTCCGCGTTATTCTTCTCTGCATTTTTTGCATCCTGAAGAGCATTTGCAGTAGTTACGGAAAATGCTCCCAGCTGTATTATTAGCAAGGACAGTGCCACTCTTTTTTTTATATTCATAGTCATACTATCCTGTCAATCCTGGCTGATATACATCTTAATCTATTCTTTGAAAGATGACAGGAACTCCTTTTTTTAGAATTTTATTTGGATACTTGATTTTAAATATTAGTTAAAATAATTATATCATAATAATTAGTTTTTTTCCAATTTTTTTAAAAATTTCCGAATTAATTATTTTTAAAGAATTAGAATAGATTTTTATAAGTATTTTCATAAAAAAAATTATTTTATTATGATTTCCAATTTTTCTGTCTGATTTTGTATTATCCTAATAAATTAAGGGGAAGTTAATCAGAAATATTTTTTTAATACTGATGAACTATACGCAGAATAATAGCAGTATAATCTTCGCGAGGTTTGTGAAGATGAGTAAGGTAATTAGAAGCTTGTTTCCTTCATATAATTAAATTAATAATAATATTAATTATACATCATTTTAATGTGAAAATCAATCCGCATGTCAAGCCCATAAACTAAAAGGCATTTTAAACTAATGTAAAATATTTGATTTTAATTGAAAAGCATGTTATAATTTCACTAGAAATTGCTTATAATTCTATCTTGCAGACTATAATTAAAAGTCAAAGGGGAAGAAATATATAAAAAATATTAACATTTATTCTGTATTTAATAAAAATTTGTTATAATATACCTATTTATAACTTAAATACACGACATAAAAAAAGGAAGGTTGAAAAATAATGCGTAACAAAAAAGTATCTATTGTGTTTATGGTCATAGCTCTCATGCTTTTTGTGTCAGTTATTGGAAATGCCGGCGATCTGGATCAGGCGGCAGTTGAAATAACAAGCGAAGTTAATGGAGTGCTCTTTGACTACATAAGGTTTTTACAGTGGGTTATCACAGGTGTAATGTTGCTTGTAACTGTAGTCGGAATTTTTCCTGAACTTTTTGCGGCAGGTCGTACACCAGATATATCAGGAATTTTCATGAAATTTATTCAGGCAGCAGTTGTTATTGGAATAACATGGGCGATAGGGGATCTTATATATAGTGTCTTCGGAACTAATATTAATTCTGTATTTTTAATTAATTAAAATAAAATTAAAAAATGTGAAAAATAAAAATTTTTTTAGAAAATAGCTTTTGATTCAGTAAATAATGGCTTAATGATATTAAATAATAAGAATTGATTTTTTTATTCAAATAAGGTATAATTTATTAAAAATAAAGGAAAGGAGCTGATAATGAAGATACATAAAATCAACATAAATAAACGTTTTCTGCTTATTACTGTTTCTCTTTTCATTTTATGCAGTTCTATCGCAATGGCTGATGCCAATGGCGAAGCATTTGCAAATGTGTTTAAGAAGGCAGGAGGAGGGGGAAACGTTATTGAGAAAATGGTGGATGCCCTCTACTACGGACTCCTTATAATCTACAGGGGCGTGTCCTTTAAAATCAGCAGGCTCTGCGGTATGGCACTAATCTTCTTCATGACCGCCGATATACTTACGGCCATACTCAAGAACCTCGCACAGGTGGACCTATACTCCATTTTCAGAATGATTATCCCAAGGTTCGTCAAAAACCTCGCCATCGCCTTCATACTGGTCACACCTACATCATACCCCCTGAGACTGGGTACCGGAAATGCCGCAGGCGAAGTCATGCAGGGAACTCTCGTAACACGTATTACCGAACTGTTCTTCAATATGTTCTACAGGCTCGGTATACTCTTCTTCGATGCCCCCGCAATAACTACTTCCACCCCTGGAAAAATCGCAATGGCATTCTTCAACAAGCCTCTCAGCATGATGAAGGACGTGTTCGGCTTCATGACTTTCTTCGCCATATTCACAAACCTCGCGAAGATTATTCTCCTGCTATTCTGCGTATGGCTCAGCGGTAAAATCATTGCGGTCTATGTGTCAAACATTTTCACCGCCCTCATGCTGACCACCTTCTCCGTATTCTACCTCATGTTCCTCACCATGGAGAGTACCGCACAGATAGGGCAGAAGGGAATACAGATGATCGTACAGCAGAGCGTCACGCTCTTCATGACCGTCGCAATGATGGGTATCTCATATCAGGTAATGAACCTCGTCGCAGCAGGAAAGAGCATACAGGCCATAGCCGCTCTCGCAGTCGTCCTCCTCATGCTCTCACAGGTGATGGAGAACATCGGTATGATGGCCATAGCAGTCACCACAGGATCAGGCCTCGGTATCTCCAGCGACAGCGCTTTCATGGGTCTCGCACAGGCTGCAGGTATGGCAGCCTCAGGAATCGCAATGTTCGGTGGTGCAAAGCTTGACGAACTAACCAGCGGAAAGGAAGGTAGTAAAAATATCAGCAATTCACGTAAAGGAGGTGATATGAAAAACAGCGACGCTTTCCAAAGGGCTATGCACAACGTCGGAAGACCCCCAGCAGGATACGGAAATGCCCGGTACGGAAGCCCGCGCACAGGCGCCGCTTATAAGAAAAATGCCGCCTATGCTCGCAATATGAACGACGCCGACAGATCCATGAGGAACAGCGCAAAAAAAAGGCACGGAATGGGTGTAATGTCCGCTAAACTATTCTCTGCCATGGTTACAGGGATGAATGCAAACCTGAGCGAATTTCAAGACTGGAAGGATATCGGAAGTGAATTCAGGGACGTGTTCTCAGACAAGGACTTCAAAGGTAAGGACAGTAACTATCCCTACAGTGAGCAATACTTCAGGGATAGACAAAAAGATGCTGTCAGAATGATGAAAGGGGCAGGAACTGCTGCTGTTAACAATATTAGTAAAGTAAATCTTGGAGGTTCATCAGGGTCTGAAGCCGTGAGGCAGGCAAGAATGAATGCTGGCGATATGGCTAAAAAACCTAACAGGGTTGTGCTTGGAAATGACAGCAGGAAGTAAATCGATTAACTTAGATAACAATCTAATCACATAGATAAGGACAATACGAAGGGAGATGAATACATTTATGAAAAAGATTATTATGCTGATAATACTCGCTATGACTGTGTTCAGCTGCAGTCTGCTTGATGAAGTGAACAGAGAAGATGCTGAAAGAGGAAGAACATGTTATAAGGATCAATATGGAAACGTTCGATGTGAAAATACAAGATAAAATTTACGAATTAAAAAAATGAATAAACGGTTATATATATGAAAAGAATATGTCAGAAAAAACAGAAAATCAGAATGAACTATATTTCCTGATTATACAGAATTTTACAAGTTAAGTAAAGTTCTCATTAATAAAGGGGGTATAGTTTTTTGTTTACCTGAAAAGACTTCAAATAATATATAATTATTTTACCGTATATTATTTAAAGGTTTACACAAAATTCTAAACACTCTTAAAATTCTATATACTCTTACTCTCATTTTTTTATCACACCCAAAATCATTTAAATATATTAAATTAAAAGGAAGAATTAAAGATACTAGCTATCTCTATTCTTCCTTTTTAACTGTCAAGCTTTTAAATTACTGACCTTCCATTCTATTTACTAACTTCCACAGACAATCTTCCTATCTTACATTTTCTGATGATTTTTTCACATCTTGTATTGCTTTTTTCACAGCTTTATTTATATTTTGTACAATATCTCTATCTTTTACAGCTTCTACCAGTTTTTTCGCTTCACTGCCAGCTAAGCTTCTTCCTGATATTATATTAAGGAAATTATTTTTAATATATTCTTCCTTTCTGTCTACCCTGTTATGCCATCCTTTGTGGAATACTTTATTTTTAGGGTTTTTCTGTACAAGGGCATCATAGTACTTACGTTGTGTTGTAGAGATACTTTTCAGTAATGAGTCTGGATTTACAGCATTTAGAGCTGCTAAAGTCTGTTCACCTATTACACCGTCTGTAGTCAGACTATAACCATATTCATTGTTTAACATCTTCTGTATTTCCTTTTTCGCTCCTCCACTGTTAACTGCCCAGTCAAACACGGAAAGAGCTACCCTGTCATCTTTTATCTGATCCAGTTTATTCTTGTAGTAATAGTCCTTTGTGTAAATTTCTTTAGCCTTATCTTTGGTAAAGTTTCTCATATCTCCCGTATATCCATGTTTTCTTGCTTCAGACTGTATAATTCCAAATTTTGTAGCTCCCCCCTTATCATTTGGATGATTTGAATATCCCCCTTCAACCTGGAATATATAGTCAAGACATTTTTCAAGTCTTTTGCTGTTGACATCTGTTTTCTGTGGTGCAGAAACAGTTTTATCATTGTTGTTCATTTCTTTCTTTATAGTACTTTTACCTTTGACATTATATTTACTCTTTTCAGCTATTTTTTCCAGTGAAGTCCCTCCCATAAATTTTTGACTCCAGTAACTGCTGTTTAAATTTGAAATTCTGACTCCTTGTCCTGGATTTTTAGGACCGTTTTTAGAACCTCCTCCACCGGAATCAATAAATTTACCGTCTCCTATATATACACCAACATGCGTTATCTGATTTGGTCTTTTAGAAACCGTCTGAAAAAACACCAAATCTCCCGGTTTCAATTTACTTTTATCCATTTCACGCTTTACATAGCTTCCTTGAGCTGCGGAAACTCTTGGTATTTCAATCCCTGATTTTTTTAAAAGTTCACTTGTAAATCCGGAACAGTCATAAGAATTTGGTCCTGTAGCTCCCCAGACATATCTGGGTCTCGGTTTTCTATTTAATATATCGTGGGCATTCTTTACAACTTCTTCTCTTAATGCATCTATTGTATTACTGTTGCCATTTTCTTTCTTATTATTAAGATTCAATACATCATCCATATTTTTTCTCCCTCTTTCTATACATAATTTTTTTAACTTAAATTAGCTAATTTCATTTTACATAATTATTTTACAACATACATCTGCAATCTGTCAAATTTCGCAATAACTGTATCAAGATACTGTATTTACTGATATAAAACTTATTTTTTATATAAAAAAATATGGATATTTATCAATATTTTTTATGAAATTTCATATTCATTTTCAGCAAATGTATTATTCACCTATTAAAATTAGTCTCGTTCCTAATATAAATAGTTTGACTTTTAAAAGTCATTACTGTATAATTTTATTACTAACTAAAATTTATAAAAAGAAATGGAGAAAATATGAAAAAATTTATAATGATTTTTATCTTACTGTTTGCAATATTTTCATGTGGTGGTAGTGGTGAAAATGTAAAGGAAGAAAATTCTTCTAATATTGAAAAAACTGATGTAAAGACAGAAAATCAAGAAAATAGCTCTAAAAATAGTAATAACATACAGGGCGAAAGGTACGGTAACGAAACTGTAGGATATGTTACAAAACCTGAAAACTGGCTTGATTTTACCGATCCGAATGCTTCTCCTACTGCAGTTCAGATATGTATAGACCCTCAGAATATTGTAACCTTAGATTTTCTTCCTAAAGAAAATGGTTTGACTGCTGAAAAAATGGCCCGTATAATTATGCAGAAATATCTCAATGAAGGAGTTCCTAAAGAAAATATGTCGCTTGATACTGTAATTTTAAATGGATATGAAGCTATAAATCTAACAATTCTAATGAATGATGAAAGTCTCTATTCCGAAAGCTATATTGACCATAACGGTAAAATTTATATGCTTGTACAGGAAGGAAATGCAGATACTCGAATGGAACTGGCAAATGTTATTAGCTCTTGGAATCCGGATAAATAGGAAAGCTAGTTTAATATTCAATAAAAGAATCTCCAGATACATCTGTTCTGGAGATTTTTCGTTTCCTATTAATTAGTCCTTCCAACCAAGTTCTGAAAAATATATGATATATTCATCTTTATTATAATATGGTTTTATTGCTTCTTTTACCTTTTCTAATTCCTTTTTGTCTAACCTTGTTACAAAGCATAAAATCGGTTTTATATTCAGATATTTTTTAAATTCATACCAGTCTATTTTATCAAAATCCCTTTCTACTGAAAAATACGAAGCAAATTTCTTATCCATTTCCAATATTTTATCATACTCCTCTGAATCAACATCCACATTTAAAAGTGAATTTTTCATATAAGCATTTTTTTCATTAAAGAAACTTAATATGATACTATCTCCTGTAAAATATGACAAGCTATATCGAATCTGATCTTTCTCAATATACTTTGATAGTATTTCTTCTATTTTTTCAAAATCATTTCCCTTTGTCTTATCATATATAAACTCATTTATAAAATATGGACCAAAGCCATACTTTTTTATTAAATCAAATAATACAGAATTTTGTTCATTTCTTTCAGAAGAAAAAAAATTATATTTTTCTTTATATATTAGATTCGTATAACTACTTGCAGATTTTATTCCAAGATCCAGCTTCAAATATTTGGATTTTGCACTTTTAAAGTTTTCATTCTTCTTTTTTATATAATAATAACCACTTACCCAACTTTCTGACGGTTTATACTCTGCAATATAATCATCCTTATTTATTTTGATTTTATAATCTTTGTGGAGCATTTTTACTGTTTCATTAAAGTATTTTGCTTTTTTTATCTTAGGAGACAATACAAAATAATATAGGAAAGCTAATATTAGTAGCATTAGTATTGTCATCCATTTATTCTTTTGGGCAGAATCCATTATTACCTCCCTCTATTTTGAGATGCTTTATAATTTTTTAAATTCTTTAATACTTCTTTTTCTTTTGCTAATGCACTTTCATAATATATGTCTTTTATTCCACTTGCTACATCTTTTATTATTTTATAGTAACATATATTATAAAATTTTATTAAAATATAGCATAATATCCAATAAGAAAATCTCCAAATGTATGTTTTTAATTTCTGTATATTTTTTGGAGATTTTTTACTATCTTAATTTATCTAATTTTTTCATTAGATATGTTCTTATCAATTTCTCTATCTCTTCTTAATTTTAATATATCGTCCTCTATTTTTCTTACAGATGAAATATCCGCTTTATGCTTGTCCTCTTTTCCTTTTTCATCTTTAAAAGAGTTTACTCTAATTACAGGAATTTTAGTTGTTTCATCCCCAATTCCTACCACTGTAGTTTTAGATTTCAATGTCCAAGCTCCTGCAGAATTCTGTCTTACGTTATTCAATTCACCATGACCATTTCCTGGAACAACAGCAAGAATTTTATCATTAGATACATATCTTTCCGGATTTTCTACAGGTGCAGGATCTACTGCTATTGCCTGAAGATCTAAATGTGAAGCCGCATAAATTGTTTCTCCTCCTCCTTTTGAATGTCCACTTACCATTGTTAAATTTTTATATCCATTTTTACCATTTTTATATTCATTTTGTACCTCTTTAGCTATTTTTAAGGCATCTTCATAAGTTTTAGGAGTTTCAGGTTCAGAAGATTTATAATACTTTGATGTCAACCCTTTTAATACTGTACCTGTAACATTACTATTTAATAAAAAATCAACATATGGTAATGTATTATTTGTCCAATCTTTTTTCCAATTTTTGAAATCCTTTAAAGGTGAATTCAACCCTGGATTACTTCCTTCATAAAAAATTTCTACATTTTTTGTTTTTTCATTTCCAAGAACAAAGGCTCTCATACCCGATCTAGTATTTTTTATGTCAAGAACCTTAAACTCCTCTTTCTTTTTGCCCGTTCCTACTGTAAAAGTTTTATTTATTATGTCTTCATCTTTCATATTTTTACCATTTTTTACAAAATTATCATAAATTCCTGTTTGAGCCATTTCAACTCTGTTAGATATTGTTCCTTCACCTAATTCCATTTTTGAAATTAATTTATCAAAAGACTTATTTTCTTGTTGTTCTAATAATTTTTTTAATTCTTTTTTGTCTTTTGTATTACCATTAAGATGTTGTCTTAGTTTATCTGCATCTTGCAATAAACTATTTACTGTATTTCCCATTCCATCTGCTACATCTTTTACTACTTTCTCTGCCTCTTTTTTTATATCATCTGCAGATTTTGTTATGTTACTAACTATTTTTTTTGCTTCATTTTTTACATTATTTACTACATTTTTTGTGCCCTGTACTACATTATTTACTACCTGTTTTGTACTATTAACTATATTTCCTGCTATTCTTGATGTTTCTTTTCCTACATTTTTCGCTATCTTCACTGCTTCATTTTTTACATTATTTACTACATTTTTTGTGCCCTGTACTACATTATTTACTACCTGTTTTGTACTATTAACTATATTTCCTGCTATTCTTGATGTTTCTTTTCCTACATTTTTCGCTATCTTCACTGCTTCATTTTTTACATTATTTACTACATTTTTTGTGCCCTGTACTACATTATTT
>ERZ773087.2037-NODE-2037-length-11330-cov-10.883282_pt1 | contig 11330 bp, 8 predicted proteins | sample MGYA00511375_ERZ773087 | MGnify/ENA primary metagenome ERZ773087 (study PRJEB29015, sample SAMEA2737995) | human oral metagenome | biome: human oral; feature: human-associated habitat; material: dental | place: China | collected 2063 ...
AGCCAAACTGTCCGGCGACCAAGAATAAGGTTGCAGACATGACGAAGTCTGAATTAATGGTTCGTTTGGCAGAAGTTTTTGCCGAGAAAAACGGTAACCAATTGCTGGCAAAAGACGTTGAATACAGCGTAAAGGTTTTGGTTGATACCATGACCCGCTCGCTGGCTCGCGGTCAGCGTATCGAAATCCGTGGCTTCGGCAGCTTCGATTTGAACCATCGCCCGGCCCGTATTGGCCGCAACCCCAAAACCGGCGAACGTGTGGAAGTGCCTGAAAAACACGTCCCTCACTTCAAACCCGGTAAGGAATTGCGTGAACGTGTGGACTTGGCTTTACAAGAAAATGCCAACTAAACCTGAGTAAACGAACGCCGCAGAAATGCGGCGTTTTTGTTGTCTGAAAATATGGTTCTCTATTGTTTTCGTAATTTGGATGGAATTTGTAATGGAAAATTCATAGGGTCGTCTGAAATCATCTATAATACGTTTCTTTTAATTATTACCCGTTTCTAGAACGTAATTGTCAAACCCAAAAACATAATAAAGGTCAGATATGAGTGATAGAGGTCAACTGTTTGTCGCCCCTCCGTTTGAAAACCACAGCCCGCTGACTTGGTATCAGGCGGCAGCTGAACAACCGAATTTCATCCGCGACGAAGCGCAAGCGCGTGCGATTGAATATTTGGATCGTTTGTGGACGGAACTGATGATGTTCAAACGTAAACGCAACCGTTTCTTAGGACGCAGCCTGCGTTCCCCCCAAGTACCGAAAGGTCTGTATTTTTATGGCGGCGTGGGTCGCGGCAAAAGTTTCTTGATGGACGCTTTTTTCGGCTGCTTGCCATACCGCCGCAAACGCCGTGTCCACTTTCATGCTTTTATGGCGGAAATCCATAAGCGTTTGAAAGACTTGAAAAGTGAAGCCAATCCTTTAAAAGCAGTTGCTGCAGAGATTGCCAAAGAGACCCGCGTATTGTGTTTTGACGAATTCCACGTCAGCGACATTGCAGATGCGATGATTCTTGGGCGCCTATTGGAAAATTTGTTGAGTGAAGGCGTAGTTTTGGTAGCAACTTCCAATTATGCCCCGTCCGAGCTTTACCCCCAAGGTCAAAACAGAAGCAGTTTTCTGCCGACCATTGCGCTCATTGAATCCAGCCTGACCGTCTTAAATGTTGACGGCGGAGAAGACTACCGCCTGCGCACTTTACGTCCTGCCGAAATTTTCTTCGTTCCCAACAATGAAGAAAACGAGCAGAAATTGGCTGATTTGTTTAAAGAAATGGCGGGAATTTCCGAACTGAATCCCGGTGTCAGCGTAATACACGGACGTGAAATTCCACATAAAGCCCAATCCGACCGCGCCATTTGGTTCGATTTCCGCGCTTTATGTTTTGGACCGCGTTCGCAAGCGGATTACCTCTATTTGGCCGAGCATTATGAAATAGTGTTCGTATCAGGATTGGAGCGCCTGACTCCGCAGGAAAAAGCCGAAGCGCGCCGCCTTACTTGGCTGATTGACGTACTGTACGATTTCCGAGTAAAACTCTGTGCCACCAGCGCGGTAGGCGTAAACGATATTTATGTCGAAGGCGATTTCGCCGAAGAATTTACCCGTACCGCCAGCCGTATGGTGGAAATGCAATCGGAAGTTTATTTGGAACAGCCGCATCTGACGTTGAAAAAATAAGATTTAGGCAAAGAAAAAAGAGTAGCTTTTCCCAAAGCAAACTGAAATTTGATAAAATAGCACTTCATTTTCCTCAACCTCAGACTATTGCACAACGCAATAAAAACAAGGACATAATATGGCTATTGAGCGCACGATTTCCATCGTTAAACCCGATGCTGTGGGTAAAAATGTAATCGGCAAAATTTACAGCCGTTTTGAAGAAAACGGACTGCGTATTGTCGCAGCCAAAATGAAGCACCTCAGCGTGCGCGAAGCCCAAGAGTTTTATGCTGTGCACAAAGAGCGTCCTTTTTACGACAGTTTGGTTGCCTTTATGACCAGCGGTCCTGTGATGATTCAGGTACTGGAAGGTGAAAATGCCGTTGCAAAAAACCGTGAACTGATGGGCGCGACCAACCCTGCAGAAGCCGCTCCCGGTACGATACGTGCCGATTTTGCCGAATCTCTCAGCGTAAACGCCGTACATGGCTCTGACAGTCTGGAAAATGCAGCAATCGAGATTGCCTACTTCTTCAGCCAAAGCGAAATCTGCCCGCGTTAACGATAGATACCGTTCGAACGTCCGACTGGTTTAGGCGTTTGGACGGTTTTGTCGATATTGTTTGTCTCAATCTGTTTTCAGACGACCTTTCTCAAATGGGGGTCGTCTGAAAATATGATAGAAGGAGCTTGAAAATAAAAGCTGTTTGCTCAACAAGATTCAGGACATGTTCAAACCCACTATGCAACGCCCTAATCCGCCGGATTTGCAAGATTTATCGCGACAGCCTTTATTCAAAAGCTTTACCAAGAAATAAACCACATGAAAACCAATCTGCTGAATTACGATTTAAACGGACTGACCCATCATTTTGCCGAGATGGGTGAAAAACCGTTTCGCGCCAAACAAGTCATGCGCTGGATCCACCAAGCCGGTGCGCAAAGTTTCGATGAAATGACCGATTTGGCAAAATCTCTGCGCCTGAAACTCAACGAACAGGCAAGCGTGGATGTGCCCAAACTGATGATGGCGCAAGAATCCACCGACGGTACGCGCAAATGGCTGCTGGATGTAGGAACGGGCAACGGCGTGGAAACAGTGTTTATCCCCGAAGCAGAACGCGGTACGTTGTGTATTTCCTCGCAAGTCGGCTGCGCATTGGAATGCACCTTCTGCTCTACCGGCCGCCAAGGTTTCAACCGTAATCTGACCGCTGCCGAAATCATCGGGCAGTTGTGGTGGGCGAATAAAGCAATGGGCGTTACGCCGAAAAACGAACGTGTGATTTCCAATGTGGTCATGATGGGCATGGGCGAGCCGATGGCGAACTTTGATAACGTCGTTACTGCATTAAGCATCATGCTGGACGATCATGGCTACGGTCTAAGCCGCCGCCGTGTTACCGTTTCCACATCGGGTATGGTGCCGCAAATGGACAGGCTGCGCGATGCAATGCCTGTTGCGCTGGCAGTGTCCCTTCATGCTTCCAACGACGAAGTGCGCGATCAAATCGTTCCGCTGAATAAAAAATATCCGTTGAAAGAGTTGATGGCGGCATGTCAACGCTATTTAGTCAAAGCACCAAGAGATTTCATTACTTTTGAATATGTTATGTTGGACGGAATCAATGATAAAGCGCAACATGCGCGCGAACTGATTGAGTTGGTAAAAGACGTACCGTGCAAATTCAATCTGATTCCATTCAATCCTTTCCCTAATTCTGGCTACGAACGCTCTACCAATGAAAATATCCGCGTTTTCCGCGATATTTTGCAGCAGGCGGGATTCGTGGTAACCGTCCGCAAAACGCGTGGCGACGATATTGACGCGGCTTGTGGTCAATTGGCAGGACAAGTACAAGATAAAACACGCCGCCAACAAAAATGGCAGCAGATTTTGGTCGAACAACAGAGCTGATTATGAAACTGAACATTTGGCAACCCATTATTTTAACTTTGGTTTTGGGCGCATGTGCCGGTCCGAAAGGCCCAAGCAGAGCGGAACGTGCGACACAGGTCGCCAATATCAAAACTCAGTTGGCTATCGAGTACATGCGCGGGGGCGATTACCGTCAAGCAACGGTAAGCATTGAAGAGGCATTGAAAGCGGACAGCAGCAATGAAGATGCATGGCTGGTTCGCGCGCAAATCTATCAATATCTCAAAGTGCGCGACAAGGCGCAGGACAGCTTCCAAAAAGCCCTATCCTTGAAGCCTGACAATGCGGAAATCAATAATAACTACGGCTGGTTCTTGTGCAGCGAGATGAACAATCCCGCCCAGTCCATCAGTTATTTTGACAAAGCCCTGGCCGATCCGACTTATCCTTCTCCATTTATCGCCAACCTCAACAAGGGTATTTGCAGCGCAAAGATGGGACAATATTCGCTGGCAGAAGCTTATCTCGAACGCTCTTTGGCTGCGCAACCTCAATTTCCGCCTGCGTTTAAAGAATTGGCAAGAACCAAAATGCTGGCAGGCAATTTAAACGAAGCGGATTATTATTTCCGTCAATACCAAAGCAAAGTCGATGTCTTGCAGGCAGATGATTTGCTGCTGGGCTGGAAATTGGCGACCGCTATGGGCAATAGCCAGGCAGCCTACGAATACGAAGCCCAGTTAAGGGCAAACTTCCCCTACTCGGAACAATTACAGGCAGTAACCACAGGTAAGTAACCACATGGAAAATCAAAAGAAAAACGAATACGACATTCAAGCTGCCAAATCATTGGGTGATGAGCTGGGACAACTCAGACACAAATCAGGTTGGGATATTGACGAAGTGGCGCGACGGTTGAAACTGTCCGCCGAACAAATTGAAGCGCTTGAAAAAGGAGACTATTCTTTCTTTTCAGGATTGGTCTTCGTTATGGGCTATCTGCGTTCTTATGCCCGTCTGTTGAAAATCGATGAAGCAACCATTACAGGTCGTCTGAAAGCCATTTCCGCGCCGGAAGAAGACCATGTCTATCTGGTTGATCGCAAACAAAATGCCGGCTTGAACTACCAAGATGGTGAAAAAGTCGGTTTTCCCAAATGGGTTTTGGGCATGGCGGCACTCATCCTGCTTGGCGGCGGTATTTATGTTTGGCAAAGCAAGTCCAATCATGAAAACGAACAACAAGTCGCGCAAAACAGCGATGCAGTACGTAACAGTATGCAGACGCCGGATTTGAAAAAAGAAAATATTGCCGTTTCCAATATGGCAGAAAACGGCAAACAAGAAATATCCAATGCCGAAAAAGCAGCTTCAAGTGTCGCCGCATCCGAAGCAGCAGCATTCGAACCTGAAGTCAAAGTCGATTCAGACGAGCTTTGGATTAAAGTCCAATACCGAAGCAATCTGATTATCACCGACAAGAAAGGTACCATGATTTTCAGCCGGATCATTCCCGCAGGAAGCGAAAGGCGTTTTAAAGGCGGTGCGCCCTACAATGTCTGGATCGGTATTGCCACAGGCGCACAAGCCAATTATGGCGGGACAACCATCAATCTGGCAGAATACCGGGCTGCCGGTGAAAAATCAGCTTCCTTTGTAGCAGGAAAAAAATAAAGATGAACACACCCAAACGCCGCCAAACCCATCAAGTACAAATCGATCATCTCACCGTCGGTTCAGATGCTCCCGTTGTCGTGCAATCAATGACCAATACCGACACCGCAGATGCTAAAGCAACCGCCCTGCAAGTCAAAGAATTGAGCGATGCAGGCTCAGAAATGGTGCGCATTACCGTCAACAGCCCGGAAGCCGCCTCCAAAGTTGCCGAAATCCGCCAGCGTTTGGACGACATGGGTTACACCACCCCGCTGATTGGCGACTTCCATTTCAATGGCGAACGTCTGTTGGCGGAATTTCCCGAGTGCGGCAAAGCCTTGTCCAAATACCGCATCAACCCCGGAAATGTCGGCAAAGGCGCAAAAGGTGATGAAAAATTTGCCTATATGATTCGAACTGCCGCCGAAAACGACAAAGCCGTCCGTATCGGCGTCAACTGGGGTTCGCTTGACCAAAGCCTCGCCAAGCGCATGATGGATGCCAATCTGGCGTCCTCATCGCCCAAACCGCCTGAAGAAATCATGAAAGATGCCTTGATTATTTCGGCGTTGGAATCTGCTGAAAAAGCCGTCCGATTAGGTTTGCCTGAAAACAAAATCATCTTGTCGTGCAAGGTCAGCTCCGTTCAAGATTTGATTCAGGTTTACCGCGAGCTGGGCAGCCGCTGCCAATATCCGCTCCACTTAGGCTTGACGGAAGCAGGCATGGGCAGCAAAGGCATTGTCGCCTCTACCGCCGCCTTGGCAGTGTTGCTCCAAGAAGGTATCGGCGACACGATCCGCATTTCTCTTACCCCCGAACCCGGCAGCTCGCGCACGCAGGAAGTCATCGTCGGTCAGGAAATTCTACAAACCATGGGGCTGCGCTCGTTTACCCCCATGGTTACTGCCTGCCCGGGCTGCGGACGCACCACCAGTACAGTCTTCCAAGAGCTTGCCCAAGACGTACAAAATTACCTTCGCCAAAAAATGACCGTATGGCGCACCCTTTACCCTGGTGTAGAATCTTTAAACGTTGCCGTTATGGGCTGCGTCGTTAACGGACCGGGTGAAAGCAAATTGGCAGACATCGGCATCAGCCTGCCCGGAACCGGCGAAACCCCTGTTGCCCCGGTTTATGTTGACGGAGAACGCAAAGTGACTTTAAAAGGCGACAACATCGCCGCCGAATTCTTGGAAATTGTCGAAGAATACGTCAAAACCAACTATTGCGAAGGCGGTGCCAAACGCAGTCAAAACCGTATCATCCCGATACAGTCTGCTTGATAGGCATGAATAAAGGTCGTCTGAAAAACATTCAGACGACCTTTTGGTTTGCGGGCATATTTATAGTGGATTAAATTTAAACCAGTACGGCAAGGCGAGGCAACGCCGTACTGGTTTAAATTTAATCCACTATATTAATGAAAATTAGGAAGAGGTAGAAGGATAGACCAGTTGCTTTGAATATTCAATCCGTTAGAAACTTGGTCATGCTAAATTTGTTAGGCACGAGGTTTTGTCCATTCGCTATTTTCAAATTAACCTCAAACTCAAAAAAAAGGCGATACCTTTCAGTACCGCCAAAGCTGCTTTGGTGATGAAACCTGTTATTTCGAGGCGCAACGGAAGCCTAGGTTGTGTAGGACATATTTGGATTGCAGGCTTGTGCGTATGCCGTAGCGTAGGAAGGCAGCGTAATTCGACGGGTCGCTGGAACCTACGGATGCGCCGCTGCAAAACATTTGCGTATCGGCATTGCCTGACGACAACAGGCTGCTATTGAAGTCTTCTGTCCATTCCCAAATCAGACCGTGCATATCATAAATGCCCCAGTAGTTGGGTTTGCTTTTGCCGACATCGTGCAAGCCGTTTCTGCCGCCGTCTGCATACCAGTCAAGAATGGTGCGGTTGTAACCGGGTTCGGCAGAACCGTTTTTCTGAGTGGCGGAGGCGAGTCCGGCAAATTCCCATTGGTCTATGGTCGGCAGACGTTTGCCTTGTGAAGTGCAGTAGGCGTTAGCGGCAAACCAAGATACGTTGGTTACCGGATGTTTCAGTTCGTTGGGTTTGGGCGCGTAGCTGTTGCTGCCGGTTTTAACCCAATGTTTCAGGTAGGTAGGTTCGGCTTGTTTGGAACTGACTTTGCCTTTTTGCCATTGGGGATGTTTTTTGACAAACTCTGCAAATTCGGCATTGGTAACGGGATACTTGTCGATTTGGAAGGGTTTGACTTTGATAAGGTTGGTCTCTTTTTTCAGATAGAGCGGGCGGTAGCTGCCGCCTTCAACTTTTGCCATTTCGGCCGCCGCTGCACTGCCGCTTGCGATAAGGGTAAATAGGGCGATGAGTGGTATGAGTTTCATAACGGGCTTTCTAATCTGAATACGGGGATTATTAGGCTTTGATTATATAGCGAAACCGGATAAAAATCCTTAGAAGCCGTCTGATTATTGTGCTTTTGGCTTGTCGGGTTCGTGAATGCTTGAAACCGGTTTTTCAGACGACCTTTGATGCTTGAGAGGTCGTCTGAAAAACCAATCTTTCGATTGGTCGTGGAAGAAAGCCACTGTTGTCCTTGCATCAGCCGGAACAGCAGTGGCTTTTTTCTGTTTCTATACCGAGATCGCTAGATTAGTAGCCGCCTTTACCTGCAGATGCTGCGGAAGCAGGCGCTGCTGAATCAGCTGGAGCAGAAGCGGCAGGAGCTGAAGCTGCACCGCTACCTACATAGGCTTTGTCTTCCAGTTTTTTGGTCATGATTTCAGGGTTTTCTGCGCCCTCTACTTTCAATTGACCCAACGCGCCTTTGTTGAACGCACGGAAGATAGAGTGGTCAACCAAGGTGTAGCTTGCAGGGATGTCAACTTTGAATTCAACAATCGCTGCGCCACCGGCAGGAATCAAGGTACTTTGTACGTTTTCGTTGATCAGTTTGCCACCTTCTACGTAAACTTTGTCGAAGATCTCACCGATAACGTGGAAGGAAGAAACGAGGTTCGGACCACCGTTACCCACGTACATACGGACGGTTTCGCCTGCTTTAGCTTTCAGGGCGTTGTCGCCGGCGATAGCGCCTACGTGACCGTTAAATACAACGTATTCAGGTTGTTCGGCGATGGCTTTGTCCATATCGAACGGTTGCAGGCCTTGCGCACCTTTTTTACCTTTGGTGTAGAAGTCGCCTTGTACGATGTAGAACTCTTTGTCCACTTTAGGCAGACCTTCTTTAGGTTCAACCAAGATCAGACCGTACATACCGTTGGCGATGTGCATACCGACAGGAGCAACGGCACAGTGGTAGATGTACAGACCGGGTTGCAGGGCTTTGAAGCTGAATGTAGAAGTACGGCCCGGAGCAGTGAAGCTGGCTTCTGCACCACCGCCTTGACCGGTAGCAGCGTGGAAGTCAACGTTGTGCGGTACGGTAGAAGACGGGTTGTTAGAGAATTCGATATCTACGGTATCGCCTTCGCGTACACGGATCATGCGGCCTGGAACGTCGCCGTCAAATGTCCAGTAGTGGTATTCCACGCCATCGTCCATTTTCATGGTTTTTTCGATGGTTTCCATTTTGACGCGTACGCGTGCAGGATGGTCGCGGTCGATAGCAGGTGGAACTTCAGGAGCGTGGGTAGTTACCGCGTCGATAACAGGCAGATCGGCTGCAGGAGTTTCGGCAGCAGCCTCAGTGCTGGAAGCAGGAGCTTCGGCAGTTGCAGTAGCGGAAGCGGTTTGCTCGGCAGGTTTTTGGGCAGCTTGCTCACCACAGGCGGCTAAAGCAAAAACTGAAGCAATGATTGCAGCTAAAGCTTGGCGTTTCATAGTTGTCATTTCCTTTAATAACTATTTTAAGAAGGTCAGGGTATATTTTTTCAACCTTTGTCGTCCGCGGCATACCGCTTTCGGCTCTTTTAAACTGCTTTATTCCGGGTCGTCTGAAAGGCATCTCTTGTGAACTTTTGTAGGATTATGTAGGTGGTTTTACCGCTATATCTTGACCTAAATCAATTAGTTCATCAAAGATGAACTTTTACTACCTGTTTTACTACTTAATAACTAGATAAAACTACATCAAATCGTCTATTATTGTTCACATGTTTTATCCAATTCTTTACAAAAATGCCATCGTATTTTTGATAATAAGAATTATTATTAACTATATATCTGTTTTTTAAAGATTGTTGTTAAGAGAATATTTCTTTTGCCTGAAAAGAGTGCTACAATCTTTAACATTCATATAGTATGAATTTATAAGCAACCACTTTTTACCAAAATAAGGAGTTCTGAAATGGGACAGTACAAGAAGTTATGGTACTTGCTGTTTGCCGTCCTGGCAGTCTGCTTTACCATTCTTGGCTACATGGGCAGCGAGGTTTATAAAAAAGCCCCGCCTTACCCTGAAAGAGTCGTTTCGGCATCAGGCACTCAGCTGATGACCAAAGACGATATTTTGGCAGGTCAGTCTGCTTGGCAAACCACCGGCGGTATGGAAGTCGGTTCCGTATTGGGACACGGCGCATACCAAGCTCCGGACTGGACAGCCGACTGGCTGCACCGCGAGCTTGTCGCATGGTTGGATTTGACTGCGCAAGAGACTTACGGCAAAAAATTCAACGAAGTTTCTCCTGAAGAACAAGCCGTACTGAAAACCCGCCTTGCCGACGAATATCGCAACCAAAGCCGTATTAAAGAAGACGGCAGCGTCGTCATCAGCGATACCCGTGTCAAAGCCATTGAGAGCATCCTGCCTTACTACCACGGCGTATACAGCGATGATCCCGCCCTTCAGACGACCCGCGAACACTTCGCAATGAAAAACAACACATTGCCAAGTAAAGAAGCGCGTGAAAAACTGTTCAACTTCTTCTTCTGGACTTCATGGTCTGCTTCGACCAACCGTCCCGACGAAACTTTCACCTACACCAACAACTGGCCGCACGAGCCTTTGATCAACAACGTACCGACTACTGAAAACTATATGTGGTCGTTCACCAGCGTTGTATTGCTCTTGATGGGTATCGGCTTGCTGATGTGGGGTTACTCCTTCCTGACCAAACACGAAGAAGTAGAAGTTCCGACTGAAGACCCGATTTCCAAAGTACAGCTGACTCCTTCCCAAAAAGCATTGGGCAAATACGTCTTCCTGACAGTCGCCCTATTTGTGGTACAAGTGTTACTGGGCGGTCTGACTGCACACTACACCGTCGAAGGTCAAGGTTTCTACGGCATCGACGAAGCACTCGGCTTCGAAATGTCCGACTGGTTCCCTTACGCATTGACCCGTACTTGGCACATCCAATCCGCCATCTTCTGGATTGCAACCGGCTTCCTGACAGCAGGTCTGTTCCTGGCTCCGATTGTTAACGGCGGCAAAGATCCCAAGTTCCAACGCGCCGGCGTAAACTTCCTCTACATCGCCCTGTTCATCGTAGTCGGCGGTTCTTACGCAGGTAACTTCTTCGCCTTGACGCACGTCCTTCCTCCTCAATTCAACTTCTGGTTCGGACACCAAGGTTACGAATACCTCGACTTGGGTCGTTTCTGGCAACTCCTGCTGATGGTCGGCCTGCTGTTGTGGCTGTTCCTGATGCTGCGCTGCACCATCTCCGCCTTTAAAGAAAAAGGCGTGGACAAAAACCTGCTGGCAATCTTCGTTGCCTCCATGGTCGGTGTAGGCGTGTTCTACGCACCCGGTCTGTTCTACGGCGAAAAATCCCCGATTGCCGTGATGGAATACTGGCGCTGGTGGGTAGTTCACCTGTGGGTAGAAGGCTTCTTCGAAGTATTCGCTACCGCAGCCTTTGCCTTCATCTTCTACAACATGGGCTTCGTCCGCCGCAGTACCGCTACTGCCTCTACTCTGGCTGCCGCCGCCATCTTCATGTTGGGCGGTATCCCGGGTACGCTGCACCACCTGTACTTCTCCGGTTCTACCTCCGCCTCTATGGCAATTGGTGCCTGCTTCTCCGCATTGGAAGTCGTACCGCTGGTATTGCTGGGTCGTGAAGCTTACGAACACTGGTCTTACCAACACCTGTCCGAATGGGCGAAACGCCTGCGTTGGCCGCTGATGTGCTTCGTAGCAGTTGCCTTCTGGAACATGATCGGTGCCGGCGTATTTG
>ERZ773087.2039-NODE-2039-length-11318-cov-14.018290_pt1 | contig 11318 bp, 8 predicted proteins | sample MGYA00511375_ERZ773087 | MGnify/ENA primary metagenome ERZ773087 (study PRJEB29015, sample SAMEA2737995) | human oral metagenome | biome: human oral; feature: human-associated habitat; material: dental | place: China | collected 2063 ...
GCCGGCTGGGCGACAGGCTTGGCAGCCGACACGGCAGCAGGCTTGTCGGGGAAGGCATTGCAACGGGCCGTCAGCAGGCTGGCGTCCAGCACACGGCGCGGCGCGGCCTGCAGCTGCTCACACCAGCTGCGGAAGAAGTTGGCACCGTCCTGGATCAGCTCGAAGAGCGGCGTGGTGCCGTCCTTGTCCTCGGACAGCCAGTGGTTCATCATCTGCTCGAAGGCCCAGGCGGCTTCGCCGAAGGCGTCCAGACCCACCATGCGGCTGGAGCCCTTCAGCGTATGGAAGCCACGGCGGATGGTGGTCATTGCCTCGCGGTCGTCCGGTGCCTTGCGCACCACGCCCAGGTTCTCGTCAATGGCATCCAGCACCTCGGCAGCTTCCAGCAGGAAGATCTCGTGCAGCTCGGCCTCATCGGCCGACAGCTCGACAGTGCCGTCCTCCAGCACGCCCTCGGGCAGGGCCGGTTCAGCCACCTCGGGCGCCACGTCAGCCTGCACGCTTTCCGGTGCCGTGAATGCCAGACCTTCGTCGGCAGCCGGCTGCGTGGCAGCCTCAGCAACGGGCTGCGACGGCAGCTCGAAGGCCAGCGCGTCCCCTGCCCCGTCATGCTCCTTCGAAGCGGGCGCTTCAGCGGCACCCTGTGCCGCCGCCAGACCTGCAGCCGCCGTCAGGCCAGCCGCTGCGACAGCCGCCTCGGGAGCAGATTCATGCGAAGCATCCGCTGCCTGTTCCACCCCTGCCGATGCCTCGTCGGCAAACGAGCGAAGCAGTGCATTGGAATCAGCATCCGAGACAACCTCTTCCGGCGTTTCGGGAATGGAGGTGTCCTCGAACAGCATGCCGCGCTGCGCATCGAAGCGGAAACGGCGGGCACGCGATGCCGACTGCAGCATCGTCTCGACAAAGAATCCCACCGAACTCAGTCCATCGGCCAGGCGGGCGCGGCCAGCATCGTTGAGCGTGACGCGGGCACGGATGATGTCGTCAACCTGCTTGCTGATGGCACGGCAGGCCTGGGCCGCATCCCCATACTCCAGGACGGTCAGCACGGCGCTCGTCTCGGCCAGCAGCGGCTCCACCGTCTCCAGACGATTTACTGCCGTTTCATCCCGGAAGTAGTCATCCAGGGCCTGCTCGCAGGTGGACAGGTTGTGCTTCAGTTCATTGACGAAGGCCGCCTGCGTCATGCGCTCGGACGCCTGGTTCGACAGCGCCACCAGCCACGGCAGCGGCGTGGGGTCGAAGGCATCCGGGTTGGCCAGCAGGCTGCTGATGCGTTCGGCCAGCTCCTGCGCCCGATCATCATAGGCAGGGTTGGAGCGCAGTGCGCCCGCCAGCGCCTCTTCCATGAACAGCACGGCGGTGGCCACCTCGATGGCCAGCATCTCGCGTACCCTGCCCTGCTGAACGGCCAGCGCTGCCGGCATGGTGGCCAGCGTCTTGCCCAGCATGCCCAGACCGGCGTAATGGGTCTTGGCAAGCGCCTGGTTCAGATGTCCAACAGCCTCGACGAAGGCAGGCTCTTCGGCCTGCGTACCGCCCGCCAGTTTCTCCCAGGTGCGATGCACCAGCACCAGCGCCTCTCGGGCGACACGGATGGTCTCCGGATCAGCCAGCCCATAGCGGCGACGCTCGTAGTCGGCCGGCACCAGGCTGGCCAGATGGAAGTGACGCTTGACCTCTTCCACGACGGCCGAGCCGCTGCCTGCCTGCGCCAGGATGATCAGCAGTTCCTTGATGAACTGCGGCGGCACGTCGGACTGGCCGGTGAACAGGTGGCGGTTCTGGATGTTGATGCGACCGACCGCACGACGGGTGGCCAGATCGACCTTCAGCGCACCGTGCTTGAGGCCGTCGAGCAAGGCATACGACAGCCAGTAGAAGAGCCGTGCCCCCACATGCGGCTGATTGCGCAGCATGCGGCCCATGGACTCGTGCAGGCCGTCGATGGCCGCCACGACGTTCTCGCCGCGGATCAGCGCCGGCAGCGCACGCTCGAAGCCGCGTGCGGCAGACTTGGCCCGCTCTTCACGGTCCGGGGCATCGGAAATCATCGCCCGCACCGACGCCGGCAGCGCACGGTCCAGATCCACATCGAAGAGCGCAGCCGGATCAGGCTGAACCGCCTTTCGCAGGCCCACCAGATCACGGTAGTACGGATACAGCACCAGCACCGGAATCACCGTACCGCTGGCCTGCATGTCCTCCAGGTACTCCGTGATGGCACGCATCACCATCTTGAGGACATCGATGCTCGATTCGTCGGCTTCCAGCACGCCGTCCTCAAAGGCCGAGATCACATGCTCGGCTTCTTCGGTCAGCAGTGCCACACCGGAAATGCCGGCAACCTGCAGCGCACCATGGGTCTGGTGCAGGTGCAGGCGTGCGCGCTTGATGGCATCCTGGCCATGCGGGTTGGCCCGCAGCTCGTCCAGCGCATGCGCGACGTGCTGCAGCGACTCCCGGATCTCTGGCACGAACCAGGACAGAGTCATCATATCGATATTGTTGCCGTGTTCCACCCGTCACCCTCTTCGACTGATTGGATCGCGCAGCCGGACCATCCGGAGATGCGCTCACACCCCTGAAACTTCACCCCACCCGGAAGCGGGCCACTGAATTCTTGAGTTCCCGTGCCAGCTCGGACAGCTGCAGAATGGACCCTGCCGTCTGCTGCGTGCCCTCGTTGGTCTGGCTGTTGACCAGCAGAATGCGCTGGATGCTCTGCGCCACCGACGAGGCCGAAGCTGCCTGGTTCTCGGTCGTGCGGGAAATCCGCATGATCAGGTCCGCCAGTTCCTGCGACACCTGGCCGATGCCGATCAGTGCCATGCCGGCCTCATCGGACAGCTTGGCACCGCGCACCACACCCTGCGTGCTGCGCTCCATGGCCGCCACCGCATCGTGCGTGTCGGTCTGAATGGCCTTGACCAGAGCCGAGATCTGGCGCGTGGCCTCGGCCGAGCGTTCAGCCAGACGCTGCACCTCTTCTGCAACCACGGTAAAGCCGCGACCCGCCTCACCCGCTGATGCCGCCTGAATGGCAGCGTTCAGCGCCAGCACGTTGGTCTGTTCGGTAATGTTGGAAATCAGCTCGACGATCTCGCCGATCTCCTGACTGGACTCACCCAGGCGCTTGATGCGCTTGGCGGTGTCCTGAATCTGCTCGCGGATGCCGCCCATGCCGGCAATGGCGTTCTGCACGGCATCACGACCACGGCTGGCCGCCGACAGCGACTGGCGCGCCACTTCGGCCGACTCGGAGGCAGAAGCAGACACCTGCTTGATCTGCGCCGCCATGTTCAGGACAGCTTCACCGGTCTCGCGAATCTCGCGCGATTGCTGCTCACTGACGGCCTGCAGGTGCGAAGCGGTGACCTGCGCGCTGGCCGACGCCTCGGCCACGGCCGCGGCGGTACGGTTGATCCGGCCCACCAGGCTGCGCAGCTCCTCGACCGTGTAGTTGATCGAGTCGGCAATGGCACCCGTGATGTCGTCAGACACCGTGGCCTGCACGGTCAGGTCACCGTCGGCCACGTTCTGCAGTTCGTTCATCAGGCGCAGAATGGCGGCCTGGTTCTGGTCGTTGATGCGGCTGGCTTCCTGCTCCAGTCGTTCGGCCTCCAACCGCTTGTCGATGGAGCGGTCCGCCTGGATCTTGGAGTCGTCGTAGTAGGCCTTGCACAGCAGCAGCAGCGACAGCACCGCGGCCGACGCAAAGCCCAGAATGGCCCACTGCATCGAGTTCTGCGTATTGCGCTGCTCGATGAGACGTGCCCGCAGCGCGTTGGCCGCGCCCATCAGCACATCACTCTTCTTGAAAACGTCCATACCGGCATGACGTGCCTGCGCCAGGGCCGGCAGTGCCTTCTGCGCCTCCAGCGCAAGCCGGACAAACTTCGCCGCCAGCGCATTGTTCTTGCGCAGGGCTTCACGTGCCTCGGTGTTCTTCAGCGGGGCAATGTTGTGACTGGCGTCGCCATCGAGCGCCGTCTCGCGCGTCACGGCAAAGCTCTCGATGGCATCGGCGAGCGACACGGCATCACGGCTGTCAAACTGGCTGCTGCCGTGCATGCGGATGATCTCGCCCACAATGGTGCGCATCTTCACACTCAGGCGGGAGAACAGCAGCAGGTCGGGCGCGTTTCCGGCACCGTCGCGAATATTGGCTCTTGCAGCACGCTGCGACGCGGACAGTTCACGCTCCAGCGCCGCCACTTCGTTGACCAGGCCGTCAAAGCGCACCAGCACATCCTGCTGCTCAATCAGGGCCTTGACCGAAGGAGAGATGTCATCCCAGGCCTTGCTGAAGCGCTGCTCTTCCGTCCGGTAGCTTTCCGGCAGCGGCGACACCCGCAGGCGATCCACTTCCCCGCCCTCTTTCAGCGCCTTGACGGCATCCGACAGGAAGGCCTGGCTGCTCTTGAGCTGATCATAGGCTTCCTCGTTGCCCTGCACCGCCATGTTGGCCGCCTTGGCCAGACGTTGCGAGTGCATCAGGGAATCGCCCACCACCTCGTTCTGCAGGGCGCTGATACGGTCGGACTGGCGTTCGTAGACACTGAGCGCAATCGCCACACCGACGGTGACGGCCAGCGCCCCCAGCAGGATGATGGCCTGCCACTTCAGGCTGAGCCTGCCCAGCAGCGGCGTGGGGCGTACACGCGCACGCGCCGATGGAGATGATGCAGAAGCCGCCTTGCGGGAGGAGTCCTTGGCAGCCACAGGCGCAGGCGACGCCGGGGCTGCAGGTTGTTCAGCTCCCATCGGTCCCTGCAACGAAGACAATGCCGACATTTGCCCTATTCCTTTTTGTGCGCTCGGGTCAGCGACCCACCATCAGGAACGAGGACGACGACACCAGCTTGGAGAGGCTGAGCCGACGCCACGTCTGCCCTTCTGCGTCACGGAACTGCTCGGACAGCCAGGGCTTGTCGATAATCTGTTTCTCCGGAACCGCCGTCATGGCCGCAACGTTGCGCAGGCCCAGCATCCGGCTCACCACCAGCGTGGCATTGAAAGTCAGCGAGGGGGACAGCGTCAGAAGACGCGATTCCTTGGACAGCGGCGTGAAGTTTCCGCCCATGAAGCGCGCAAGATCCACCACCGTGAAAAGCGCACCACGCACGTTCACCACCCCCAGGAACCAGTCACGGGTGAGCGGCACCTGCATGATCGAGGCGGAGGGCATCGGCACGATCTCGCCGGCTTCAGCCAGTTCGACCAGATAGCGATCTTCTCCGATCATCAGCGCCAGATGTGTGGCCGAGGCACCCTTGCTCCCCTTCTCTTCCACATCCTTCGCTGCACCCGCATGGGTGGGGGAAGCGGCTGCCGTGGCGGCCTTCCCGACTTGCTGACTCACGGTCTCGATGGCACTCATGTCACTGCTCCATGGTCAGGCCGGAGATCTTGGACAGCAGCAGCTCCGGTTCGACCGGCTTGACCAGGTAGTCACGCGCCCCCTGGCGCAACCCCCAGATACGGTCGCTCTCGGCGTTCTTGCTGGTGCAAAGGATCACATGCACATCCTTCATCGCCGGATCCCGGGCGATGGCGCGAGTGGCCTGAAAGCCGCTCTTGCCGGGCATCACCACATCCATGATGACGATGGAAGGACGTTCGGCCTGCACCTTCTCCAGAGCTTCGTCGCCGTTCTCGGCCGTGATCACCTCATAACCCTCTTTCACCAGCAGCGATGCCATGAAGAACCGCTCGGTGGGCGAATCATCGACGATCAGAATCTTTCGTGCAGTCTGGGCATTCATGCTGTCTCTCCGCCAATCAGTTCGGCATGCCAGCCGCAGCCAGCTCCTGGTCGGCGCGACGGCTGTGAGCCTGCACGCACTTGAGCAGGCTGTCCTTGGTGAACGGTTTGGTCAGATACTCTTCCGAGCCCACCAGGCGACCCCGTGCACGGTCAAAGAGACCGTCCTTGCTGGAGAGCATGATGACCGGGGTATTCTTGAAACGCGGGCTCTTCTTGATCAGCGCGCAGGTCTGGTAGCCGTCCAGTCGCGGCATCAGCACGTCGCAGAAGACGATGTCCGGCCCGTGGTCGGACAGTTTGGCCAGCGCGTCGAAACCGTTCTCGGCCAGAACGACCACGCAGCCAGCCTGTTTCAGAAAGATCTCCGCACTCCGGCGAATGGTGTTGCTGTCGTCGATCACCATGACCGTCAGTCCGGCGATGCTTTGGGTGCCGCTCATTTCCTGCCCTCAAGTCCAGTTGATACCGATGTGAGCGCCGCTGCACGCCTTTCGGAAAGCCGGCCAGCCGACTCCCAGGCATTCCCGCATCGGTCACGTCCGCGTATTAAAGGGAAAGATGTCACGCCTCGCCCCCCATCTCCGACGAGCCCGCAACAGTGCCGGACCAATGGTTGGCGGGTTGTGGCGCGCCGTGGCACGGACTTCACCCCGTCGGCGGGGCAAAAGACAGGGGCCGGCACCGCTGGCTCCGGTATGATCAGGCATGCTGGAACGGACCGGCCTGGACCGCGATCCGGCCCGCTTTCTCGCGCTGGGTGGGGTGGCGGCCGGAGGGCTGACAAGCCATTTCATGCCCCGTTCTCCCCCTGCCTGCCGTCATCCTTGCCCGCCATCATTCATGGAGACCGCCATGCTTCCCGCCCCTTCCCCCGACCACCCGGAAAGACAGGCCCGCCGCGCCCTCATCCACGGGGTCTATGCCATTACCGCCGACGAAGGGGACACGACACGTCTGCTGGCCGACGTGGAGGCCGCGCTCTCAGGCGGCATCCGCATCCTGCAGTACCGCAACAAGCATGCCGACATCGCGCTGAAGCGGCAGCAGCTGGAAGCCCTTAAACCCGTGTGCGCGCGGCATCAGACGCTGCTGATCGTCAACGATGACTGGCGGCTGGCCGCCGAGCTGGGCATCAAGGCCGTTCATCTGGGTGAGGATGACGGCGATATCGAGGAGGCCCGTCAGGCGCTGGGGCCCGGGTCGCTGATCGGGGTGTCGTGCTATGCCAGCGTGGAGCGGGCTCAGGCACTGGCACCGGTGGCCGACTATCTGGCTTTCGGGGCGCTCTTTGCGTCGGGCACGAAACCACTGGCACGCCCTGCCCCGCTGTCGGTCTTTCAGGAGGTGCAGGCGCTGTCTCTGGCGCGCCCGCTGGTGGGCATTGGCGGCATCGATGCCGACAACATCGGTTCGGTGCTGGCGGCCGGGGCCGATGCTGCCGCCGTCATCGGCGCACTGTTCCGGCAAGGGGATGTGCGGGCGGCCGCGCAGCGGCTGGTGGCCGCTGCCACCCGCCCCTGATCACCAGGGTTTCAGCGGCAGCACGTCCAGCACGCGACCGTCCTTTCGATCCACCAGCACGGTGGCATCGCTCTCCTCACCCTTCAGCGGCAGGTAGCCTGCCTCGGCGTCGGAAAGGCCGGCCTTCTTCAGCGCGGCATCCAGCACGGTCTGATCATCCGGGTTGAGATTCCGAAGCGCCTTCAGGTCCAGCGCCCGCGCCTTGACGGTTTCCTTCTGGTTTTCCAAGGGTTCGTACCACTGCGGGAAGTGCTGCAGATCGCGGCCACCGAAGGCCGATTCCACCAGCACGTCCTGGCGCAGCTTCTCGTCAGCAGGCGGATTTGTCGCCGACCATCGGGGACCGAACCAGTTCCGTTGCGCCAGCGGATTGCTGGCGGCGGCCTGCAGGTCCTCGGCCTGCAGGTCGGCACGCGAGACGGCCTCGAAGCGGTCCTTCACGAAGACCAGATAATGCGGGCGCCCTGCTTCGACGGTGTGCAGGCCATAGCCCAGAGCCAGCACCTGCACCAGGCCGATCAGCGCCAGGTCCATCGGCAGGCTCTTCTTGCGCCGGTCAAAGACCATGAAGGTCATGATGGGCCCCAGGCTCACGTCCACCGCCAGCAGCAGCACCAGGATGGTGCCCACGCCGGCCACGGCGGCCAGGGGTCCGGCATACCAGTACCGATAGACAATGAGCAGCACCAGGCTGGCAATGGCCAGCGAGATGCCCAGGTGGCAGCCTGCCGCACGAAAGCGTGCGCGCAGGGCATCACCACGCCAGCTGTCCCGCCACGGCAGTTTCTGCGGTGGGGTTGTGGAAGTTGCTGCGGAGCTTGCATGTGCCATGGTCAGCCGGTCCTTCAGGTTGCATCTTGAACACGGCGGGCAAGCCTAAGCATCCAGGCACCAGCGGGCAGCACTGGGCGGACGAACGGCCATTGGCAGCAGCTGTCGTCAGAATGATGGCGTGGTGGAGCAACAGGGGCGACAGGGGAAGCCGGTGCAGCAGGTGCGCAGGCGGAAGCCGGGGCAACGAGGACGGCAGGTGCCACGGGAGCCACCGGGACAGCTGGATAATCCGACCCGGGGGTGCAGACAGTCAGTCGATGACCAGCACGTCGCCGGTCTGCAGGATGCGGGGCTGGAAGCGCCCGGCCCAGGTCTCGATCTCGTGGGCGATCAGATCGCGGTCCGAGGGCTTGAGATGCGTGATGTGTATCTGGGGATCGACACACAGCCGGGCCAGCTCTTCGGACAGCTGGATGGGGTACAGATGCTTGGCGGTGACGGCCAGGTCCCGCTCGCGGTTGGCGAATGCCGTTTCCAGGATGAGATGGCGCAGGTCCGAAATGCCATTGACGGTGCGCCAGAATTCCTCGGTGGGCAGCGTGTCACCCGAATAGACGAGGCTGCCGGCCGGGCCCCCGATGTGAAAGCCCACGGCCGGCACGGTGTGGTTGGCGGTGATGGGTCGGATGGTGCGGTTGCCGATCTGCACGGGGTGGCCCACCTGCAGCGGGCTGTAGACCATCCACGGCCGCTCGAAGTGCGGGATCTCGGTGAAGTCGGGCCAGATGACCCAGTTGAAGATGTGGTCCTTCAGCGCCTGGATGGTCTCGGGCAGGGCATGGACAATGATGGGCCGTTCCCGACTGCTGCCCACGGTGTCGAGCATCAGCGGCAGCGCGCAGATGTGGTCAAGGTGGGAGTGGGTGAGAAAGACGTGGTCGATGCGCCGCATGTCCTCGACGGACAGGTCCTCGACGCCGGTGCCGGCATCGACCAGGATGTCGTGGTCGACGAGGAAGGATGATGTGCGAGCCGGACGCCCCGGTCTGCCCGCCGTTCCCGGCGTGCCACCGAGTCCACCGCTGCAGCCGAGGATATGGAAGCGCATGGATCGCATTAGAGCACTGCCGTGCCCTCCGGCGACACCCTGTTGACATAGCGTCTCGGACAAAATACACGCACCCTTTCGGTCCTGCCCGGAACGTCTGTTTCACCCAACGGCGCCAGCTCGACACGGATCACCTGGCTGGCCGTCATCTCGCCCACCAGCACCGGCAGGCCGTAGCGTTTGGTGAGTGCTTCCAGCCGGGCGGCCAGGTTCACGGCATCGCCAATGGCGGTGTAGGCGCGCCGCAGCTGGGAGCCCATGTCCCCGACGCGGGCGGTGCCGGAGTTGATGCCGATGCCGATGACCAGCGGAGGCAGACCGCGCCGTGCGAAGTCGCGGCTCAGCTCCTCGGCAGCATCCTGCATGGCAATGGCGGCGACGACGGCGGCGCAGTCCGGCTGGCCCATGCCGCCCGGGAACGGGCAGAACCGGTCGGGGTTGGTCCCGATGAGCGCGGCCCGGCGGTGGAACCAGATCGCGTCGAAGGCGATCTGGAGCTTGGCGTAGTCGAAGGTCCTGTCGTACGAGGCGACGACCAGGTCGATGCGCGCGGGGTCCTCGCTCATGGGGATGCCCGCGCGCGCGAAGGCGTCGATGAGCGGGGGCTCGGCGATCGGGTAGACGACCTGCCCCGGTTTGTTCTCCAGGATCCACTCGGTGGTGGTGGCGACCGTGCCGATGACGTCCTCGACGGGGGTTGGCAGTCCGAGGCGGCTGAGCTTCTCCGCGTACTGCGACGGGTCCTTGGTCGGGTTGTTCGTCAGGTAGCGCACCGGGATGGAGCGGGCGCGGAGCTCCTCGACGAGGCGGCGGGCACCGGGGAGCAGGTGGTCCCCCAGGTAGATGGTCCCGTCCATGTCGAAGATGTAGGCGTCGTAGAGCCGTTCGGCCCATGCCGCCATTGTGGTGGCGCTCATCGTGCCTCCTTCGCGTGCTGTCGTTCTGGGTGTTCCACGGGCGCGGGGCTCACGAGAACAGGGCGGCCGTGCTCACGACTGCGGTGTTCATGATCCAGATGATGCCGGCGGGCGGATCGATGTGGGTGTCGCCGTGGGCGTAGAAGAGGCGGGCGAGCAGTTCGCCGCCGAACCCGGCGATGATGCCGAACACGGTGCCGATGGCGACTGCCGTAAGGCCCGATCCGGTGATCTCGAAGAAGACCACCGCAGCGAGGCCCGCGGTGATGGTCATGTGGTGGGTGACTGGCCACCGCATGCCCATGGCGACGAAGAAGATGCACAGGGAGGAGAAGGCGAAGGGGACGACTTGGGCGTTGTTGATGATGACCTGCGGGTTGGCAGAGGCCGGGGCGATGTGCCCGACCAGCATGGCGGCGGTGCCCGAGGCGAGTAGCGAGGCGAATCCGGACACCGTGAGCAGCTGGAGGGGCTTCTCCTGCCAGTCGAGCCAGCGCGTGGTGCCCTCCGGGGGCGTGGGCGCGTGGAACACGGGGGTCTTGCCGAACATGATGCGGGCGACGATGCCGGATGTGACGACCGTGAGCGCCACGGAGTCGGTGTGCCCGCCGAACCACGGGATCAGGACGATGAGCTTGTGGAGGACGTAGCCGCCGACGCCGTAGAGCGCGCCGACCACGAGGACGTCGGGCCTGCCCAGCCCGGCCAACGGCGAGTTGATGTCGCGCGCCCCCCCTGGTAGTAGGCCCTTCCGCGCCGCGTAGGAGGCCGCGCCGACGCCTCCGGCGAACGCGATGTGGGGGCCGAAGACGGGGCCGAAGGCGACGTAGTCGAGGTAGATCAGGGCGGGCAGCACGAAATGCGCAATGAGAGGAATGCCGAAAAAAAAGATGGCAAAAATGGGAAGGGGGATGCGCACAAAGATGGGGAGCAGGTAGAAGAGCAGCAATATAAAAAACAGTTTTTTGGCGAGGCTTTTTGAATCAACCGTGGCAAATGGACTGAGCGGTACGGGATCTTGCTTCATGCCCCGGCAGATACGCGCGCTGTTGTCAGTGATTTTGCTGAGAAGGAGGGGGATTGCCGCGACAATCAGGAGTTGCGGGCGGAGGAATACACCAAAATACAGGGATCTGTTTAGCCCACAAACGACGGATAGACCGATGGTCGTGCCTATCAGGGTGATGTAGGCAATATTGCCCGGTTTGCAGGTGTAGATGATGCT
>ERZ773087.2040-NODE-2040-length-11312-cov-6.723461_pt1 | contig 11312 bp, 9 predicted proteins | sample MGYA00511375_ERZ773087 | MGnify/ENA primary metagenome ERZ773087 (study PRJEB29015, sample SAMEA2737995) | human oral metagenome | biome: human oral; feature: human-associated habitat; material: dental | place: China | collected 2063 ...
GCCGGTTGGCCGAGGCGGTGGGGGGTAGCTGGCTGACCTGCACGTCGGAGAACATCACGCCGGCACGCTCGAAGAGCTTGCCATCGTCCAGCACGCAGCTGATGCCGCTGCCCTGGGTGGGGCTGTCGGGCTCGCGCTGCCAGGCATCGCGCAGGAAACGGTCGCCGCCGATGTTCTCAAGGCCCGCCACGATGCGGGACTGCAACCCGGCAAACCAGGCGGCGATGGCGTCATGTTCGGCCGGGGAAGCGGGCAGGGCCGTGGAGTTCATGATGATTGTTCTGGGGGATGAGTTGCAGGGATGAGGAATGCGGCCCAAGGCCTGAGGCTCGAGGCAGGCAAGGACACCTGCCCCGGTCGGGAAAGCCGCTTCAGGAATGGCGCTGGTTGGCCGGCAGCCCCAGGTGGCCGATGTCGCTGCGGTACTGCATGCCGTTGAAGTGGATGCCGCGCACGCCTTCATAGGCACGCGTCTGCGCCATCTTCAGCGAATCGCCCAGCCCCGTCACGCCCAGCACCCGGCCGCCGCTGGTCACCACGTCCTGGTCCTTCTGGGCCGTGCCGGCGTGGTAGACGAAGAGGTCGCCCCCTTCGGCATTGCCGTGTGCCGGATGGCCGGTGATCACGTCGCCCAGCTCCGGATGGGCCGGGTAGCCGGCTGCGGCCAGCACCACGCACAACGCGCTGCGGCGATCCCACTCGGCTTCCACCTGGTCCAGCCGGCCGTCGATGCCGGCCTGGATGAGCTGGCCCAGCGGCGTCTTGAGGCGGCTGAGGATGGCCTGCGTCTCGGGGTCGCCCAGCCGGCAGTTGAATTCCAGCGTGTTCAGGCTGCCGTCCTTGCCGATCATCAGACCCGCATACAGGAAGCCCGTGAACGGCGTGCCCTCGTCGGCCATGCCGCGGATGGTGGGCAGGATGATCTCGCGCAGCGCGCGCGCATGGATGTCGGGCGTGATGACCGGGGCAGGCGAATACGCGCCCATGCCGCCGGTGTTGGGGCCTTGGTCGCCGTTGAGCAGGCGCTTGTGGTCCTGGCTGGTAGCCAGCGCCAGCACGTTGCGGCCATCGGCCATCACGATGAAGCTGGCTTCCTCGCCGGTCAGGAAGGCCTCGACCACGACCCGCGCCGTGTCCTTGCCGTCCTTGCTGCCGCCGGTGAAGTCATCGCCCAGGAACTGGTCGACGGCCGCATGGGCTTCGGCCACCGTCTGGGCCACCACCACGCCCTTGCCGGCCGCCAGGCCGTCGGCCTTCACCACGATGGGCGCACCCTGACGGGTGATGTAGTCCTTGGCGGCCGCCGGGTCGGTGAAGGTCTCGTAGGCGGCCGTGGGGATGCCATGGCGCTTCATGAAGGCCTTGGCGAAGTCCTTCGACGCTTCCAGCTGTGCCGCCGCCTTCGTGGGCCCGAAGATGGGCAGCCCCTGCTTGCGGAAGGCATCGACAATGCCCTTGGCCAGCGGTGCCTCGGGGCCCACCACGGTGAAGGCCAGATTCTCGCGTCGGGCAAACAGCGCCAGAGTCTCGATGCTGGTGACCGGCAGGTTGCAGATACCGGGCTCCAGGGCCGTGCCGGCATTGCCGGGCGCCACGTAGACCGTCTCGAAGGCGTGCGAGCGGGCCAGAGCCAGTGCAATGGCGTGCTCGCGTCCGCCGCCGCCCACCACCAGGCATCGTTTCCGGGCTGTCATGTCGTTCATTCCTCGTCGATGACGGCGTTGGTGTAGACCTGCTGCACGTCGTCGACGTTTTCCAGCGCGTCCAGGATCTTCTGCATCTTCACCGCATCATCGCCGGTCAGTTCCAGCTCGTTCTGCGGCTTCATGGTGATCTCGGCCACCTCGGCCTTCAGGCCGGCTGCCTCCAGCGCCGTCTTCACGGCGATGAAGTCGCCCGGCTCGGTGATGACTTCCAGCGAACCGTCGTCGTTGGACAGGATGTCCTGTGCGCCGGCTTCCAGGCCCACTTCCATCAGCTTGTCCTCGTCGGTGCCGGGGGCGAACACGAGCTGGCCGCAGTGCGTGAACTGGAAGGCCACCGAACCGTCGGTGCCCAGGTTGCCGCCGTGCTTGGTGAGCGCGTGACGAACGTCTGCCACCGTGCGGGTGCGGTTGTCGGTCAGGCAGTCGATGATGACCGCCGCGCCGGCCACACCGTAGCCCTCGTAGCGGATTTCTTCATAGTTGACGCCTTCCAGACCGCCGACGCCGCGCTGGATGGCGCGCTGCACCGTGTCCTTGGGCATGTTGCCGTCAGCGGCTTTTTCCATGGCCAGCCGCAGACGCGGGTTCATGGCCGGGTCGCCGCCGCCCATCTTGGCGGCCACGGTGATTTCCTTGATCAGCCGCGTGAAGAGCGCGCCGCGCTTGGCGTCCTGGCGGCCCTTGCGGTGTTGAATGTTGGCCCACTTGGAATGGCCTGCCATGCTCGGATCCTCTGGGGGAAGGGCGGTTGCCTGTGGCCGGGGCGTGACGCTCCGCCATGGCAAGCCGCAGGGTTCACAATGATCTACATCGGCACGCTGCATGCCGCCGGTGGAGCGGGGTTGCGAGCGCGCGGCATCCGGGTACTCTGGTCTAAGATAACCGGTTGGGAGCCGCCTCGTCAGGCCCGTGCAAGAGCCACCGGGACAGGCATCCCGAATGCCCAGGAAGGGGGGTGCGGCCCATGGGGATGCCCTGCGAGGCTGCCTCATCCCTTCCCAAGCGCGCGATTTTACCATTCAGCCGACCGTTCGCCCCGCGTCTTGCGCCGGCGATCGGCCCTTCATGCGGCGTCTTCTGCGGCCGCTTCCGGCCCATCCCTTTCCGGAGCCTTCGATGTCCGACACCCTTTCCCCCCTGCTGATCGGCAAGAACGACACCTTCGAGGCCGTGCTGCTGCCGGCGCTGGGCAACCGTCACGGCCTCATCACCGGCGCCACCGGCACCGGCAAGACCGTCACCCTGCAGCGCCTGGCCGAGCAGTTCTCGGCCATCGGTGTGCCGGTGTTCATGGCCGACGTGAAGGGGGATCTCACCGGCATCTCCCAGCCGGGCCAGATGAGCCCCAAGCTGCAGACCCGGCTGGAGCAGCACGGCCTGCCCGCGCCGCAGTTCACGGGCTTTCCGGTCACGCTCTGGGATGTCTATGGCAAGCAGGGACACCCCGTACGCGCCACCATCTCCGACATGGGGCCGCTGCTGCTGTCGCGCATGCTGGGCCTCAACGACACGCAGGAAGGCGTGCTCAACCTCACCTTCAAGGTGGCGGATGACAACGGCCTGCTGCTGCTGGACAGCAAGGACCTGCGCGCCATGCTGCAGTACGTGGGCGAGAACGCCAAGCAGTTCACCAACCAGTACGGCAACGTCTCGTCGGCCTCCATCGGCGCCATCCAGCGCAACCTGCTCACGTTGGAGCAGCAGGGCGCCGAGCGCTTCTTCGGCGAGCCCATGCTGAAGCTCACGGACATGATGCGCACTGCCCCGGACGGGCGCGGTGTCATCAACATCCTGATGGCCGACCAGCTGATGAACGCGCCCAAGCTCTACGGCACCTTCCTGCTGTGGCTGCTCTCCGAACTCTTCGAGCAGCTGCCCGAGGTGGGCGACCAGCCCAAGCCGAAGATGGTCTTCTTCTTCGACGAGGCCCACCTGCTGTTCGATGACGCGCCCAAGGCGCTGCTGGACAAGATCGAGCAGGTCGTGCGCCTGATCCGCTCCAAGGGCGTGGGTGTCTATTTCATCACCCAGAACCCGCTGGACGTGCCCGAGAGCGTGCTGGGCCAGCTGGGCAATCGCGTGCAGCATGCGCTGCGCGCCTTCACCCCGCGCGACCAGAAGGCCGTGCGCACCGCTGCCGAGACCATGCGCGCCAACCCCGCGCTTGATACCGCAAAAGCCATCTCCGAGCTGGGAGTGGGCGAAGCCCTGGTCTCGTTCCTGGATGCGAAGGGCACGCCCGGCATCGTGGAGCGCGTCTGGATTGCCACGCCGGCCTCCCGCATCGGTCCGGCCACGCCCGAAGAGCGCCAGACCTTGCTGGCTGCCTCGCCGGTGGCTGGCGTCTACGAGCAGGCTGTTGACCGCGAATCCGCCTATGAAGTGCTGCGCGACCGGGCTGCCGGTGCGGCAGCAGGCGGGGCAGGCGCCTCCAAAGGTGGGGCGAGCGGTGCCGGTGGCATGGATGGCTGGGGCAACCATGGCGGCAGCGGCCAGGCCGGGGCACAGACGCAGGGCACCGCCGGATCGGGCGGCTTCCTGCAGGATGCACTGGATGGCCTGCTGGGTGGCGTCAGCGGCAGCACGACCAAAAGCAGTGGCAAGACGGCCAGCCGTCGCAGCGACTCCGTGCTGGAGACCGCCGCCAAGAGCATGATGCGCTCGGTGGGCTCGCAGGTCGGTCGCGCACTGGTGCGCGGCATTCTGGGCTCGCTCACCGGCAAGAGCCGCTGATGCCTGTCTGCCGCTGGAAGCCCGAGCATCTCGGGCTCTTCTATGGCCTGCTGGGCTCCATGCTGTTTGCCTGCAAGGGCATCCTCATCAAGCTGGCCTACCGCCACGGCGTCAGTACCGAGACCTTCCTGGGCCTGCGCATGATGTGGGCTGCCCCCTTCTTTGCCTGGGTGGCCTGGCGCAGCGACGGCGCGATCCTGCGCCAGCGCTGGCGCAGGCAGACCCCCGCAGGTGTAACGGGACTGTCCGACGATGCGACGCCCGGTGTGGACAGTGTCTGGCGATCCGGCGATGTCTGGCGCGTGGCGGGCCTGGGCTTTTCGGGCTATTACCTGGCCAGCTACCTGGACTTCCTGGGGCTGCAATACGTCTCGGCCGGCCTGGAGCGGGTGCTGCTCTATCTCGGCCCCACCTTCGTGCTGCTGCTGTCCGTGTTCTGGCTCAAGCGTCCGGTCAGCCGCACCCAGTGGACGGCGCTGGGCGTCAGCTATCTGGGCGTGATCCTCGTCTACCTGCACGACCTGGACGGCAGTCTGCAGGTCAATGTGCCGCTCGGCAGTGCCCTGGTGCTGGGCAGCTGCCTCAGCTATTCCTTCTACCTGGTGGGCGCCGGTGAGATGGTCCGCCGCCTGGGGCCCATGCGGCTGACAGCCTGGGCCAGCCTCGTGGCCTGCGTGCTCTGCGTGACCCAGGCGCTGCTGGTCGGTGGGGGCGACATGTTTCGCCAGCCGACCGAAGTGCAGGGCATCGCCCTGATGACGGCCATCTTCTGCACCGTCTTCCCGCTCTTTCTGACCACGGCCTCCGTCAATCACCTGGGGGCGGGCAAGGCGGCGCAGGTGGGCATGATCGGCCCGGTCTGGACCATCTTTCTGGGGGCTGTCGTTCTGGGTGAACCCACGGGCGGCCTGCAGATCGTGGGCACGGCCGTCGTCATCCTGGGGGTGCTGATCCTGAGCCGCGCCGCCACCCGGGGGTGATGCCGCAATTTTGCAACCTGAGCACACGGTAGGACACTGGCAGACTTGCGCAGCAGGACTGGGCAACGCTTGGGCCAGATGAGGTCGCGGCGTTCACCCTTCCATCCATTCGAACGGAAAGAATCCCACCATGACCGATCGTCGTTTCGCCTCCGTCGCCCGCGTCTACGGAGAAGCCGGCTGCCAGAAGCTCTGGCAGTCCCATGTCGTCGTTGTCGGTATTGGCGGTGTCGGCTCCTGGGCGGCCGAGGCGCTGGCACGCAGCGGCGTGGGGCGCCTCACCCTCATCGACCTGGACCACGTGGCCGAGTCCAATATCAACCGCCAGGTCCACGCGCTCACCAGCACGCTGGGCGCTGCCAAGGTCGAGGTGATGGCACAGCGCATCCGCGACATCTCGCCCGACATTTCCGTGCATCCTGTTGACGAATTCATCGAGCCCGGCCAGGAAGCGCAGCTGATCCCCGCGGACGCCGATCTTGTCATCGACGCCATCGATGCCGTGGCGGCCAAGGCGTCGCTGATTGCCTGGTGCGTGGCGAACGACAAGCCCGTGATTGCTTGCGGCGCCGCCGGAGGGCGCACCGATCCCCTTCAGCTGCGGGTGGAAGACCTTTCCCGGACCACGGGGGATGCGCTGCTGTCGGCCGTGCGTGCGCGGTTGCGCCGGCATCATGGCTTCCCGCGAGGGGATGGCACAGCGATGCCGTCTTCGGTCAGCCGTGTTGAAACATCGAGCGCGTCGGCCCATAGCCCGGCGCAGGAAGGCGAAGGTGCGCCAGGCCACTTTTCGGCTCAGGATGTGCAGCCGGTTCCGGCTGCACAGACCCCACCTCCGTCCCGTCGGCGCCGCAAGGGCGATCCTTCCCGCTTCGGCGTGCCGGCCATCCATTCGCCTGAACAGATTGCCGGCACCCGTCCGAAGGGTGAGGGCGGCGGCATGCCGCTGGCCTGCGCCGGCTACGGTTCGCTTGTCACTGTCACCGCCAGCATGGGCCTGGCCGCAGCCAGCCAGGCCATTGCGCAGTTGCTGCGCTGAATGCCATCAGGAAACCTGGCCCGCAGCGCCACAGTGGCCTGCGAGTCAGTCCTGTCGGGATCGGTCGCATCCTTCACCTGGACGCCAGGGGCGTGCATGAAGTCCAGAGGTGGAGGAGAAGCCGCATCAGGGCGCGGGCTTCTCCGATCGACGGAGAAAATCAGCCCGTCACTGCGGGAAACGACCCCGCCAGTACTCGAAGCCCTTCTCGCCTTCATAGACTGAACGGTCGTCGACGAGGTACTGGTCAACGACCTGCAGCTGCTGGCCGCGCTGCCAGTTGGCCGGTGCCTGCCAGACGACGCACTGCAGGCGTTTGGTATCCGGGCGCTCAATGTTCCAGCACAGCTTGGCCTGCTGGTCGGAGTCCCCCTTCAGGAGCAGCAGCTTGGCCAGGTCGCCCACCTGGGTGCCCCACTGCTTCAGCAGACCGTAGGAGGCCACACCGTCCAGCCGGAAGCTGAAGGGAATATCGATACCACCAATCGACGGTCTGTCGCTGCCGGCGCTGACGACATCACCCAACGTGGCAGAGTCTGCTGTGATCGTCAGGGGCACCGAAATGCCCTGGCTATTGAATGGGCGCAGAATTTTCTCGCCCAGATACTGATGCCGCGGGTGCGGCGCGCTGCCCACGCTCAGCGAATACTCGCCCGGTGCGGCGGCATGGTACTGGTAGTACTGGGCATCGCATATGATGTTGCCCAGCGCGGCAAACGGACTCTGCAAGCCGGGGCTGTTCGGGGTCGTCTTCTGATAGTTGCTGGGGTTCAGACCCGTATCCGCGCGAAGCTCCGGCAGCTCCAGCGGCTGTCCCGTCGTGACGCGTGTGCCGTTGTACGACGTGGCGTGATGAAGGTTCAGGCAGCCTTTCTGATCCAGCATGGTCAGCAGCGCATCGCCGCGCACACCGGCGGCCGAGATGGGGGCTGTCTGCGGCGCAGCCTGGGTGACGGTGCTGGCTTCTGCCGTATCGGCTACCGCCGTGCGGTTCGCAGCCGTGGCTGAGCTGATGGTACCGGAGGCATCGGTGGCAGGGGCAGCGGCAGATTCCGCGTTGGCAGGGCTTGCCGGGGCAGCGGCGGCAGCTTGTGCGGCGTCGGCGGCTTGAGTGGTGTTGGCAGCCTGTGCGGCATCACCGGCCTGAGCTGCCGCGTTGGCCTCCTCCGTATCTCCAGCCTGGGCTGCATCCGCCTTGGTGGCGTGCTTGGCCGTGGCCGCCGGTGTGGTTCCCGAGAGGGCCTTGGTATCGACATGGCTGTCGTCATGGCTGCTGCCACTCCCGCAGGCGGCCAGCAGGATGGCCAGTGCAGCAGCTGTCACGGGCACGCGGTACGTGTTGCCAGGAATCGTCATCGTTCACCTCCTTGGTAGGGCTGCACCGTGCAGCCTGGTTGGAAAGCTGCTCATGAAAAAACAGCTTAGTTCCAACTTCATGCCGCTGTGAACCGCAAAGCCTGTCCCGTTCGGGAAAAGAAAGGGCAGGGGGCTCCCATAATTCGGGGGGGGCTCCATTCGCAGGGCAGGGGTTGCACAGGAGACGGACGCGATGCCGGCGTGACGCTCGTTCATCAGGATGACCGGGTGAACAGGATCTTCTCGTCGGGAGCCAGTCATGCGTCGTCGTCGCATATCAGGGTAATCGCCAATAAGCGGGAGGCGGGTGAAGTGGCCATCTCGCTCTACACTGCGCACTCCGCTCCACGAGAACCCGTTCAGAGGCGTCCTCAGGGGCGCCACGCACCGACTGGTGCTCATGAAAGGAGATACACCCCGATGTTTCAATCAACCTTCATCCCTGTCGGTGATTCATTGTCAGCGCGTACCGCATCCGCGGGCCTTGGACGGGCAACGTCATGCGCCCCCCTTCGTGCAGGGCTGCGTGCGGGTGTTCTCGCGTTGGCGGTCTCGCTGGGAGGACTCACGGTATCGTCCACGGTGAGCGCCGCCGAGCCTCGCCGCCCCGAGTGCGTGGCACCTGCCAAGCCCGGTGGTGGTTTCGATCTCACCTGCCGGCTGACACAGACGTCCCTGAAGGAAGGAGGGGTACTCAAGCGTCCCATGCGCATTGTCTACATGCCGGGCGGTGTGGGTGCTGTGGCCTATAACAACATCGTGGCCCAGCGCCCGGATGAAGGCGGGGCCATCGTGGCGTTCTCTGGTGGTTCGCTGCTGAATCTGGCGCAGGGCAAGTTTGGTCGCTACTCGGCCGATGATGTGCGCTGGCTGGCCGCCATTGGTGCTGATTATGGGGTCGTTGTCGTGCGCGATGACTCGACGTATCAGACGCTGGGCGCGCTCATGGATGCGCTGAAAAAGGATCCTGCTGCCGTGGTGTTCGGAACGGGCGGGTCCGTCGGCAGCCAGGACTGGATGAAGGCCGCGCTGACCGCTCGCGCGGCTGGCATTGATCCTCGCCAGATGCGCTTCGTGGCCTTCGAAGGCGGCGGGGAAGGCATCACCGCCTTGCGTGGCAATCATGTGCAGGTCTTCATGGGGGATGCTGCCGAAGCCGCTGCGCAGCTCGAAGGCGGGGCCCCCATCAAGGTTCTGGCGGTCTTTCATGGTGAACGCCTGCCAGGTCGGCTGAAGGATGTGCCAACGGCCAAGGAACAGGGCTATGACATCGAATGGCCCATCATCCGTGGCTTCTACATGGGACCCAAGGTGTCGGACGAGGATTATCAGTGGTGGCAGCAGGCCCTGGAGAAGACCATGCAAACCGAGAGTTTTGCCAAACTGCGCGCACAGCAGGGTCTGTACCCGTTCTCGATGACGGGCAAGGAACTGGATGCCTATGTCAAGGCACGGGTGAAGGAGTACGCGAATCTGGCGAAGTCCTTTGGCCTGGTGCAGGAGCCCTGAGCACGGAGACGCCATGAACAATCGCATCCTGGGGCTCGGCGCACTGTCGCTGGCGGCTTTCATGCTCTGGTTTGGCTACGGCCTTCAGGCGCCGGTGGCCTATGAACCCCTCGGCCCCGCAGCATTCCCCGTGGTTGTGTCCGCCATCATGGCCTTGTGCGGCGTCCGTCTGCTGCTCAAGGGCGGCGGCCATGCCGAGCCCTTGCCACCCGGGGCTCTGGGGCGAATCCTCGCCGTTGTGCTGGTGCTGGTTGCCTATGCCGTGGTGTTCGAGCCCCTGGGCTTCATTCCGGCCACGGCGTTGATGGTGTGCATGGTCGGCCGATTGTTCGGCGGGAGCTGGGTGAAGACGCTGACGGCCGGCGTGGTGGGCAGCATTCTGCTGTTTCTGCTGTTTGATCGCGGCCTGGATGTCGTCCTGCCGCCGGGAATCCTGGAGGCATGGTTGTGAGTCAGGTGCTTTCTCAACTGGGGCAGGGCTTCGGCGTGGCCTTTGCACCCATGAACCTGGGCTTTGCCGCCCTGGGCGCTTTCTTCGGTACGGTGGTGGGGCTGCTGCCGGGACTGGGGCCCATCAACGGGGTGGCCATGCTCATCCCCATCGCCTATGCCATGAACCTGCCGCCAGAGACCGCGCTGATCCTGCTGGCGGCCGTCTACGTGGGGGCGGAGTATGGTGGACGTATTGCCTCCATCCTCATCAACGTGCCGGGTGATGCCGCAGCGGTGATGACCACGCTCGACGGCTATCCGCTGGCGCGCCAGGGTATGGCCAGTGTGGCGCTGTCCCTGTCGGCCTGGGCGTCGTTCGTGGGGTCCTTGGTGGCGTTCTTCGGCATCGTGGCGCTGGCGCCGGCACTGGCGAAATGGGCACTGGCTTTCGGGCCGGCTGAATATTTCGTGCTGATGGTCTTTGCTTTCTGCTGTCTGACAGGGCTGCTGGGGGAGGATCCCGTCAAGGGCATCCTGGCCACCACCATCGGACTGGCCATCTCGACCGTGGGCGTGGATGCCAATTCCGGCGTGTACCGGTTCACCTTCGATGTGCCGCATCTGGCCGATGGCATCGACTTCGTGGTGGTGGTCATCGGTCTGTTCGCCATCACGGAATTGCTGCAGATGCTGGAACGGGCCGTTGCCGGGGCTGCCATCTCGGTTCCGCCGGGTGATCGCAAGCTCTTCAATCTGCAGGAACTGCGCTTTACCTGGCCCACCGTGATGCGAAGTAGCCTGACAGGCTTTGGTCTGGGGGTGCTGCCCGGGGCCGGGGCCAGCGTGGCTTCTGCCATTGCCTATGCCAACGAGAAACGCATTGGCGAGCGTCGGGGGGCAGATGCGAAGTTCGGTCAGGGCGACATGCGTGGGCTGACGGCCCCCGAGTCAGCCAACAATGCTGCGGCCATCGGCTCCTTCATTCCCATGCTGACGCTGGGTGTTCCTGGTTCGGGCACCACGGCGGTGATGATGGGCGCACTGACGCTCTACAACATCACGCCGGGTCCGGTGCTCTTCGATGCACAGCCCCAGCTGGTCTGGGGATTGATCGCCTCGCTGGCCGTGGCCAACGTCATCCTGTTCATCATGAACGTGCCGCTGGTGCGGGTCTTTGCCAGCATTCTGGCCGTGCCCCCCTGGATTCTGATGCCGGGTATCGTCTGCGTCAGCTTCATCGGGGTCTATTCGATCAACGCCTCGACCTTCGACCTGCTGCTCATGCTGGGCATCGGTGCGGTGGGCTACCTGCTGCGCAAGGCGGGGTTGCCGGTTGCACCACTCATCTTGGGCGTGGTGCTGGGGGGGATGATGGAGCAGAACCTGCGTCGGGCGCTGGCCATCTCCAACGGTGACGTTTCGATCCTGTTCTCCAGTCCCGTCACGATATCGTTCTGGGTGCTGGCCGTTGCCGTGTTCGTGCTTCCTGCACTGATCCGCCGATGGAAAGCAAAACGGGGATGAGCGCTGTGGCCGGCTCATCCGGCGCAGCAGCCT
>ERZ773087.2041-NODE-2041-length-11308-cov-5.498978_pt1 | contig 11308 bp, 10 predicted proteins | sample MGYA00511375_ERZ773087 | MGnify/ENA primary metagenome ERZ773087 (study PRJEB29015, sample SAMEA2737995) | human oral metagenome | biome: human oral; feature: human-associated habitat; material: dental | place: China | collected 2063 ...
ACGCTGAAGCGCTGGGGCCGAAACTTGCTATCGGCTCGGAGCATGGACGAGGTGTTTCGGACGCAGTGAGCGGGGTTGAGCTTTTCGCTTGGCTGGGGACGGGGGCTGCTTGGCTGCTTGCATTTTGGGGCTTAGCCAAGCCCCTCATTTTCAGGTTGCGCCAGCCTGTGAAAGAAGCCCGTGGTCAGTCACCTTTGTCTGGCTGGGCGTCTTTTGGAACCTTGGCCAGCACGACCAAGAAGTCTTCGCGGCTTCCTTGGGGGGCTTCGGTACGCAGGTGCTCAAGTGTCATGGGTGCGGCAAGCGGTATGAAGCTTGGCTGCTGGAAAAACGATTCATCCAATTCTGGACTCTCCTCATCAAGGGAGGCAGTGATCCGGTCGTCTTCTTCAAGGCTGGGTAGCTGAAGGGCCAGCCCTGACTTGGTAGTGATCCACACGGCGCAGGGGGCTTATGGAAGTATTGTTTTCATCGAATGATGCTTGATCTGCGCAGGCTCTGTCTAGTGTGTCTTAACGGTCTGTGGCTTCATGGGAAAGATAGGGGAGGGCCCATAGACGACGTGTATATGCTGTATGTAAGTGGTAGACCGGTATGTGACGGAGGGCAGGATGTTGCGATGGACAGAGCGGGCGTGGTTTGAAGGATGGAAACAAGGGTGGTATGAAGGGTATCAGTCGGTTAAAGAGGGGACGAGCGGAGGTTGGGAGCTCTCTGATACTGTCCTTCAGGAGAGGCGTAGACGAAGCTTGAAGAGCTTGCTTACTCGATCTGTGGTGGAGCGCTTTGGCGAGCTTGACGATACGGCAAGAGCGCGCCTAGAAGAGGCGGAGGAAGAGCTGTTGGTGCGGTGGTACTTGAATCTCCGGTGGGCTCAGTACCCGGAAGACGTTTTCTGAAAGGGGCAACGAGAGCGGAGGAGGACAGGCATGAGCTGGCTGCGGTTCAACAATAATTCTGCCGTTCAGGTGTAGCCAGAACTGCCCGGTTGCCCAGGCAGCCCTTTTGTGATGACGTTTATTTGTTGTTGGCTGCGCCGACCACGGTGCTGCCAGTCAGGCGGATCGTGGTGTCGCTGGGGTTGCCGCTGGGCACGGCCTTGTCAAAGGTGCTGGAGGCCGGGTCGATCTTGTAGTCGGCCGTTGCGCCGGCGGGCAGGCTGATGTTGGTGGCGACGTGTCGGGCGCTGACGCTGATGAGCGAGATGGGCAGCTGCTGGACGCGGATTCTGGCTGTGGCGACGCCGGCGGCTCTCAGCTCCAGGCTGTCGGCACGCCCGTCGAAGGTCATGCTCATGTGCTCGGCGTGAGTGCTGATCTTGCCGAAGTTGCCCTTGGCATCAATCGACGGTGTGCGCTGGGTGAATCTCACCGAGCTCTTCTCAGTAAGGTTGACAACGACGACGGCCTTGCAAGGCTGGGTGTTGTCGGCACGCTTGATGGTGAGGGTGTCGTTGCCGTTTTCGTTACTGGTGGTGAGGCCGATGGGGCACGGCGCCTCGTCGTTCTGTTCGACGTGTACGCCCGGCAGCAGCGACACGTTGGTTGTGAGATTGACGGTCACGTCGTCACCCTGCACGGTGAGCGACATGGGGTTGTTGGTGGCGAAGGCGATGGCTTCGTCCTGGAAGGTGGCGGCGTGGGCGACGTGGCTGGCTGCCAGGGCGAGGGTGAGCAGGGCGGCTTTCAGGGGGATGTTCTTGGGCAAGTGCACGTGCGTGTTCTCCGGGTGAGTGAATCCACGGCAGCGTAGCACTGCGACATGACAGGCCGTCCATCACTATTCATGGGCCTGACGTGTTACGGATATGTGTCGGGCGTAAGTTGGATTGCTGGTGTTGGAACGTTGTACGGATGTATTGAATGGGCGCTCATTCGGTATCGTCATCGCCCCATGCGCTTCCTATCCACGCTCCCAGTGCAAGCGCCAGGAGGATGTCCGCGCTGCGGTCCGGATGGTTTTCCCATCTGTCGCTTCGGCTTGATGGGGTGTAACGGTAGCGGCGTCGCCGCGCGGTGCGTTCTATTTCGTCGTCAAGGTCTTCGCTGTCGTCATCCTGAAGGTCAACGTAGTCGTCATTCTGGGTGTATGTGTGTTGTCGGGGTATGTCCATGTACGGTTCATGGGACGGGACGTAAGGCAGGTTGAGCCGAATGCGCAGCCAGGCCTCGACCCGAACGCTGAGGGATGCCAGGGGCATCATCAAGACGAGCAGGATGGACAGGAGTGAGAAAGAGAGTGTAAGGATGGTCATGAAGATGATCGTGATGATTACGGTCACGACCACGGCAATGATCAATGTGGTGCTGTCGGTTTCCTGGGAGAGGCTGAATTGGAGGGGAAAGTACCCGGCGAAGCCCAGGATGGACATGAAGACCCAGAGCATCGTATGAATGGCATGACGTTCATCGATGAACGCTCTCAATGGCATGCCCAGAGCCTGTTCTTCGGTCAGGCGATTTGCCTGTCGTGTCCTGTTTCGCGATTTCTGGTCCTGGTGGCCGTCTGTTTGGTGAGTCGCGCCGGGCTCCTCGGGTGGTGTCGACAGATCCGAGTCGTTGATGCCGGTGCGCTGATGCGTCGCGTCCTTCTGGCTGACAACCATCAGTGCACGGCTGCTGCTTAGTTGGACGGATGCGTGTTGTGAGGCGTCCTGGTCAGGGAGATCAGCCGCTGCGGGGAGCATCAAGGCGGGCGTGACGCTCAGTGCGTGCAGGCGAGTCTGGGTTGATTGGCTTTTGCCCGGTTTGGCCAACACCAGGGCGTACGCAAGAATGATGGTGGCACCCGCGATGCCCATGGTGACGTCAAGCTCGTGCCTCGGGGATATGAGGGTGGCGCCGACGAGCAGAAAGGTGCCAAAGGCTGCGCCCGTACCGTAAATGGCGGCGAAGATGTGAGCGATGACAGCGTGTTCGCCTTTCTGCGTGCGGCGGACGACGATGTGGCTCCAGACATAGGCCCAGGTCACCAGGATGCAGAGCAAGGCCAGAGGGACAGCGATGGTCTGGTTCATGGTGGTGCGGGGGAATGCGCCGATGGGGTGGATGGGTGATCTGAGGCCTCGTGGCAATGGGAGTGCACAGGGGGCGCAGCACGTATCGCCAGGGGGACGGATGTGTGCGGCGATGCTGCCACTGGCTGGGTGATGGGCGCGGCGCGACGGCGGCGGGCGGCTGATGCCTGCTGACTGTCGGTGCTCCGGTGGCGGTCTGATGAAGGAGGGGGGGGGCCAGAGGGGGCGCGAGGGCCCGGCGCGATGCGAGTTACGGGCGAGGCCGGCTGTCGTGCTGAAGCAGGGCCTTACTGCTTCTCCGTGGGTGAGGGCGGGGTGGCACGGCCTTCTCCGTAGACGCGGCCGTGGTGCTGGATATCCTGAAGCAGGCCGGCTCGGTATTTGTCGAGATCCCATTTTTCCTTGCAGACGTAGATCTCGAACAGGTCGGCCTGGTGGTTCTTGGCCCACCAGCGCACGCCGGTCTGGATGATCTGGTGCTGCATGACGGTGGAGGCGGCGCGGAGGTCCACCAGATCCACGTCGCAGCCTGCCAGATCTGCCAGGTCGCTGGAGAGGTTGAACAGGGCGATGATGTCGGCGTGGCCCTTGACCAGCACGGCCAGGTCGAGATCGCTGTCCGGGGTGGCGTTTCCGGTGATGCGACTGCCAAAGGCGTAGATGGCCAGCAGGCCGGGCAGGTGGCTGCGCAGGTGCTGGACGATGGGATCGCGGGCCGTGGAGTGCATCTTGGCATGGTACCAGCGGCCTGCGAAGCTGAGTCGGAGCGGCTGATGCCTGCCGACTGTCGGTGACCCGTTGGCGGTCTGATGAAGGAGGCCGGTGCGTTGATGCGCCGGCCTGGGGGACTACGCGAGGGGACGGTCCTTATTCGCCCGACTTGCCGTGCTGATGCCCCTTGGCATGGTCGTGTTTCTTGCCGTGGTGGTGGTCATGCTTCTTGCCGCCGTGGGGGTTGATGGCGCTGATCTGCAGGACGACGGGCTCGTTGCCGGTCTTTGCAAAGTGCTGCTGGCCGGCGGGGTGGGTGAAGATGCTGCCGGGGGGCAGGGTCTGCAGCTTGCTTGCGTCGTAGGTGTTGCCGAAGCCCAGTTGCAGGGTGCCGCTGATGACGTTGACGAAGAAGTAGCCTTCCTTGGGGCCGTGAGGTTGCAGTTCCTTGTTGGCGGGGATCTGGATGCGCAGGATGCGGACGTGGTAGTGGTCGTTGGCGTCCAGGATGGCCTTGCCGGAGGAAAGGTCGATCTGGTCGGGGGTGAGGACCTTGTCGATGCCCTGGGGCACCTGGGCATGTGCGTCGGTGCCGTGGTCGTGCTTGGCGCTGTTGTCGTGGGCGCTGGCCGCCAGGGGCAGGGTGGCCAGGGCGGCGGTGGCCAGCAGGGTGGCGATGGGACGGATGGCGTTCATGGTGTTCTCCTTGGGAGGGTGTTCTGGTTGATGCCGATGGTGGCAGCCATGCTGCCTTTCTCGGGCCATGTGTCTCTCTAGACGTAATGAATGCTAGTTCTATTGATACTTATTCTTGTTGAGGGTTGTCAATGGGCTTTGGCCACGATGAGGCCGGGATGATGGGACAGGGAGGTCGCGGAACGGATCAGGGAGGATCCGTCGAGGACAGGGGCAGACGAGAGGGCAGTGGCCGAGATGGCAGTAGTCGAGCGGCAGTCGAGATGGGGGGCCGAGAAGGGATGATCGCGAGGGAGGATCAGCCGATGGGGGCCTTGGGAGGAGGTGCCTCGGGGGTGATGAGCCTGACGCTGGGGAAGTAGTTGCGATAGCGACGTGGGTCTCGGGTGAGGATGCTCCAGCCCTGTGGGCGGTGCCCGGGTATTCCCCCGCATGGTGCGCTGCCGGGGGCGTGGTAGGGTAGGATTTGCGGTTTCGATGTGCTGACGGGGAGGTTCTTTCATGAAGCGTCGTGCGTTTGCGGGGGCTGCGCTGGGGCTGGCCGGCGGGATGGTGGTGTCTGGTCGGGCCGGTGTGTCGGGCTGGATGACAGAGGCGGTGGCGCAGGAGCCTGCGGCCGGTGCGCTGGTGCGCAAGCCGCTGGTGCTGGGCATGGTGCTGGAGCCGCCGGCGCTGGATCCGACGGCGGGGGCCGCTGCCGCCATTGCCGAGGTGGTGCTGTACAACGTGTTCGAGACGCTGGTGCATGTGGGGCCAAAGGGGGCGCTGTCGCCGCTGCTGGCCGAGCGCTGGTCGGGGTCGGAGGATGGGCTGACGTGGACGTTCCATCTGCGGCCGGGGGTGAAGTTCCAGAACGGGAAGCCCTGTGATGCGGCGGCGGTGAAGTTCAGTTTCGAGCGGGCAGGCCGTGCGGACAGTGTGAACAAGGACCGGGCGTTCTTTGCGGCGATGTCGTCGGTGGACGCGAAGGATGCGCAGACGGTGGTGATCCGGCTGGCGCGTCCGGATGCGGATTTCCTGTTCATGCTGGGGCAGGCCACTGCGGTGATCGTGGAGCCTTCGAGTGCGGCGGGCAACGGGGCGCAGCCGGTGGGAACGGGGCCGTATCGTCTGGGAAGCTGGCGGCGGGGTACGTCGCTGACGCTGCAGGCGTGGCCGGAGTTCCGGGATGCGGCTTCGGTGTCATTCCCGCAGGTGACGTTCCGTTTCATCAGTGAGCCGGCGGCGCAGATGGCGGCGCTGATGGCCAATGAGGTGGATGTGTTTCAGCGGGTGACGGAGCGGGCCGTGGCGCGGCTGAAGGCGAATCCGGCCTGGCAGGTGGTGGTGTCGGGTTCGCGGGCGAAGACGCTGGTGGCTATCAACCATCGGCGCAAGGTGCTGGCGGATGTGCGGGTGCGGCGGGCGATCGCGGCGGCGATTGATCGGCAGGCGGTGCTGAAGGCGGGTCAGCTTGGGCATGGCACGCCGATCGGCAGTCACTACACGCCGGATGCGCCGGGTTACGTGGATATGACGGCGGTGAATGCGCATGATCCGGAGCGGGCCCGGGCGTTGCTGAAGGAGGCCGGGGTGACGCTGCCGCTGTCGTTGTCGCTGACGGTGCCGCCGCCGCCCTATGCGCGGCAGGCCGCGCAGGTGGTGATGGCGCAGCTGGCGAAGGTGGGCATCCAGTGCCGTGTGCAGCAGGTGGAGTGGGCGCAGTGGCTGGAAGGCACGTACCGCAACCACGACTACGATCTGAGCATCATTTCTCATGTGGAGCCGCTGGATCTGGGCAATTTCACGAAGCCGGACTATTACTGGGGCTATCGGTCGCCGCGCTTCGATGCGCTCTATCGGCAGCTGGTGACGGCGGTGAACGAGAAGGAGCGGCTGGATCTGCTGGCGCAGGTGCAGAAGCTGCTGGCCGAGGACTGTGTGCTGGCGTGGCTGTATCAGCCGCACTGGGTGTCGGTGGCCCGCAAGTCGCTGGTGGGGTTGTGGGATGACATGCCGATGCTGGTGAATGATCTGCGGTCGATGCGCTGGGTGAGCTGAGATGAAGGCTGTCGTCTCATGACGCGTTTCCTGCTGGGCCGGTGCCTGGGACTGGTGCTGACGCTGCTGGCGGCCAGTGCCGTGGTGTTCCTGGTGCTGGATGTGCTGCCGGGAGATGTGGCGCAGGTGATGCTGGGTCCGGATGCGGATCCGCAAGCGGTGCAGGCGCTGGCGGTGCAGCTGGGGCTGGATCGGCCGGCCTGGGTGCGCTATGGGCAGTGGCTCTTGGGGCTGTTGCAGGGCGAGCTGGGCATGAGTCAGGCCTACGGGGTGCCAGTGGCGGGGCTGCTGGCCGAGCGGCTGGTGCTGACGGTGCCGCTGACGCTGCTGGCGATGGGGCTGGCCGGCGGCATGGCGCTGCTGGCCGGGGTGTATGCGGCGCTGCATCATCGTCGCTGGGGCGATGTGGGGCTGATGGCGCTGGCGCAGCTGGGCATGGCCACGCCCGGGTTCTGGCTGGGGATGCTGCTGATCGTGGTGTTCTCGGTGCAGCTGGGCTGGCTGCCGTCGGGAGGCTTTGAGGGCTGGGAAGTCGGGCTGTGGCAGGGGCTGCGCTTCCTGTGGCTGCCGGCACTGGCGCTGGCCTGTGTGCAGGGTGCCATTCTGGCGCGCTTCGTGCGCACGTCGATGCTGGAGGTGCAGGGTGAGCCCTTCGTGCGGACGGCGCGTGCCAAGGGGCTGTCGATGCGTCAGGTGCTGTGGGGGCACGTGTTTCGCAATGCCTCCATTCCGGTGCTGACGGTGGCGGGGATGCAGTTTGCGGAGCTGCTGGGGGGCGCGGTGGTGATCGAGAACGTGTTTTCGCTGCCGGGGCTGGGGCGATTGCTGTTCCAGAGCATTGCCAACCGTGACCTGCCGGTGGTGCGCAATGGGGTGCTGCTGCTGGTGGCGATGGTGGTGGTGATCAATTTCCTGGTTGATGTGCTGGCGGCGTGGATCGATCCTCGTCTGCGGGCGCGTGTGCGCTGAGCGGGCGGGCGGATGGTGCCGGTGAACGAGGATCTTCAGACCAGTGCGCCCCGCCGGGATGGCGGGGCAGGGCATGTGGCGGAGTCTACGGCAGGGCGCCTGTCGGAGGACCGTGGTGCGCGGCAAGGGGAAGACATGCCGCAGCAGGGGCACGTTGTCGCGGAGGCGAGGGCGACCGGTTTCTGGCGGCGGGCGCTGCGGCACCCGGGCTTTGTGGTCGGTGCGCTGCTAGTGCTGGCGCTGGTGCTGATGGCGGGGGTGTCGGCGTTCTGGACACCTTACGGGCCGGAAGATCTGGACATGGAGGCGGTGCTGGAGCCGTCTTCGGCGGCGCACTGGCTGGGCACGGATGCCTTTGGGCGCGATGTGGCTTCGCTGCTGCTCTTGGGCGCGCAGGCGTCGCTGCTGGCCGGGGTGATTGCGGTGGGTATCGGGCTGGGGGCAGGGCTGCTGCTGGGGCTTCTGGCCGCGGCCAGGCCGGGGCGCGTGCAGGGGCTGATCATGCGCACGGCGGATTTCATGCTGGCGTTTCCGGCGATCCTGACGGCGATCATGCTGACGGCGGTGTTCGGGGCCGGACTGGGCAATGCCATCGTGGCGGTGGGCATCTACAACATTCCGTCCTTTGTGCGCATCACGCGCGCAGCCGCCGCCGGAGTGTGGTCGCGTGAGTATGCAATGGCGGCGCGGGCCTGTGGGCTGGGGCCATGGCAGATCACGTGGCGGCATGTGCTGCCCAACATCCTGCCGCTCTTGCTGGTGCAGGCAACGGTGCGCTTTGCGGTGGCGATCCTGGCGGAGGCGGCGCTGTCGTTCCTGGGATTTGGGGTGCAGCCGCCGCAGCCTTCCTGGGGGCGGATGCTGGCCGATGCGCAGTCGGTGCTGTTCGAGGCGCCGCTGCAGGCGTTGTGGCCGGGGCTGGCCATCATGCTGGCGGTGCTGGGGCTGAACCTGCTGGGGGACGGGCTGCGGGATCTGCTGGATCCGAAGCTGCGCCGACGTTGAGGAGCAAGGGATGAGGCTGGGACTGACCAATCTGGCGTGGGATCCGTCTCGGGACGAGGCGGTGGCCGGGCTGCTGGCGCGGCTTGGGGTGGATGCCATCGACGTGGCGCCCACCAAGTATTTTGCGGATGTGGCGGCGGTGCGTGAGGCCGAGGTGCGCCGGGTGCGCGACTGGTGGTTGGATCGGGACATCGAGATCACGGGCATGCAGTCGCTGCTGTATGGCACGCAGGGGCTGAACATGTTCGGCCCGCCGGACGTTCAACAGCGGATGCTGGCGTATCTGGCAGCGGTGTGTCGGGTGGGGGCCTGGCTGGGTGCGACGCGGCTGGTGTTCGGGTCGCCGGCCAATCGCAACCGGGCGGGGCTGACCGATGCCGAGGCATGGACGCGGGCGCTGGAGTTCTTTGGGCGGCTGGCGGAGGTGGCGGCCGACGCAGGCGTGACGATCTGCCTGGAGGGCGTGCATCCGCACTATGGCGCGAACTTCATGACGGACACGGCGTCCAGCCTGCGCATGGCCCAAGCGCTGAACCATCCGTCCGTGGGCATCGTGCTGGACACGGCGGTGGTGCAGCTCAATGGCGAGGACATCGAGGCGCTGCTGGCCGAGGGCGCCGCCTGGGTGTGGCACATCCATGCCAGCGAGAAGGACCTGGTGCCGCTGGGGCAGCCTGCCGGCGCGCGGCAGCCGGGAGTGCAGCCAGGAGTGCCTCCGGGACATGTTCCGGAGGCGGTCGATCATGCCACCATGGCGGCGGCGATCCGTCGCTGGGTGCCGGACCGGGTGGTGTGCGTGGAGATTCTTGCAAGAGGGAATGATTTGCATTTTGCAAATATCGAGCAGTCGCTGGCATTTGCGCGGCGACATTACTGATCGGTAGCGCCAGTTAATAAGATTTATTATTGTTATTTGATGCGATATGGGTATTTGGAAGCCGACAAGTCATTGATTCTTGACGCTTCTCGGAAAGAATGGTGAAACGGGCGTGCTTATGGGTTAATATGCCCCCGTTCCTCTTTGGGGAGTAGCCTGCTTCCGCAATGGAAGTGCTTCCGTCAACAGACTCGGCTGTCGGCTATAGGACGTGTTTTACAAGGCACGTCATTGCATCGACGCTGTGGCGGAAGCGGCCCGGGATGTTTCCGGACAGGGGCGCTGACGTCATGCGTGGCGTGTTGGCAGCCTGTTCCGCACTTCCCGGCAGCCGGTCCACCTGGACCGGGCCTGGCGAGACCGACGAGCGACACGCCGCGCAGGCATCGGTCGGATGCGCGGCGTGTTGTGTCGTGCCGGCCGCAGGTAATCCCTTCCCCCATGAGTGCCCTTTCCATTGTTGCGCTTGGCATGGCCATGTCCACCGACGCTTTTGCGGCGGCGCTGGCCAGAGGCGCGTGCATGTCCCGACCCCGCCTGTCTCAGGCGCTGGGCATCGGTATCCTCTTTGGTGTGGTGGAGGCCACCACGCCGCTGCTGGGTTGGCTGCTGGGCTCAGCGGCCTCGCGCTTCGTGGCCAGCATCGACCACTGGGTAGCTTTCGTGCTGCTGGCGGGGCTGGGCATTCACATGGTCTGGAAGTCGTTCCAGCCTCTGGAGCCCGAGTGTGATGATCAGTCGGATGCGCCGTACGACACAGGGGTGCAGCTGGGCGCGGATGGCAGTGCCCTGCGGACGGGACGTCTGTTGCCGGCCGGCCTGCTGTCGATGCTGCTGACCAGCGTGGCCACCAGCATCGACGCGATGGCGGTGGGCGTGACGCTGGCCTTCGTGGACGTGCCCATCGGCCAGGTGGCGCTGGTGATTGGCCTGTGCACCACGATGATGGTGACGCTCGGCGTGATGCTGGGCCGGCTGCTGGGCACGCTGGTGGGCCGGCGCGCCGAGATGCTGGGCGGCGTCGTGCTGATCGTGATCGGGACGGTGATCCTGTACGAGCACCTGATCGAAGGGCCCGCGCTGGCCTTGCTGCGCAGCGGGGCCCTGGGCTGAGGGAGCAGGGGGCGTCACCACTTCAGGTCGAGGCGTACCCAGGCGGCGCGGCCGGGCTCGTTGATGCGGGTGCTGGAGCCGGCATTGGGGTTGACGCCCAATGCCTGGTAGAACTCGGGAGTCTGCACGGCCTTGGTGAGGTGTTCGGCGTAGAGACGGTCGAACAGGTTGTCGATGCCGAAGCTGACGCGCAGCTGGCGCGAGAACTGCCAGTGGCCGTCGATGCCGAAGACGGCGAAGCCCGGGGTGGGGCCGATGTCCACGCCATTGACGTTACCTTGGCCGAATGCAACCCGGTTCTGTCGGGTGGCGGCGCGCAGTGTGCCCATCAGCGCGAAGATCTCGTTGTCATAGCCTGCACGCAGACGCCCTTCCAGAGGCGGGATCTGGCCCAGCGGGCGTGATTCGGTCTGGTTGCGTCCCCAGGTGTAGGCGAGGCTGGCACTGCTCTTCCAGTTGCCGGCCAGTGCATATTCGGCACCCAGCTCGAAACCGTAGCGCACGGCATCGACGTTGCGGGCAGTGGATTCTGCCGCCAGGTCGTTCAGCAGTGGGTTGTCTTTCTCGATGAGGATGTAGTCGTTGATGCGGTTGGCGAAGGCTGTGCCGTGCAGATGCAGATCGCCAGTGTGCCAGCCGGCGCCCACGTCCAGCTGCAGGCTGCGTTCGGGCTGAATGGCACGGTTGCGGTTGCGTTCCCAGAAGTCGGGGCCGCGCTCGGTGTAGCCCAGACCGGCCTGGTACTGCACGCCGGCGTGACTGTATTCATAGCGGGCAAAGCCGGCGTTCAGTTCGTAGCGGGTGCGGGGATGAGCCTCGTCGTTCCAGAAGCCCTGGTAGGCAGTGGCGTGCATCCGGTCGTGGCGGGCGCCGGCCACTAC
>ERZ773087.2042-NODE-2042-length-11305-cov-5.867467_pt1 | contig 11305 bp, 9 predicted proteins | sample MGYA00511375_ERZ773087 | MGnify/ENA primary metagenome ERZ773087 (study PRJEB29015, sample SAMEA2737995) | human oral metagenome | biome: human oral; feature: human-associated habitat; material: dental | place: China | collected 2063 ...
GGAAGCCTTCAAAGACCACACCCTCACCACGGTATCGACCGATGCCACCACACCAATGGCAGCTGCTATGGCAGCCAGATGCCGCACCGAGAAATCGTTGTGCAACCGCTGTACCACCCGCTCCATCAGGCTTGGCTCAAGCGTTCGTCTGCCCCCGGATTTCCTCCTGTCCGGCAGATTCAATGACGAGTGGGTACGATAAAACACCGGAGCAGAACCATCCGTCGTCGTATGCTCGATCCGTTCAGCCTTGGTCATGGCGTGGGCTGTCATTTTTCATTCTGCATGGCCTGGATGGCCGATTCCTGTACCAGTGTCTGGCTGGCACCCTCTGCGGGACGGGCCATCGGAACATCGATGCCGAACACTGTCCCACGTTCCGTACCCGATTCCACCCACGCATACCCGTCATGGGCATGCGCCACTGCCTTTACTACAGCGAGCCCCATGCCCATGCGCAAATGGCCCTCATCCAGCGCATCACGCCGATGCGGCACCGGTTCGAAGACGGCCCGCGCCTGTTCCTGGCTGAGCGGCGCCCCCTGATTGACGACCCAGAGGCTGGCCATGGCCTCACCGTCGGCCTGACGGCGAACGGATGCTCCCAGACCGATCCTGTCTCCCACCTGGGTGTTGTCCGCCGCATTATTGGCCAGATAGTGCAACGCCAACAGCACCCGTTGCAGATCCAGCTCGGCTTCGGCATCCACGGTCTCCACCACCTGCCAGTCCCGATCGGGCCGCAGATTGCGCTGCTGCCGGACCAACTGCTGGATCAGGTCATCCAGTCTGATCGGATGACAATGCAGAAACCCCGGTCGACCACTTTCGAGCAGCAGATCCAGATCCTGCACCAGACGACGCATCTCGCCTGTCGGCCCGTCCAGCAAGGCCACCTGTGCGGGATCATGTGCCAGCCGTCGATGCAACGGCACCAGCGCCTGCAGTTGCCCCTGCAATTGCTGCTGCACCTCGTACAGCACGTGACTCTGCTCGCGGTGCGAGCTTTCCAGCCGATCCAGCATGCCATTGATCGCCCGTGCCAGACGGGTCAGCTCGCTGCTACCATGTTCGGGCAGCCGAGTATGCAGATCAAGCGGACCGATGCGTTCGGACAATCGTGCAAAGCGGCGTACTGGCGCCAGGATCTGCCCTGCCACCAACCAGGCGATGAACGCCGTCAACACCATGCCAGCCAGCGATACGCCAAACAGCACCAGCATGTTGCGATGCACGCTGTCGACATTGGCCTGAACGAACTGCGTCACCAGCAATACACCCCGCTTGCCGTGGCCCTGAATGACAGTCTTGCCCCAGCGCATCAGGCCATCGGGCGTGCTCTCGATGCCTGAACTCTGCGGACTGGCCAACAAGGCCTTCAGGCGCTTGGGATTTGCAGCCAGCCGCTCGCCTGCATCATTGGAGGCGTTATCCAGCAGAAGTACCTCGTCGGGTGTCACGCCAATGAAAGCCTCACCACGATCCGGGGTCTGACGTTCCAGGTAGCGCTCCATCAGCGCAGTCAGCGAGTCGAAAGGCCCTTGCGTACGAGGGTCCACCGCCTCACGGGCAAACGCATTGAACTCATGCAGCTCCTGGACGACGGCTGCATTGGCATCCAGATCCACCTGCCGAATGAAGATCGAACGGACCGTCAGGATCAACGCCAGCACCATCAATGCGGCTGTCAGCAATATCCAGCCCACGACGCGCCAGCGCGCCGTGAGAGGCATCGCCAGAGGACGAGCATCGGCATTCGGCTTCATGGCATCCCCTACCTTTGCTGGCCATGGGGCTCACCAGCTTCGGCTTCCGGTCCCGTACCGCGCTCACCAACGTCATTCTGCCGCTCGTCGTGGATGCCATCCTGATGAGGACCATCCGCCTCCTTGCTTCTGGCGCCATCCACACGTCTGGCCTCGTCACCCGGCCCCATGTCGTATTTGTGCTTGATGGTGCGGGGTATATAGGAATCCGGCAGACCGATTTCGGTCACCGCATCTGCACCATGGCCAGACATATCATCCGTATCGCGCAGCCGGACCTCGATGATGCCTCCAGACAACCTGGGCGGAGGTACCGTGCGCGCTATCTGCTGTGACAGCAACGCGATGGCAACAGGAACCAGAAGCAACAAAATGATGATGGAAAGACGCGACAACACGGCGACACCTCTCAAAAAGCAGGCGGGATAGCAGTCTCAGCATATTGCCTCATCACCAAATCGTATATTATGACACAATATGACAAATTTATTTCATGATATTTCCATAAATGCATGGAACGACTTTGAAAAACACAAAATGCTCAATCAGATGTTTCCAAACAATTTGATGCCAGATTAATCGACGATGCCTACGCATAATAGTAGGTATTGCTAACATACGATCGACCCATCTCTATGGTCCTCTGCAAGGACCTTCTTTCAGTGGGAGGATCGGGGTACAGCAGGAACCACGAGAGCGAAAACCGGGCTCCGTACATCCCCTCCCCGGAGCCCGGCTCTCGCAAGGACCGCCATACAAAAGGCAAGACATATCTCATGTTTTGCCCGGACGCGAATCTCGCCGTCCGGGGACGATCGCCTCACTGCCAGCGCAGGCCGCCGATGGTGTAGCCGCCATCCACCAGGATGCTCTGCCCCGTGATGAAGCGTGCACCCTCACTGGCCAGCCACACGGCCACGTCGCCGATATCCTCGGGCTGCCCCATGCGTTTCATGGGCGTGTGTTCGACAAAGGGCTGATAGGCGGCCACATCACCGCTGCTGCGTGCCATGGGCGTATCGATGATGCCGGGACAGATGTTGTTGATGCGGATTCCCTGGCGGCCATATTCCAGTGCCAGGGCGCGGATCATGGCATCCAGCGCCCCCTTGCTGGCGGAATAGATGGAGGAGCCGGCCAGCGCCCCCTGTGCCAGCCAGGATGAGGTGTTGATGATCGCGCCCCCTTCCCCCTGAGCCAGGAACGCCTCGATCTGGTACTTGGCACATAGCCAGACCCCCTTCAGGTTGGTGGCCATGACCTCGTCGAAATCCGCTGCGCTCTGTTGCGTGATGGGAGCAAAATGGCCCAGAACACCGGCATTGTTGAAAGCCACGTCGAGGCGCCCGAAGTGTTCCCGCGTCCTGGCGACCAGTGCTTGCACCTGCACTTCAGAGGACACATCCGTGGGCAGGGCCAGGGCCTGGCTGCCAGGCAGTGCCGGGATCTGGCTGGCCTGTCGGTGTATTTCATCCACGACCCGCTGCAGTTCCGCAGCACGTCGGCCCGCCACGACCACACGGGCGCCGGCTCGTGCATAGGCCAATGCGGCGGCACGGCCAATGCCGGTTCCGCCCCCCGTGACGATGGCAACCTTGCCTGCCAAGGGAAAGCGAAGCGGCTCGTGCGGTGCATCAGCAGATTGAAGGGTCATGTCTGTCATGGTGCTTTGATGTTCCAAGGAAGTGAAATGAGGGTGACGGCGAAAGGCACATCGGACTCCAGCACGTCTGGCCGAGTCCGGGTGAGAGAACGACACAGCCGGTGCAGCATCCGGATGCGTGGGCTGATGGATTGCTGGCAGAAACCGTCAACGAGAGCGTGGATTCATCGTAACAATGGCGCCCGGGCGCGATAAGACACCGCTCATCGCATGCACTGTTCGATCCACGGCATCAATGAAGCCTCGGGGGCAAGGAAAGAACGAGCCTTCATGTGACCGTCACATCCCTCGTCGGGCACCGTGATGCGAAACCATTCAGGGACCTTCCCTTGAACCCTTCAACCGGGCTGATATGCTCTTCATGCCCCTGAATTCACGAGCAGGATCCCTTTCCCGATGCGAGCGACCGAACTGGGAGAACTTTCAGCTTTCGTGGCCATTGCCGATGCTGGTAGCTTTCGTCGGGCAGCCGCACGGCTGAACCTGAAGCCCTCCACGCTGTCGCATACGCTGTCGCATACGCTGCGCATGCTGGAAGACAGACTGGGCGTGCAGTTGCTGCTTCGCTCCACCCGGCGCCTTTCCCTGACGGAAGCGGGACAGGCGTTGCTGACGGATGTGCGGCCAGCGCTGGAGCGCATCGACGCTGCGGTCGAGCGTCTCAACCAGTACCGCGAGGTTCCCGCAGGTTCGATACGACTGAGCGTGCCGCATACGGCAGCCCTGCATGTGCTTCTACCCAGATTGCGGGAGTTCTCGGAACGCTACCCGGACATCTCGCTGGAGATATCGGCTGACAATGGCTTCGTGGACATCATCCAGGATGGTTTCGATGCCGGCATCCGTCTGAGAAGCGATGTCCCCCGTGACATGGTGGCTGTTCCCATCAGCCCCCCGGTCCAGGTGGCCGTTGTGGCATCGCCCGACTATCTGGAACGGCATGGCACCCCCATGACACCGGCCGACCTGCAGCATCACCGCTGCATCAATCGCCGGCTCATTCAGGGCGACGGTCTGCAGCGCTGGGAGTTCATGCAGGACGGTCGCCTGCTGAGGGTCAGCGTGCCGGGCAAGCTGGTGCTGAACGACGCCGGCCTGATCCTCGCCGCTGCCCTTGATGGGCAGGGACTGGCCTATTCGGCCGATCAGCTCGTGGCGGACCATCTGGCGGCGGGTCGCCTGGTACGGGTACTGGCAGATTTCAGCCCGCGCATCGAGGGCTTCTGCCTGTACTACCCGAACCGCCGGATATCCGTCACGCTGCGGGCGTTGGTGGAGATGCTGAAGGACGCACGCGAGCCGGCTGCCCATTGAGGGGATCCCCTTGTACGGACCCTATGGCGCTGGCAGCCTGAGTACCGACGGTCGTGTCCTGTATTGGCTGGTACGGCCGGATGCGATGACACATAGGGAACGCATCCGATCCCGAAGCCATCCATGCAAATCACATCTGCCCTCCATCAGGGTAGCCGGCAGAGCACTGGATGGGACAAGATCATCGGCATGCCAAGGAAGCCCCTGCTGCAGGCGTGTCTTCCCGGCCAATCAGCTTGCCGCCCGAACGATTCAGTGCCCAGGTTTTGGTACCCTGTCGGCTGTCTTCATCAACGTACCGTCCACGACGACGGCATCGATGAAGGCATCATCGTCGGCCCCGGCTTCGGCACGGGACCGGCACCATACATGTTCAGGGAAGATATTCATGAAGAAGAACCAGAAACCCACCCTCTCCTCGGTGCGCACTCCGGTGCTGGGCCTGCTGGCCGCGCTGGCGCTGGCACTCGGTGCGCCGTCGCTACACGCGGCCGACAAGTCCGAACTGCTGTCGGGCGCTCGCGAGAAAGTGACGGAAGTGAAGGATTCGCTGTCCAGCAAGATGAGCGAAGCCACCGAAAGCAAGACATCCACCCTGAAGGAGAAGAAGGATACGCTGAGGAAGGGCGGCAGCAAGCTTCAGGACAAGGCCGAGAGCCAGAAGGACAAGGCCAAGGAAGCCACCAGCAAGGCCAGCGCCACGAAGGATGCCGCCAAGGACAGCGCCGCAGGGTCTGTCGGCAAGCTGGACCTGAACAGCGCGACCGAAGCGGAACTTGCGCAACTGCCCGGCATCGGCGAGGCACGTGCCAAGGCCATCGTGAAGGGACGTCCCTACACGGGCAAGGATGAGCTGAAGCGCAAGAAGATCGTGCCGGCCAGCGTGTACGAGAAGATCAAGGATCGCGTGATCGCGCACAAGCGCTGATCACCTCTGCCGTCGGCGCCCATCGAATTCTTCCGGTTGGGCGCCGATGTATCCCAGATGCGTGAAACGGAAGCCATCGACATACCTCAATCCATAGCCGAGGGCACGATTGAGGCCGATGTGGCAGATCCAGACCATGGTGGGGAGCATCAGTCCACGCCCCCAACTGTCCCTGAAGATCATGCCGACGGCGCAGGCCAGCAAGGGCAGCGTCAATGAATGCGCCAGGTTGTAGCAGAACGCCCCCACTCGCCTGCCGAACAGATAGCCTAGCGCCGACAGGTCCGGTACGAAGAACAGCACCAACAACAGCATCAAATCGCCAGTCAGCCAGGCGTAGGCCTGCCCTGCGCAGATGCACAGCAGAAGTCCCTCAAGCTGCATGAGCCAGCGAACCCCGCCGGTGACGCTTGCCGCTCTCCTGGAACCATCCGGATACACTGCCGGCAGGCGCGCATCTCCGGGCGCCGGCATGGGACCACACGGGGCCGTAGCCTCACGTGCCGCTACGCTGTCCGACCTCATGCAATCATCATGGGCCGCAGGACCACGCATGCCAGCAACAGGGTCGTGGATGACTGCGCTACTCTGTTCGGACGAGGGATCCTGCATGATGACTCTCCTGGATGGTTTGTCCATTCACGGACAGGATACGATACAGACAGATCCCGCCAGGCTTTCAAAGCCCCTTCCCCAACGTTACCGATACCGAAGAGATGTCGCCACTGAAACTCGTGCCGGCCCGACGCCGGGCACAGGATGCCCGAGGCCATGAAGGGGAGCGCCCCCGCGCGGGGCGCCCGCAGAACCGGAAGAACGACCCCCAGGCCCAGGCTCAGCCCCGGACGCAGGCCCGGTTGCAGCCCCGTGAGAAGGCCCAAGAGAAGGCCCAGCGACGTGCCCCGGCCGTGTCTTCAGGCGAGATCCCGCCCGAGGGCGAACGGCTGAACAAGCATCTGGCACGCACGGGGGTGTGCTCGCGGCGCGAGGCGGATGACTGGATTGCCCGCGGCTGGGTGCTGATCAACGGTCGGCCGGTGGAGATGGGGCAGAAGGTGATGCCGGGCGATGTGGTGGAGGTGCGGCAGGCAGCGCGTGCCCGGCAGCAGGACAAGGTAACGATCCTGCTGAACAAGCCGGTGGGTTATGTGAGCGGCCAGGCCGAGGACGGCTACCGCCCGGCGGTGACGCTGATCGACGCGCAGAGCCGCTGGGCTGGCGACACGAATCCACGCCGTTTCGAGCGCGGCCAGCTGCGCGGGCTGGCGGTGGCAGGCCGGCTGGACATCGATTCGGTGGGGCTTCTGGTGCTGACGCAGGACGGGCGTGTGGCCCGGCAGCTGATCGGAGAGGATTCGACCACCACCAAGGAATATCTGGTGCGGGTACGCTATGGTGCAGTGGAACGCAACGTGCAGGCGGCCTTCCCGCCGGATCGGCTGAAGCTGCTGCGCCACGGGCTCTCGCTGGACGGCCGCAAGCTGAGGCCGGCGCAGGTGGACTGGGAGAACCCAGAGCAGCTGCGCTTCGTGCTGCAGGAGGGGCGCCACCGTCAGATCCGCCGGATGTGCGAGCTGGTGGGCCTAGCGGTGACGGGGCTCAAGCGCATCCGTGTGGGCAATGTCCTGCTGGGTCGCCTTCCGCCCGGCCAGTGGCGTTACCTGGGGTTGGACGAAAGCTTCTGAATGCTCCATGCCGGCGCCGATGCCGGCCAGCTTCTCGAATTCCGGCAGCGGCATGGGCGCGCCCAGCGCCTGGCCTTGGCCGTAATCCACACCGATGTTTTCCAGTGCCGGCAGCATCAGGTCGGACTGCACCGACTTGGCCACACTGGCAATGCCCAGTTCGTGCGCCAGCACGGTGAGGGTGCGCAGCACGGCCTGACCGGCCCCCTGATGGACGAGCGATTCGGTGAAGGCGCCGTCGATCTTCAGGTAGGCCACGCCGATCTCGCCGATGGCCGACAGGTTCACGAAGCCAGCCCCCACATTGTCCAGCGCGGCACGTGCGCCCAGCTGGCGCAGGCCGCCAATCAGGCGCTTCATCATGTAGCCGTCCTGCATGGCCACGGTCTCGTTGATCTCGACGACCAGCTTGGGAGCGACCTGCTGGTAACGGCGCACCTGGCTCAGCAGGTAGGTCTTGAAGGCTTCGTCACTGAGCGCTTCGGCCGACAGGTTGAGCGAGATGAAGTCCAGGGCGCGGAAGGCGCGTTCGTTCCTGTCCAGCCAGCGCAGGGTCTCGTTCAGCACCCAGCGGTCGATGGTGGCCATTTCGCCGCGGTAGATGGCGGCCTCGATCAGGCCGGCGGGTGAACGCAGGGTGCCGTCCGGGGTGCGATGGCGCAGCAGGATCTCGCCGCCAAGCCGGTTGGATTCGCCTAGCCCAGCCACGGGCTGGATGGCCAGCTCGAAATCGCGGAATTCCTTGGTCCGGCGCAGGCGGTCCAGCACATCCATCTCGACCTGGTGACGCTGGCGCTCCCCTTCCTGCTCACCGTCCTGGAAGATGACGACCTGGTTGCGTCCCTTGCGCTTGGCCTCGCGGCAGGCGTTGTCGGCACGGTCGATCAGCTGGCTGCTGGTCTGGCCACGCAGGGCCGGGCTCATGCCCACGCTGGCGGTGACGGCAAAGCGCTTGGGCGCGATGACGAAGGGGCGGCCGGCAATGGCATCCAGGGCACGATAGGCCAGCAGGCGGTGCGGAGGCTCTTTGCCGTTGAGCAGCACGGCGAATTCGTCGCCCCCCATGCGGGCAATCTCCGCATCCTCGCCCAGCCGGCTGCGCAGTCGGCGCACGACATCCACAAGCACCGTGTCACCGGCCTGATGCCCGAACACGTCATTGAGCACCTTGAAGCGGTCCAGGTCGATGTAGCAGAGGGACACCTGATCCAGCGTTTCATGCTCGTTCAGCAATGCCTCGAGGCGCTTCTCCAGACCATGGCGGTTCAGCGCGCCGGTCAGCCTGTCGTGCTGGGACTCGTGGATGAGGTGGTGTTCGGCCTGCTTGAGCGCCGTGATGTCGGTAAGGCTGACGTCGTGACCGGTATCGGTCTTCTGGGCCTGCACCCGCAGCCAGCGATGGCCGCTCCCCTTCTCCAGACGCCAGACGAAGTCGGCTTCCTCGAAGTTCTCCAGTTCCTGATGGATGCGTTCGGCCAGATCCTGCGGGAAGGCGTCATTGAGGGCGGAGAGCGTGTCGACGTGGGCACGATCCAGCGAGGCGCTGTCACCAGCCAAGGGTGAGGCATCCGCACGCGCGCCCGGGGCCCGATGAGGGTCGATGCTGCCAGCCGGCACGTCGAACAGCCGCACCGCCACTTCGTTGTAGCGCTCGATGCGGTTGTCACGATCGAAGGACAGCAGGCCGATGGGCACGGCGCGGTAGGTGGCCTGGTAGCGCCCAAGGGCTGTCATGGCGGCTTCCTGGCTGCGCAGCTGGCGCGAACGCTCGGCCGCCAGGTAGCCGATGACGGCGGTGGAGGCGTTCATCACGGCCAGTAGCGTGGTGGACTGCAGGTCCAGCCAGGGCAGCGGCGCCTGCGTGATGCCCAGCAGGAAGAAGAGCGTGTTGGCAGCCGCCATCCCGTCCAGCAACGGGGTGCACAGGTACCAGACCGACATCACCGAGATGCGGCGGCTGAGGTTGACCACCACCATGCCGACCACGGTGACGACAATGGCACCACCCACCAGGTACAGCAGCGTCTGGAAGATGTCGGGCGGCAGCAGGCCGGAGACGGCCAGCGCGAAGCCGGTGGCAATGTACATGCCATGCAGCCAGGTGCCAAAGCGGTGGCCCTGCAGCCGGGACTCCATCAGCCCCCACATCAGGGCGGCGCAGGCGCAGGGAAAGGCCATCTGGGCCATCTGCTCCAGGCCCACGCCCACCATGCTGGAGGCCGAGCTGCCCAGCCAGAACTGGATGTAGCCGCCCCGCACCATCAGGAAGACGGCACGTGACCCCAGCCAGAAGGCCAGCAGCCGTACCACGCGGATGTGCATCAGCTGACCGGCCACGAAGGCGGTCAGCCCCAGCAGCGCCAGGATACTGCCCAGCAGCGTGCCCTGGGCCTCGATCTGGCGCTGCGCCTCGATGAAGCGGGTCTCGTCCCACAGGTTGAGCGAGAGCGCCGGGCCGGCAATGGACAGCTCCAGACGCAGCACGGCGGTCAGGTCATGCTCGCCACTGAAGCGGCGGTGGCCGGCCGGCAGGGGCAGCGGCAGCTCGGGCAGCGTGATGGCGAAGCCGGGCAGCGCACGGGCCGCGTTGACGGGTTCCTGCTCGTTGTTGAAATGCGCGTAGAGCAGCGCCTGGCCGAATTCGTCCAGGATGACGGCATCGCCCTTCTGCACGGAACGGTTGGCGATGTGCAGCACGCGCGTGCGCTCGACAGTATCGGCGGGGATGCGGGCCAGCACCCACAGGGTCTTGGCGTTGCTGCCTTTGCCCCCCAGGTCCAGCGGCGGTCCCTGCTCGCGCAGTGATCCCAGCACGCTGGTGAGTTCGTTGAAGTTCTTCGATGACGCCAGGATCCTGTAGGGCAGGACCTGATCCGGCTTCGAATAAGCCATCGGATAGGCGTACATCCAGACCACGTAAGACACCGCAATCAGCAAAAGCACCCACGACGCCAGTTGGCGCGCGCCTTGGCGTTGTCGTGCTGCTGGATCCTGGGGCTGCGTCACATTCGCTCCCGGGAGGGGGTCCCTGGTTGTCGTGCGGTGATCATGTCATCCCGGGGATGGGATGCATGGGGCGAAGACACACAGGTGGGGGGCCGATGTTGGCCGGGGTGCGTCCATCCACAGCAAAAAGAATAATGTCCGCCGACAGACGGCAGGTTCCTCCCCCCAAACGGGCCGACGAGCGGTCAATCGAGGGGGCTGGCAGCCGACGAACGGTCGGTTGGCGGGAATGAATGATGCGAAGAAGCGACGTCTGACGGCTGGAAGCGCCAGCGCTTCCAGGCCGCAAAGACCGCATCGGGATAGGCCGACTGGCCCCGGCTGCCGTTGTAGCGCCCCAGGGCCATGAAAAGGTTGCCGTTTTCCAGGTCGAGGTAGTGGCGCAGGATGACGCAGCCGTAGCGGATGTTGATGCGCATCCGGAAAAGCGCGTCGGCATCGCCGTTGCCCAGCACGCGCGTCCAGAAGGGCATCACCTGCATGAAGCCACGCGCGCCCACCTTCGAGATGGCGTACTGGCGGAAGCCGCTTTCCACCTGGATGAGGCCCAGCACCATCTCGGGATCCAGGCCGGCACGCTGCGCCTCGTAGCGCACGGTGAGGAGAAAGGCCTGGCGCGCCTCGAAGCCGGGCATGGCGCGACGCGGCAGCCGGTCGGACATCTGCGTGAGCCACTCGATCTTCTGCGCACGCGACTCCCACAGCGGCTCGGCATCGTGCGGGGCATCGATGGCGCTGGCCAGCGCCACCCGTACCGCGTCGGCCAGCACCTCGTACTGCTGCGCGCCTGCCCGGGCGGTGACGGGCAGGAAAAGGACAGCCGACAGCGCCGCTGCCCCCAGCGCTGCAGCAAAGTGCCTGGCAATCAAAGCGTGGGCAGCAGCTTCTGCACCTCGGCCAGCACATCGGCCGGGGCGACCTTATGGGGAACCATACCACGCCG